>ENA-ORXB01001820-ORXB01001820.1-sediment-metagenome-genome-assembly--contig:-NODE-1820-length-21927-cov-3.876201_pt1 | contig 21927 bp, 18 predicted proteins | sample MGYA00237863_ERZ511475 | MGnify/ENA primary metagenome ERZ511475 (study PRJEB26305, sample SAMN06343858) | sediment metagenome | isolation source: hot spring sediment | place: Canada: British Columbia... | reverse complement strand
AGCACCCCGGATTGTGTGCAAGATGTGCAGCAGTGCTGGAGACAAGAGTCTAGAAACTAGATTTGCGGTCTAGAATGAGGGTTTATAGCAAGAAACTGGACGTAAAGGTCTAGAACATGGGTAAAAGAAGATTAAGTAGAGCGGGAGGTTCCCATGGATGAGAGCGAGCTTGGCAAGTTCAAGGAGCGGTTATTAAAAGAGAAAGAGAGCTTGGAGAGCGAGCTGAAATATATGGAAAGCACAATGGAGAGCTCGCAGAGCGATTGGTCTGGCGAGACCAGTGCTTACGATAATCATCCTGGTGATTTAGGAACAGATATCCTTATTAGAGAGAGCGATTTTTCTCTTGCGCGTAATGCGCGCGACACGCTAACAAAGGTAAATGACGCCTTAAAGAGAATAGATGAGGGAACTTTTGGCTATTGCAAAGTTTGCGGCAGACCTATTGAAAGAGAAAGGCTTGAGGCTCTTCCGTACGCTGAATTATGTATTGAGGATCAAAAGGCAGCAGAAAGAAGCTGGTAATTGGGGTTGGTTTTTTGTTTCTAATCATTACAGCAATAATTGTACTCATAATCGATCAGGCTTCAAAAGCACTTGTTCGAAGCTTGATGGCAGTTGGAGAATCGTTCTCTGTAATCCCGGGTATATTGTACATAACCTATGTTAGAAATTCTGGAGCCGCGTTTGGTTTACTTCCAAATCAAAAAGTCCTATTCTTTATTATAAGTCTTACGGTTATAATCTTTATATTGTATTACAATAGGCGAATGAAGATAGCAAACCGCTTGCTGGCAATTTCTCTGGGTTCTTTACTTGGTGGAGCCGCTGGAAATCTTATTGATAGGCTCTTTGTAGGAATGGTCACAGATTTTATTGATTTTAGGGTATGGCCTGTCTTTAACATTGCAGATTCGGCAATTGTAATATCAGTGATATTGATTGCCTATATTTTGCTAACACAGCGGCCCAAAGAGGAATCACATCATTAACAAAAGGGTGGAGTTATTGTTCCCAATACTTTTTAAAATTGGCTCATTTTCCATTCACACCTACGGCGTAGCTATTGCCGCCGCATTTCTTGCAGGCATCCTATTGATTCGCCGCGAGGCAAAAAGAAAAGAAATGAATCCAGATATGGCCTATGATATTGTCTTATTTGCGCTTATTGGTGGCATTATTGGTGCACGGGTCGCATACGTTCTAGATAATTGGAACGCTTTTGCCGCCAATCCAGCGCAAATCTTTGCTATTTGGCAGGGAGGCCTTGTGTTTTATGGTGGCTTTATAGGCGGTGCTCTAGCTATTATTAGTCTATTGAAGATAAAAAAATTGCCCATTGGGAAGGTGGCCGATATTGTTGCGCCATCAGTTGCTTTGGGCTCTGCCATTGGTCGCCTTGGATGCTTTTCTAATGGATGTTGCTACGGTAAAGAAACATCACTTCCGTGGGGTGTTACCTTCACAAATCCGCTATCGAGCGCAAGGCCGCTAGGCGTGCCGCTGCATCCAACTCAGCTTTACGATTTCGCGTATAACTTGCTAATTTTTGGAATTCTATGGGGCTTAAGGTCGCGCATTAAAAGCGATGGGTTGCTGTTTTGGATTTACATGACAATGTATGGGTTCTTTAGGTTTATGATTGAATTTCTGCGCACGAATCCGGAGTTTTACCTTGGAATGAGCGGATCTCAGGTATTTAGCGCTGTTATGTTTGTAGCAGGTCTTGCGGTTATATTTGGCTACTACTTTAGGAGAGCCCAACACGTTGGTTTAAGGCAAAACAAGCGGGCGGTTAATGGACCTTGAAGAAAGATTTGAAGAAAGAGCTGAAGAAAGAGGAACATTTAATGAAGAGAAGGATGCTTTTGAATTCTCGCTGGTTGTCAAAGAAGATTGTGCTGGCCAGCGTGTAGATGTTTTTCTATCCAAGAACCCTGAGATTTCTTCTAGAAATTTTGCTCAGGGCTTAATTGAAAAGGGACTTGTCCTTGTAGATGGCAAGAAAGTCGATAAGAACTACAAGCTTCGTGCTGGTCAGCTAGTCGATGTTACAATTCCAGCACCTGAGCCAACAGAAGTTAAACCAGAGCCAATCCCACTGGATATAAGATACGAGGATGATGATTTAATTGTCCTTGTAAAGCCAGCTGGCATGGTAGTGCATCCAGCGCATGGACATGCAAGCGGCACTCTTGTAAATGCTCTTCTTGCTCATGCCCCAAGTCTTTCATCAATAGGTGGAATCACAAGGCCAGGGATAATCCATCGTCTTGATAAAGATACTTCGGGTTTAATGATTGTTGCCAAGAATGACTTTGCCCATCAAATTTTAAGCGAAGAGTTAAAGGATGGAAAAATTAAGCGCACCTATTTAACACTGGTTCATGGCCGTTTTAAAGAAAAAGAAGGCACAATTCACGCCCCAATTGGGCGAAGCCCACGCTTCAGGCAAAAGATGTCTGTGATGGGCGTAGGAAGTAGAGAAGCAATCAGCCACTACCGCGTCTTAGCAACCTATGATGATTACAGCCTAGTTGAAGTAAGACTTGAAACTGGGCGGACACACCAGATAAGAGTACACATGAAATACATCAGCCACCCGGTAGTTGGTGATCAGCTTTACGGCACAGGCGGGTCCAAGAGAGATCTGGGGCTAAAAAGACAATTCCTACATGCGTACAAGTTGGAATTTATCCATCCAAGAACAGGTGAATACCTTCGCTTTGAAGATAAGCTGCCACCCGATTTACAGGAAGTTTTGGATAGGCTCCGGTATGGTCATTAAATTTTTGCTGTTAGTTATTGACTAACACACTTTATATTACTATCCTTATTATTGTCTTATCACGGGGCTTGCGCTAATTATTCGATCTAACACAAAAATTTCGAGAATTAGGGCAGGCTTTTGTTATGCAATCATTTATTTGAGTATAAAAATATTGAGTATTAAGAATTTTAGCGTTATTATAAGCTGGTTGAATAGTTAAGAGTATTGAAAACATGTTTTTAGCTGGTTTATCTTTTAGTATTTTTAGGAGGTCAGTTGAAAAAAAAGGATTTGCTGAAACATCCGATCCAGCATCTGGATCTAAATAATGTTAATGGGCTTGACCAGCTATTACGAGGATTTGAAGCAACATCTTACCAGAGCCGCAATCTCGCAAAGTCGAGGATCGTTTTAGAGAATATGTTGAAAGATGAGAGCACAACGGTTTTTCTCGGAATAGCTGGCGCTATTGTTCCTGGAGGGCTTCGCAAAGTAATCCGAGATATGATAAAGAACCATATGGTTGATGTATTGGTTTCAACTGGTGCCAATCTTACCCATGACTTTATTGAAAGCATGGGTTTCCGCCACTATATTGGCTCAGCCCATGTAGACGATGCGGTTCTTGAGGAATTTAAAATTGACAGAATCTATGACACATACGTTGATAATCAGGAATTTGAAACTGTTGAGCTTACCATTTCAAAGTTAGCTTCTGAACTTGAACCCGGCATCTATTCCTCTCGCGAGTTTCTAGCTTATCTAGGGTCAAAAATTAAAGACCCAAATTCAATCCTTAGAGCAGCTTATGAAGAGGGTGTTCCAGTATTTTGCCCTGCGCTTTGTGATAGTGCGATAGGCATAGGTTTGACCCATCTCTATAGCCAGAGGGATGTGAATGGTCAAAACCCAGGGGTTTTCATTGACCAGATTAGAGATAATTACGAAATAGCTCAGATAAAGCTTAAGTCAGAAGTAACTGGCGCGATTTATGTTGGTGGTGGCGTGCCGAAAAACTATATTCAGCAACTGGAACCTTTGTTAGACACAATGGGCTATAAGCAGGTTGATGGTCATAAATACGCTGTTCAAATAACTACAGATGATCCGAAATGGGGTGGTCTTAGCGGTTGCACATTTGAAGAAGCGCAGTCCTGGGGCAAGATAACCAAGGATGCGCAAATGGCAACCGTATATATAGACTCAACTATCGGATTGCCGCTCATTGTGGGAGCGTTTATACAATCCAATAAGGATTTCGTGAGAAATAGAAACTTTAGTTGGGTTGGAAATAAACTAGAAAGGATTGAGAAATGAACAAGGGTAACCACATAATTGCCGACATTCATAACATGTCATACGATACGCTGGTCGATGACAAGTTCTTACTTCAAACAATTGTAAATGCAGCAAATGAAGCCGGGGCAAACATAATTAATCAGTCCAGATATCGTTTTGGACATAACTCATCGCCTGGCTGCACCGCATTTATTATGCTTGATGAAAGCCATGTGTCTATTCATACATATGCCGATGACGGCAAAATGGCACTGGATGTCTTTACTTGTGGTACCACTAGCTGTGAGAAAATTCTTGAGTCGATTTGCAGGCAGCTTGGCATAAAGGAAGAAAACATAGTTATTAAAAAGGTCCCTAGATTTTAATATAAGTCTTAACAAGGCGGAATATATGTTACAAGGTTAATCTCCCCGCTATAAAAGCGGGGAGAATTATTGGAGGATCGGTGTACACATCTTTACCTTTTAATTTTTTAGGGATAGATGAGCATAGCTCGTTTGAAGAGTCCAAGGTTGTGGTCCTGCCATTTCCCTACGACTCAACTACGTCTTATAGGGCGGGTGCACGGGAGGCACCCATAGCGATAATTAATGCGTCGCGGCAGGTTGAGCTCTACGATGAGGAGCTTGAGATAGAGATCTATGAGAAGGTTGGTATTCATACATTTAAAGAGATAATGCCTGACATGCGTGGCCCAGAACATCAGGTGGAATTGGTAAGGAAGGTATTTGTTGAAGTAATGGGGGCGGGAAAATTCCCAGTAATGATTGGTGGAGAGCACTCCCTTACAATTGGCGCTGTTCGGGCAGTTAAAAACTTCTACCCAGACGTTAGTGTGCTCCAGCTTGATGCACATACTGATCTTCGCAAGGAATATGAAAGTACGCCTTATAGCCATGCAAGTGTTATGAGGCGTATCTTTGAGAGCGATGTTAAGATTGCACAAGTTGGAGTAAGAAATTCAAGCAAGGAAGAAGACGAGTTTATAAAATCAAACCATATCTTTTCTGCAACAGCTAGGCAGTATATCTATGGTTATTATAGCGTTGAGGATATCGCCGATGCACTTAGTGATAATGTCTATATAACTATCGATATGGATGTATTTGACCCTTCCGAAGTTCCTGCAGTTGGCACACCTGAGCCAGGTGGTCTTGGCTGGTACCATATTCTTGATATATTGCAGGAAGTAACCAGTCGCCGAAACGTAGTGGGTTTTGATGTAGTTGAGCTTGCACCTATACCTGGTAGTCCAGCAAGCGATTTTCTAGCTGCCAAACTGATTTATAAGCTGATAGGGTATTGTTTTAGGAAGAACCTTTAGGTTGACCGCCGACCACAGACCGCCGCTATAGGCTCCTTCGGAGCCTGACCACAGACCGCCGACCGCCGACCGCTGCTATAAAGGATCGGGGACCGGAGACCTGCTAAAATCCCCTCCCCCTTGAGAGGTCTCATACAATACCCTCCCCCTTGAGGGGGGAGGGTAAGGGTGGGGGTGAAAAGGGACGACAGACCGGCAAAAGAAGAACTGTCACAGCGAGGCTCACAGGGGTGAGGGATAGGCAAAAGAAGAACTGTCATTGCGAGGAGCGAACGTTAGTGAGCGACGCGGCAATCTCAGGCTAACGAGTATGGGGATGGTCTTGAGTATTTGAGTTATTGGCAGACTTAAGATGCCAGACGTCGGACTGTTTTGGGGAACAAGATGCGAGAAATCACCACGCCACTAACCGGCAACGTAATATCCGAACTCCATGCTGGGGACAGGGTCGAAATAACCGGCACCATCTATACTGCACGGGATCAGGCCCACAAGCGTCTTGTTGAATCAATAGAGAAAGGTAAACCCCTTCCCTTTAATATTGAAGGACAAATCATATACTATGCTGGGCCCTCCCCTACACCACCAGGAAAGCCCGTGGGCTCAATCGGGCCTACCACAAGCGCCCGCATGGATGTTTTCACACAGGCGCTTCTTTCCAAGGGACTAAAGGCAACAATTGGCAAAGGCCCAAGGTCTGCTGAGGTTAAACATGCTCTTGCCGAATACAAGGCGGTCTATTTTGCGACGGTTGGTGGAATAGCTGCTCTTCTTTCATCCTATGTGAAAAAAGCAGAAGTTCTAGCTTATCCTGATCTCGGTCCAGAAGCAATATATCGTCTTGAAGTCGAGAAGTTTCCAGTAGTTGTAGCGATAGATGCGCATGGTGTTGACCTATATGAAAAAAACCGGGAAATCTTTAGGCAGCCATAGGGTAATCAAATGTTTAAGATTCTTACGGTAAAAATTTTGGCTATAGCTATTGCAGCGATAATAATAATTTTTGGGTTGCTCTACGCAATGGCACCCTATCTCATAAGGTTCCGGATGGCTAAAATAGATGTTAAAGCAGAGCCAAGCAAGTACGGCGGGATTGATGAGCTGCCTAAGAAGGAAAGCATTCTCTTTGTAACAGCGCACACCGATGACCTTGAATTTATGGCAGGCGGCACTCTTCCAAAACTTATCGACCGCAAAAACGATGTTTATTTAGCTCTTCTAACCAATGGCGGAAAGCAAAAATATATGCCCTCGTTTTACTCGAGACGGATTATAAAAACCAGGCATGACGAGCAGCTCAAGATAGGAAGACTTGAAGGTCTTAAAAAAGTATTTTTTATCAACTATCCGGATGGAAGTCTTAAGTATAGCGACGAAGCTGTTGCTAAAGTTGCGAAAATCGCCACACAAGTTAAAGCCACGCATGTCTTTACTTTTGAGCCAAGCAGCAAAAGCAATTTTCGAAGTTCTGACCATAGCGTTGCTGGAGAAATCGGCACGGCCGTCGCCAAAAATAACGAATCTATCAAGGCGCTTTACTACTTCAGGGCTGAGAATCCAAATATAATTGTAGATACAAGCGATACCTTTAACCAAAAGCTAGAAATCTTATTCATGTTTACGGAATTTAAATACAAAGGTAGGATGCTGCGTGCTATGCACGAGGCTTGGGACTCGTTAACAGGCAAGAGAATTGGTGTAAAATACGGAGAAGGTTTTCAGAAGATTGCCCTACGCGAGAAAGTAGAGCCGGTTGGGGCTATACCTGTAAAGGAGAAAACCAATTGAATAAAGGGCTTTTTATAACTTTTGAAGGGATCGAGGGAAGCGGCAAAAGCACCCAGGCAATTCAGCTTGCAGAGCATCTTAAAGAGAGGGGCTACTCAGTAGTTGTAACCCGTGAGCCTGGCGGAACCCCTATAGGGGTTGCCATTCGTCAAATTCTTCTTGACCCTGCAATGACCAATATGGATTATCATACCGAGGTATTGCTTTATGCGGCAGATAGAGCCCAGCATGTGGCTGAGGTGATTAGACCGTCTCTTGAAAAAGGAAAAATAGTTATAAGCGATCGCTATATTGATTCGTCCATTGCGTACCAGCATTTTGGGCGAGGCTTGCCGCTTGATTTGATTATTGAAATAAACGAGCGTGCAGTTCAGGGGTTAAAACCTAATGTGACTTTTCTTCTTGAGATTCCGGTTGAGCTTGGAATCGAGCGGGCCACCAAGGTATCAGCAGATCGAATCGAGCGGGAATCTATCGAATTCCATAAACGGGTTGAAGTTGGTTACCAAGAGCTTGCAAGAAGGGAACCCGAGCGCTGGCGCGTTATAGACGGTATACCTATGGTTGAGGAAGTACACCAGTCGATTGTAAGAGCATTGGAGGTTTTCCTCTGATATAATTACAGTTTGTGGAAAGAAAATTGCTCTGGTCAAGCATTGTTGGCCAGAAAGATACAATAGATAAAATCTACCGCACTCTTCAATCTGGAGAGGGAAGTCACGCCTGGTTATTAGCAGGCCCGCGAGGGGTTGGCAAGCACACTACTGCTAAGGTAATGGCTGCCGCTCTAAACTGCGAGGAAGGTGGGTGTGGGCAGTGCCTTTCCTGCCGAAAGGTCATTCGCGAAATCCACCCCGACGTTCTTTTTATAGAGCCTGAGGGCAATTTCATAGTCATCGAGCAAATAGAGCAACTTCCCACCTATGTGCTTCTTAATAACTTTGAGGGGAAAACCAAAGTAATTATCATTGATGATGCTGATCGTTTAACGCCTGAGGCCTCAAACAAGCTGCTTAAAACTCTTGAGGAACCGCCACCAGATGTAGTTTTTATCCTTGTTACCTCAAATTTAGAAGCGGTGCTTGAAACCATCATATCGCGCTGTAGTCTAGTCAAGTTCAAGCCAATTCCGTTACTTGAGGTAATCGGGTTTTTAATGAATAAGTATAATCTAAGCTATGACGAGGCATCCCTTGCTGCAAAGCTTAGCCGCGGCATTCTCGAGTCAGCCATTTCGTTTGCCAGCTCGCCAGCTAAAAAAGAAAGGCGAAGCACTGTTCTTCAAACTATCCAGGAAATCGATCGCATGGACCTTGCTTCATTATCTTTTATTGCAGAGAACCTAATTGAGGAGATTAAAAAACCGCTTGATGAGCTTAAGTTAAGGCATAAAGGAGAGCTTCAGGATCTAAAAGAGCAATATGGCTTAAAAGATATACCAGCGCATGTTAGGAAGCGTCTTGAGCAAAGGCAAAAAAGGGAGCTAAGCAGAGAGGAGCACCAAGGATTTGAAGAGGTGCTCAACATATTGATATCGTGGTTTCGCGATATAATTCTTTTAAAAGAGACAGACCGCGAGGATCTTCTGACTAATCAGGACTTGATTCTGGCGGTCAAGGAGTTTGCCGATCTTTTTGCCAGCGAAGATGTATTTCGCTGCCTGCAGGCAATTGAAGAAACGAAGCAGAGTTTACGTTTTAATGTTAATATGCAATTAGCACTCGAAACGATGTTGCTTAAAATTCATGAAATAATATCTATCCCTGAGGATGCTTATTTCAGGGGATAAAGATTAAACGGCAGGAGGTTCTCAGAAGATATGCCGATCGTTGTCGGTGTTGTATTTAAAAGGGCTGGAAAAGTCTATTATTTCGATCCAGATGGAATAGATTTAAGAAGTGGCGAGAAGGTAATTGTCAAGACTTCTAGAGGGACGGAGTTTGGAGAAGTTGTCTCTCCGCCGATGGATGTACCCGAAGATGACATTACCGCCCCACTTAAAAAGGTAATAAGACGTGCCACAGAAGAAGATAAAGAGCAGCTTAAAGCTAATAAAGAAAAAGAGGAAGAAGCATTTAAAATTGCCGAGGAGAAAATAGCAAAGCATGGGCTTCCAATGAAGCTTATTGAGGTTGAATATGTTTTCGACCGCAGTAAAATTATTTTCTATTTTACGGCGGATGGCCGAGTTGATTTTAGAGAGCTAGTCAAGGACCTCGCGGCGGTATTTAAGACAAGAATTGAACTGCGTCAGATTGGCGTGCGGGATGAAGCTAAAATGGTTGGTGGCCTTGGACCTTGTGGGCAGAGGCTATGCTGTACTGTTTTCTTAGGAGATTTTGAGCCTGTATCTATTCGAATGGCTAAGGAGCAGGACCTGCCGCTAAACCCGCTTAAGATTTCAGGTATTTGCGGCAGACTTATGTGTTGCCTAAAGTATGAGTACGAGGTCTACCAGGATTTCAAGAAACGTGCACCAAAGCGCGGCACAAAGGTTACAACTGAGTGGGGAATTGCAAAAATTGTTGAGTTTAACGTGCCAAAGGAAACAGTAATCGCCGAGCTTGAATCCGGCCAGCGTCTTGAAATGCCGCTTCTTCGGACTTTAACCTGTGTTTGCAATGGTGAATGCAGACCGAGTAGTTGCAATGGGAATGGAAACCATGCAAAGGTAGAGCTGAGCAATGATATGGACGGCAATGGCAATGGCGGCATTAATAGTAGCGCTGACGGAGAAGCTGAGAATTGAATTAGCTATCATGAGTTGGATGCCTTTTTAAGAATACAATTGCCGGTTAGTGCTCGGAAGTCTTCACAAAACTCGCAAGTTTTGGTATGAATAAAAGGTCACAGTAGTTGTTTAAATTGATGCCACTGTAGCTCAGCAGGCAGAGCAGCTCACTCGTAATGAGCAGGTCAGCGGTTCGAATCCGCTCAGTGGCTCAAGTCAGAGGCCTAGTTTTACTAAGGTAGTGGTTCTAAGCTTTCGCTGTGGGTGCACTGTGGGTGCAAATTGCTAAATTTCACCCTCTTTTACGGCTCAATTAAAGTGAATTAGTAATAAAAGATAGTAGTATTCAAGAAATTAACTCTAGCGCTTTGGTAGGGAATAAGTGGTAGGGATAACCCAAGCGCTTGTGCACTTGTGAAAAGCTTGTGAATATATGAATCACATTAAAGTGATAAAGTTTCATTACTTAGCGCGTGGAGACAAGCAACGCGACATGACCAACGGATAAGTTATCCTATACCACCTAAATTTAAGGCCATCTACCAGCTGGAACAAGCAGGCTTCTAATGGTTTTCTAATAGAATTCCCCCTTAGCGCTTCCTCTTTTAACGGGAAAACCTTGGTAAGTCCTCGAAAAACGCCTAATGGCACAAGCAACCCCAGGTGTTTAAATTTCGGAAAAACGCAAAATAGCGCTAACCCCCTCACAATTGCAGCTATATTTTAAACTACCTACCAAATAGTGGGTAGGAAATCGCACCACTTTACTACGTTAAATTAAAGCACGAAAAGGAAAGTTTCCGCTGCTTAAGCACCATGAAAAATTCAACATTTTTCCCAAAGATTAAAGACAGCCAAGCTACCAGCTTTAGCCAAGGATAGGAACATCGTAAATTTCGACATCTTCTCGCATTGCATGCACATTAAGAGTTAGTGCCTGGTTTAAGTCAAGCCTCTTCAACATTATCCCAGATAATATTGCTACTAAGCCTTAAGCTTAACAGCGTTGTGTTATGCTTTAAACGAGGAAGTTTTTCGTAGGGCAAAAATTGCGCCATGCTATATATCAATGAATATTTACTCTCATAAGAAGTTGAAAGCCAAGTAGCTTGTATTTATCATAGAGCAAGGGTTTGCATTTGATTTTATCTATATAGGGGATATTTTATGATCATCAAGCCAGGTGACATCATAAAAGGCTCGAAATGGCCAGAGCCTGTAGAGGTTAAACTCTATGAAGAACGGGACAACTACATACGTATTGTAGGCTCAACCATAAATTCACATGCTCATATCGATGATCTGCTTAAAAGAGACGAATTATCTTCGCTGGAACTCTCAACCATTGAGCTTGATTTTAAGGCAAATCCCACCGATACCTTCCTTAGCCTTGAAACTATGCGTTACCGGTTTGCGTCGCTATATGATCCACTTCTAGCCATGAACACTTCAAAAGTAGACCCACTACCACATCAAATCGAGGCGGTCTACGGCTATGTTCTCAAGCTGCCGCGGATACGTTTCCTCATTGCCGATGATCCTGGTGCTGGCAAGACCATCATGGCTGGGTTGATTATAAAAGAGCTAAAGCTTCGCAATATTGCTAAGCGTATCCTTATTGTAGCTCCTGGCCATTTGAAAGACCAATGGCGCCGCGAGCTAAAAGAACGCTTTGAAGAAACCTTTATCGTAATTGATCGCGGGATAATGGAGGCACTCTATGGTGAAAATGCCTGGTTAAGAGAAAACCAAATCATAACGTCTATTGACTTTGCAAAAAGAGAAGACATAATACCGTCTCTTTCATCTGCGCATTTCGATCTTGTTGTTGTAGACGAGGCGCATAAGATGAGTGCATATCGCTATGGGGACAAACTTGATAAAACCGGCAGATATAAGCTTGGCGAGGTTCTTTCGAAAGTGTCGGAACATTTGCTGTTTTTAACAGCAACCCCGCATAAAGGTGATCCAGAAAATTTTAGGTTGTTTTTAGATCTTCTTGAGCCAGGATTTTTTGCAACGAGCGAGATGCTTCAGGATTCAATAGCAAACAAAGATAATCCGCTCTTTATACGCCGCATTAAAGAAGATCTTAAAAACTTTGAGGGTGAACCATTATTTTTGCCAAGGTATGTAAGAACAGTCGCTTTCGATCTCGGTATAGATTCGCCAGAGGAAAAAGAGCTCTATAATGAGCTCTCTAAATATGTAAATGAGCAATACAATAAAGCTCTAGCTAAAGATAAAAAGAGAAATGTTGCGTTTGCCCTTGTAATTTTGCAACGCCGGTTTGCTTCAAGCACATATGCACTGTTAAGGTCACTTGAAAGAAGAAGAAATCGCCTGCAAGAATTACTCAGCGGTGTTAAAGAAAAAGGTAAGCTTGATGAGCGCTCTTTTGATTTTGAAACAATAGAGGATTTAAGCGAGGAAGACCGTTGGCATGAGGAAGAACTTTGGGAGACGTTAAGTGTTGCTGAAAACCGTGAAGAGCTTCAAAAAGAAATAGTAATCCTTGATGGCCTAATACAAAAAGCAAAAGATATCATACATGGCGAGGCAGAGCTAAAGGTGCGCGAGCTGCGTAAAACTCTTGATGAACTGCAAAGCAAATACCCGGGGCACAAGATACTTATTTTCACAGAATCAAAGGATACACTTGAATATTTAGAGAAGAAGATCAAATCTTGGGGCTACACCGTCAACACAATACACGGCGGCATGAATCTGGAAGCCAGGGTGGAGGCCGAGCGTATATTTAAAAATGAAACCCAAGTGCTAGTTGCGACCGAAGCTGCGGGCGAGGGCATTAACCTGCAGTTTTGCCATCTTATGATTAATTATGATATTCCCTGGAACCCAAATAGATTAGAGCAGCGCATGGGCCGTATTCACCGCTACGGTCAAAACAAAGAAGTTTTTGTATTTAACATGGTCGCTAAAGACACCAGGGAAGGAAAAGTTTTAAACAGGCTTTTTGAGAAACTTGAGGAAATCAAGCAAGCACTAGGAAGTGACAAGGTATTTGATGTCTTAAGCGAAGTTATGTATGGCAAAAACCTTGCCCAGCTTCTTATCGAGGCTGCTGCACACGCCCGAGATACTGACGATATATTGAAAGATATTGATGTTCAAATAGATGAGAACTATATCGCTCAAGTAAAAGAAAATCTTGGTGAAAGTCTTGCGACTCGCTATATTGATTACACCAGAATAAAGGAAATGGCAGATAGGGCCAGGGAATATCGCTTAATTCCTGAGTATACTGAGGCCTTTTTTAAAAAGGCATTTGAAGTTGCAGGCGGAAAATTTAAAGAGCGAGCGGATGGCTTTATATCCATAGACTCATTACCTTTTGATATCCGCAAGATTGCAGAAAAGGATGAATTCAAAAAGCGCTTTGGGCCTATTTTAAAGCGGTACCCAAAAATCACATTCGACAAAGAGATTGCATTTAAAAACACCGATGCCGAGTTTGTTTCTTTTGGCCATCCATTATTTGAAGCAACACTTGATTGGGTTGAAAGCAAGCTATTTATATCGCTGCAACATGGCGCAGTATTTAAAGACCCTGAGGGCAAAATGGATGGTGTAATTTTATTCTATGAAGGCGAGATAAAAGATGGCAAAGGCACAGTTGCCGGTAAACGCCTTTTTGCTTTCTATGTTGAGAGGTCAACTGATAAAATTGGCATTGTTAACCCAGCGATTATGTGGGACCTTGTACCAGGCGGCTTAAGCGATGCTAACCAATTGAATATAGATGAGCTAAAAACCAATGTTCTTGGGGCAGCAATAGAAGCACTAGAGGCTTATATGCAAGAAATCCTTGTAGAGCGCAAGCGGCAAGCTGAAATTAAAGAGCGATACGGCATTAAGTCGCTTGAATATCTCATTTACAAACTCAATGACGAACTAATAACGCTTGGTGAGCGTCAGGCAAAAGGCGAGCCGGTTGATATAGTAATAAGAAATAAAAATGAAAGCAAGGAAAATTACTTAAAGGCTCTGGATGAGCTTAAGCAAACTGTATTGCAGGAAAAAAGCTTAACCATGTCAACACCTCGTTTTGTGGGTGCGGTTCTAATCATCCCTGAAGAAAAGGTTGAAGCTGCAATGGTTGAAGACGAAGAAATCGAGAAGATCGGCATGCAAGTTGCTATGGAATATGAGACAAAAAACGAAAGGTTACCAGAAGACGTCTCGGCTGAAAATCTTGGCTTTGACATTCGCTCAACTAGCAAAGATGGAGCGAAACGGTACATAGAAGTAAAAGCTAGAGCCCAAACAGGTGCTATTTGTTTAACGCAAAACGAATGGTTCAAAGCCAGGCGCTTTGGCAAGGATTACTATTTATACGTTATATACAATGCGGCGACAGAGCCGAGACTGCATATAGTTCAAGACCCGGCAAATAGCTTAAATGCCATCGAGAAACTTGAAGTTGTTCGATACGTTGTTGCTGCAGAGGACGTGCAAACAAAGGGCGGTATAGCATAATGGATAAACGGTTTATAGAGGAAAGCTTTCCGGTTAAAGAGGTAAGTGTTGAGTCGGCTAAAGAAAAAAATATCCGCCATGGTCATATATCAACGCTTCATATTTGGTGGGCAAGGCGCCCACTTGCTTCATCTCGTGCCACTAATTACGCGGCTTTAATTCCAGCAATTGAACCTGAAAAAGAACCAGACAAGTGGCAGACAACCCGTAATTTTATAATTAACTTTTCAAAATGGGAAAACTCGCAAAATCCAACAATGATTGAGATAGCAAGGAAAGATATCAGCCTAGCAAATAACGGCAATGCGCCTAAAGTGCTTGACCCCTTTGGAGGCGGCGGCTCTATACCTTTGGAAGCACTTAGATTAGGGTGCGAGGTTTATTCAAATGACTTAAATCCTGTTGCTGTTTTGATTCAAAAGTGCACGCTTGAATACCCACAAAAGTATGGCAGACCAAAAGAAGTCGAGGAGTGGGGCACGCTTGAGGGCAAAACTCTAAAAAATCCTTTACTCGAAGATGTAAAAAAATGGGGAAACTGGGTGCTTGAAGAAGCTCGAGAAGAGATAGGCAAGTTTTACCCGAAAGAGCCAGATGGCAGCATACCCGTCGGCTATATTTGGGCAAGAACTATACCCTGTCAAAACCCATCCTGCGGCGCTGAGATTCCTTTGATGCGCCAGTTTTGGCTTGCCAAGAAAGCCAACAAAAAGGTAGCGCTTTATCCTTACATTGAGGGCAAAGAGGTTAAATTTAAGATTGTTGGGCAGGCCTATGAAGAAATGCCGGCTGGGTTCGATCCTGAAAAAGGCACAGTAGCAAGGGCAGTTGCCTCGTGTTTGGTTTGCGGCTCAGTGGTTGATGATAAAACAACAAGAAAGCTCTTTAGGCATGGAAAATCTTCGGCAGCGATGATTGCAGTTGTTTTACATCACCCAAACAGGCAAGGTAAAACATATCGCTTGGCAACAGATAATGATAGGCAGATATTTGAGGAAGCTAGCCAATATTTAGAGATTAAGAGAGGCGAGTTATTTGAAAAATGGGGCATGGAGCCAGTACCGGATGAGCCGTTGGAGCGGATACCCAGAGATATAAAAGTCTTGGGTTATGGCATGCACAGATGGGGTGACCTTTTCAACTCTCGCCAAAAATTAGCCCTCATTACATTTGCAGATAAGGTAAGAGAAGCCCACAAAAAGATGTTAGCTGAAGGATATGACGAAGAGTATGCCAAGGCGGTGGTGAGTTATTTGGCAATAAGTATTGATAATATTGCTGAAAAAAATAACTCTCTTAGCAGATGGGCCAATACAAAAGAAACAATTGCTGGATCCTTTAGCCGACAAGCGTTACCAATGATTTGGGACTATTTTGAATCTAACCCATTCAGTGGCTCTACAGGTGATTGGATAAATTCGGTTGGATATAACTTAAATGTTGTTGAGTTTCAGCTCAAGTCTACTTCTACTATATTACCATGTATAGTCACTCAAACCTCTGCCACCTCTCTTCCTTATCCCGACAATTACTTTGACGCTGTCTTTACTGACCCGCCTTACTATGACAATGTATCTTATTCTTATCTATCTGACTTCTTTTATGTCTGGCTTAAGCGAACGGTTGGCGACCTTTATCCAGAGCTTTTTGCTACTCCCTTAACGCCAAAAACAGATGAAATTGTCGCTTATTCACATAGAGAAGGCGGCCTAGATGAGGCGAAAAAGTTTTTTGAAGGTATGCTAAGCAAAGCTTTTGTGGAAATGCATAGAGTTCTTAAAGAAAACGGTATAGCTGTTATTGTTTATGCCCATAAATCTACCGCAGGCTGGGAAACCTTAATAAACTCACTTCTTGATTCTGGCCTTGTTATAACAGGGGCTTGGCCGCTTAATACAGAGATGAAGTCGCGATTAAATGCTAAAGAAACAGCGTCGCTTGCTTCCTCCATCTACATCATCGCGCGTAAAATCAAGCAAGATAAAACTGGTTTTTACAATGAAGTAAAAGAAGAGCTAAAGCAATACCTTAATAAAAAACTCCATCGTCTCTGGGAAGAAGGCATAAGCGGTGCAGACTTTTTTATTGCAGGTATTGGAGCAGCGATTGAAGTATTCGGCAAATACGAAAAAGTAATTGACTTTGAAGGCAATGTGGTAAGAGCCGGTCGCCTTCTTGATGATGTGCGCGAAATTGCAACCAACTATGCTGTAAAGCAAATATTACATAACGGTTTTACAGGTGAGATATCTGATCTCACACGCCAATATGTTCTTTGGCGTTGGGAATTTGGCGAAGCAAAAGTGCCGTTTGATATGGCACACAAACTTGCCCAATCTTGCGGTGTTGAGCTCTCAAGAGAATGGAACAAACCAGGCGGCTTTATAAGAAAAGAAAAAGAATTTATACGCTTTTTAGGCCCTCAAGATAGAAATATCGAGGACTTAAAGAATTCATCAGAACTTATCGATGTGCTTCACCTTGCTTTGCTGTATTGGGAGAGAAGCCGGCGTGATGAGATGCTAAAACTTCTTAACTCAACTGGTTATGGCAAAAGCGAGGCTTTTTATCGCGTTGCCCAAGCAATATCTGAAACATTGCCGAATGAAAGCAAAGAAAAGAAACTGTTAGATGGCTTTTTGTCTGGCCGAGAAAGAATACAAGCAGAAATAAACAAAAAATCAGCTGAAACCATTAATTTTGACGAGGTATATAAGCAGCAGTTATAGTAAAAGTAATAATTCATCTTAAGGGCCTTTAAGAGGTGAGATATGTGCCAAGTCACAGTGAAGGAAATTCTTGAGACGATTAAAGCTCATAAAGCGGTTTTGCAGAAAAAGTATAAGGTGAAAGAAATCGGTGTATTCGGCTCTTATGCAAAAGGCGAGCAAAAAAGAGGCAGCGATGTTGACATACTTGTCGATTTTTATGAAACGCCAAACCTTTTTGAGCTAATACGTCTCGAAAATTATCTTCGAAGAATTTTGAAGCAAAAAGTAGATTTGGTTAGAAAGCCTGCTATTAGAAAAGAGCTAAAAGAGCGAATCTTAGGCGAGGTAATCTATACATGAAAAGAGATTACCTGCTTTATATAAAAGATATTTTGGATAGCATTAACAGGATTGAAGAATTTATAGGCGATATGGATTATGACGAGTTTGTTGCAGATGATAAGACCTCAAGCGCTGTCATACATAAACTTGAAATAATGGGAGAAGCATCAAAGAATGTTTCCAAAGATATTAAAGTAAAGCATAAGCAAATTCCCTGGAATGAGATGGCTAGAATGAGAGACAAGATTACCCATTTTTACTTTGGGGTTGACTACGAAATTGTTTGGAAAGTGGTCAAAGAAAATTTACCCTTACTAAAAGACCAAATCAAAGCAGTTCTAGATGAATTAAGCTCTTGAAGTTTGCCTAATCAATAATTAAAGAGGACAAATATAAATGAGAGCGTTTCATGCGATTGCAATTCCACACAACGACATACTTGAAGGCAGACTCACGATGGATGTGTTTGCGGCTGATCTTTGGGAGGTCTACAAAGGCCGGGCACCCGAGGAGTATAAGGATGCCTCTGAGTTCTTTAGGAAAACATACATGACCGAAGGCTTGAAGAACATATTAGCGGTTGTAGAAAAAAGACTTGGTGGCAAGGGTGGCGACCCTGTAATTCAGATACAAACCCCATTTGGTGGCGGCAAAACCCATGCTTTGATTGCAATGTATCATAGCGCGAAACAATGGGGTGCCAATAGAGTTATTGTTGCCGGTACTGCCATGAGTGCCGATGAGACTATCTGGGGTAATATTGAGCAGCAGTTGACTGGCAAGATAGAAAGATTCACAGGTCAAATCGCACCTGGCAGAGAAGCTATTTATGCTTTACTAAAAGACCACCAGCCTGTAATGATCTTAATGGATGAAGTACTGGAGTACGCTACTAAGGCAGCGGGTGTTACTGTTGGCGAGACCACATTGGCAGAGCAGACCATTGCATTCATGCAGGAATTAACAGAAGTAGCGGGCACTCTTGAGAAAATATGCGTCATCATAACGCTGCCATCGAGTATTATCGAGCATTACACAGAAAAGGCGGAAAAATTATTCCAGCAGCTCCAGCATGTAGCCGGTAGGGTTGAGAAAATTTATACCCCAGTTCAAGAGCATGAAATCACCCAGGTCATACGGCGAAGGCTGTTCTCAGATGTAGACGAAAGCTTAGCAAACAAAAGCATTCAAGAATTTATGGATTACGCGAACAGGGAGACTCTCTTGCCAAGCGGGGTCGAGCCATCTGAGTATAGAATACGTTTTCAGGCATCCTACCCATTCTTACCTGAAGTTGTAGATGTTTTATACCACCGGTGGGGTAGCTTTTCGAGCTTTCAACGCACGCGTGGTGTACTTAGGCTGCTCTCTCTAGTTCTATATTCTTTAAAGGATACTAATGTGCCATATATCACCCTTGCCGATTTTGATCTTAGCGATCAGGAGATTGAGCGGGAGTTAATTAAGCATATTGGTAATGAATTTGATAGTGTGATTGCCGCTGATATAATCGGGAGTAGTGCTGGTTCTAAGACTATTGACCGTGAGCTTGGCAAAGCTTATCAGGGGCTTAAACTGGGCACCAGAACGGCAACAGCAATTTTTATGTATTCGTTTTCAGGGGGAATCGAGAAAGGCGCCGGCCTTGGCGAGATAAAACGCAACGGAGCTGTTTTGCCGCATCCTTCGAGTGTAGTTGCAGAGGTAATTGAGAAGCTTAAAAATAAGCTATTTTATTTACAGACTCAAACTGATAAATATTTCTTTACCAATCAGCCGAATATTAACCGAATGCTGTTTGTTAAGATGGATAACGTCCGGGTGGCTGAACTGACCGAGGTTGAGCATGACTTGCTCAAGAAAAATATTTCAGGCCAAAAGTTTCAAGTATATGTTTGGCCAAAGGACAGCTCAGGGATACCGGATGATCAAAACCTTAAATTAATTATTCTTGGAGAAGAGAACAATTTAATGAAAGATATCCTGGAAAATAAAGCAATGACTCCTCGGGTTAACCGCAACACTGTGATTTTCTTGGTTCCCAACGAAGCAGAGAGACCAGGTTTCCAAATTACCATAAGAAAATATTTAGCATATAACAAAATATTTGATGATGAAGGCCTGAATCTAACTGAAGAACAGAGGAAAGAAATAAAAACCGAAATTCGCAAGCTTGAAGATAGGCTTTATGAGGCGTTGCGCCGCTACTACCGGCAAATTTTTCTTCCATCGAAGCTCGATTTTAGGGAAGTTGACTTGGGTGTTCCGACCTATGGAGAGAAGCAAAAAATAGATGACGAGGTGTATGATAAACTTCGCTTGGGAGGCGAGATTCTTGAAATAATAGCGCCCCTAGTAGTTAAAGAAAAATATTTGAAAGATCGTGATTTTGTTTCAACCAAGCAGCTCTATGCCGCTGGCCTGAATACCCCAGGAGAAATAAGAGTTGCATCCAAAGATGCATGGGTTAAAGGGATTGAGGAAGGCGTAAAGCAGGGTCTTTTCGGTCTTGGTGAGCTTGAAGATGGCAATCCTAGATGCCGCTTCTTTAAGGAAGCACCTTCTGTTAGCTTTGCGGAAAGTGAAATATTAATCAGCGATGAAGTCTGTAAGCGCCAGAAAGAAGCTCTAAACATAGAGGTTCAAACTATTCATGAATCTGGCAAAGCAATAGAATCGGTCTCAAGCATAGAACCAAGCTCAACAGCTATAGAGCAACCTTCGTCCCAGCAAGTTGCGGTTAAAGGCCATGAAGAGATAGAACTTAATTTTGAAGTGCCTACTGGAAAAGCTTTTGACGTGGCACGTGTCTTAAATTATCTGCGGACGAAATTTTCTAAAGTAAAAGTTGTCATATCTGCTAAAGACGGGCAGATTAGCGAGCAGGACTACGAAGACAAGGTTAAGGAAGCCTTCAAGCAGATGGGGATTGATATTGGCGATTAAAATGGAAGCAATAAAGAGAATGGTGGCTAACCAATAGCCACCCTTCTGCTATTACTTTTGTTTGGAGCCTTGATAAATTAGTTGCTCAGGCTGTTTTTCCATGCGATATCTAACGCATCTAACTGTTTAATTGCTTCATCGTCATTAATCATTCCCATATAGAGCATGGCCGCTATGGTTTGAAACTGTTTACCATAAAGAGTTAGCCTGGAATCGGTGCCTGGCACCGTTTAAGTTGTCTACCAGCGGCAATGATGTATGGTTGGCAGGAAAGTGCGCGATTGTGAAAATATCACTATACTTTCTTGAAAAGGAGGCAACCGTTATACCAATATATTCTACTCTAAAGTCCAATCCTCTACCTTCCGATAAATATTATTACATATGTGGTTCTAGAAGTCCTGCCAATAGTTCAATCTGGTAGTTATAATCCAAATCCTATTTTACGTTGATATTAATGCTAAAATACCATTTTAAAAACTGACCGGCCAACTACTTCAGCAGCAGTCGCTAGTCAACCCAGAGCTTATACCTATTTATAGTTTCACCTATTTATTATAGCTATGGCTATTTATTGCCTTGAAAATATCTGTGTAGATTATTAGATTGGGGGTATGTGTATGAATTTAAAAGCGGTTAAGATGCTAGCGATGGTTATTGTTTTTTGCCTTGTACTCGCAAGCGCCGCAATCGCTGTTCCGCAAGGAGGGAAGGGTAAACTTCGGCCAGGTCAAAGACCTGGTGTTAGTAAGGGTTTAGTAAATAAATCCAACGCTCAGCTTGGTCTTCGAAAAGGGCTTGTAAATAAGCCTGATAAACCAAGACTGGTTGGCGAAGAAGCTGAAGGTAGCAATGTTGAATCGGACACTCCCAAGGGCAAAAAACCTGCTTTCGGCGCGATTGTAGGACGAACTGTTCTTATCCTAAAGGACGAGTCGTCTTCAGTTGAAAGTAGCGCTACGCCACTCTCCGGTGCTCATCTACGTTTGATGGTTAAGAAGGGCAAGAAACTATTGCCAGCTGGTGCAGCCCGGTCGGGCAAAGACGGCAATTTCATCTTTAAAAAGGTTAAGCCAGGCAGCTATCTTTTGACTGCATGGGCAAAGGGATTTAAGCCTAAGAATCCGAGTGTTATTGTAAAAGTCGAACGCGGAAACATAACCAAAGCTCCTATTTTTTATTTCTATGCAGTGCCTAACAACCATCCCAATGCAGCACTAAAAAGTCGCCCCGTAACGCCGCCTGTTTCAGAAGATAACTCGCCAACCGCATCTGGAACATAAAATTTTAGTTTAAGGGACGTTGGTTTCCTAGGTGTCCTAAATCTCTCAAGTCTCATACCAAGCGACCTACAAGGAAAGTTTACTTAGGAAACCAACGTCCCCTGGCTTTGGCTTAAACAGAGCTAGGCGATGCTTTACAAGCATCGCCTTTCATTATTTGTGTGCCCGGCAGGGCGCACGTACTTGAGGATGAAAGTTCCTTGCAGGCCCGACAGGGGGAACTGTTAGCTGGA
>ENA-ORXB01001818-ORXB01001818.1-sediment-metagenome-genome-assembly--contig:-NODE-1818-length-22002-cov-4.185770_pt1 | contig 22002 bp, 25 predicted proteins | sample MGYA00237863_ERZ511475 | MGnify/ENA primary metagenome ERZ511475 (study PRJEB26305, sample SAMN06343858) | sediment metagenome | isolation source: hot spring sediment | place: Canada: British Columbia... | reverse complement strand
GCTCGATCTGCCCGGCTCCGAGATCGCGCTCTCGGCCGAGGATGCGGCCTGGCTCTTCGCCGTGGACCTGGGCGGCGACTGGGTCGGGGCCGGACCGGGCCCTTCGCCCGCGCCCGTGGCGACCACCTCGAGCTGCTTCGCGAGCACCTCGCAGGGGGACCTCGACGGCGACGGCACGGTGGATCTCGCCACGCTCCACGTCCTCGTCCCGCTCACCACCTGCGGCTCCGAGGCGGTCCAGACCACCTGGCGCGTCGAGCTCACGATCTCGCTCGCGACCGGGACCTTCTCGGTCCCGTTCGAGGACTGCGAGGAGCCCTTCGACTGCCGGGTGCTCGAGACCTCGGACGTGGACGGGGACCTGCGGGCCGAGCTCCCGATCGTGCTCGGGCCCGGGGCCGCCGCCTCCTACGTCGGGATGTACCGGGTCGAGACCGGCGCCGTGCGGGCGCTCGAGCTCGCCCCGCCGGGGGATCCCGGGTACCTGGAACCCGGGCCGATCCGGCTCGGCGGCGCGCACGATGCGATCTGGCAGACGGGGTTCGAGTGCCGGATCCTCGACGCGCGCCGGCGCGAGCTCGTCGCCTGGAGCGCGCAGCGGGACGACGGCGTCTCGCCCTGGCGGGTGCACCGTACGACCCTCGATCTCCGCGACGACGTGTTCGTGGTGACCGGGACCGAGGACCGCGAGGGCGTCACGGACCTCCCGCCGGTCTGGGGGACGTGCCCGTGAGCGCTCCGGGACGTCGGGCTCCGGCTCGGGTAGCGTCTCGCGATGGAGCATGGACGGGGTCTTCACCATCGCGCGGAACCCGCAGGAGGACAGCAAGCTCCCGTACCTCCTCCGGCTCCCGATCGAGGGAGGGCTGCTGCTCAAGGCCCGGGACACCTGGCCCCGGTCCTCGCGCATCTACTGCCACCCCTACGAGGAGGAGTGGCCCCCCGATGCCGAGATCGTGGAGGAGGCCCCGGTCGTCTCCTGCCGCCGCCGCGGCGCGGTGATCGACCTCGTGCTCGACCGCCCTCGCCTGAACCGCTCCCAGTTCGTGTTCACCGAGTCGCGCGGGCGCCCGGCGATCTTCTGGCAGACGCGCAAGGCCGCCCGGGCGGCCAACCCCGGCGCGCGGATCCCGCGGGCGCGCGCCCTCCCGGAGGGCTTCGCCATCGCCGTCGACACCCGCGAGCGGTACCCGTACCGCTTCGCCGGCCGCGGGGTGACGACCGAGCGGCTCGCGCTGCCGGCCGGCGACTACGCCGTCGTGGCCGAGGGCGATCCGATCGCGACCGTCGAGCGCAAGACCCTGGAGAACCTCGCGACGTCGCTCTCGGACGGCACGATGGCCTTCCAGATGCAACGGCTCGCCGAGCTCCCCTCGGCCGCGGTGGTCGTCGAGGGCCGGTACCCGCAGCTCTTCGGGCTCGAGCACGTCCCGGGCGCCTGGCTCGCCGACATGCTCGCCCGGCTGCAGCTGCGCTACCCCGAGGTCCCGATCGTCTTCGCCGACTCGCGGCGCTTCGCGGAGGAGTGGACCTACCGCTTCCTCGCGGCGGCCCTGGCCGAGGCCCCGCCCGAGCCGGACGCGTGATCCGGAGCAGCACCAGCCGAGGGCGGTTGCGATACTTGGCGCGTGCGGGCGGCGCGCGTGCATCGGTTCGGGGAGCCCCTGGTCGTCGAGGAGGCGCCCGAGCCCTCGCTCGGGCCGGGCGAGGTGCTCGTCGAGGTCGCCTACGCCGGCGTGAACCCGCTCGACCTGTGGGTCAGCCGCGGGACGGTCGCCGGCGGCTCCCAACCGCTCCCCTTCATCCCCGGGGCCGAGGGCGTGGGCCGCGCCGAGGGGCGGTGGGTCGTCGTGCGCGGAGCCGGCGTCGGCGTGACGCGCGCCGGCACCTACGCCGAGCGGGTGGCGGTGCCGCCCGAGGCCGTGTTCGACCTCCCCGAGGGCGCCGACCCCGTCCAGGCCGCGGCCCTGCCGATCGTCGGCGCAACGGCGTGGGCGCTCGCCCATCGGGTCGCCGGCGTCACGGCCGAGGACCGCGCCCTCGTGCTCGGCGCGAGCGGGGGCGTGGGCTCGCTCCTGCTCCAGGTCCTGCGCTCGGCCGGCGTCCGCGCGTGGGGGCAGACCGGGAGCCCCGACAAGGCCGCGTTCGTCCGGGAACAGGGGGCGGAGCGCGTCGTCGTGACCGAGGCCGCTGGGCTCGCCGAAGCCGCGGCCGAGCTCCGCCCCACCGTCGTCTTCGACCCGCTCGGCGACGGCTTCACGGCCGCGGCGATCAAGGTCCTCGAGCCGTACGGACGGCTCGTGCTCTTCGGGGTCTCGGCCGGGGCCTCGCACGAGCTCGACCTGCGCCAGCTCTACCGCAAGGCGGTCTCGCTCCTCACCTACAGCGGAACGATCGAGCCCGTCGAGCGGGTGCGCGAGGCGACCGAGGCCGTGCTCGCCGAGCTCGCGGCGGGGCGTCTGCGCGTGCCCGTCCAGGAGGTCCTGCCGCTCGAGGCGGCGCCGGAGGCCCACCGGCGGATCGAGGAGCGGCGCGTTTGCGGCAAGCTCGTCCTGGACGTCCGCGCCACCGGAGGTGGGGCGTGACCGAGGGTGCGGGCCTCGGCCCGAACAAGCGCTGGTACCTCGAGCGCTTCGACCCGCCGAAGGAGGCCCCCTTCCCGGTGGAGGAGTACCGCGAGCGGTGGTCCCGCACGCGCGCGGCGATGCAGGAGGCGGGGGTGGACTGCCTGATCGCCTCCACCCCCGAGTCGATGTGCTACCTCACCGGCTACGCGGCCGAGTGGTACCAGGGCAACGGCCCACGCGACTGGGTGCCCGGCTCGTGCGTCGCCCTCCACGTGGACCACGACGAGCCGATCCAGTTCGATGACCCCGAGGAGGTGACGCTGATCCGCTTCACGAGCGTCGCGAGCGACGTGCGGATCGGACCCGGCCTCGGGTGGGAGATGCTCGACTTCGTGGTGGGTGAGCTCGCGGCGCTCGGGTGGCTGCGCGGGACCGTCGGCGTCGAGCGGCGCACCGCCCGGCCTCGCCCGGACGTCGCGGCGTACCTCGACGCGGCCCTGGAGCGCGCCGGCGCACGGGTCCTCGACGCGACCGGGGTCGCGCGGGGCGTCCGTCGGCGCAAGTCCGCGCGGGAGCTCGCGGTCGTGCGCGAGGCGCAGCGGGTCGCCGACGTGGGGCTCGCCGCCGCGCGCGAAGCGATGGCCCCCGGTGTGACCGAGCTCGAGGTCTACGGCGAGATGATCCGCGCGATGGCCGCCGCGGGCGGCGAGGTCGCCGCCATCCCGCTGCCCGTCCTGTCCGGCTACCGCGCCTCCACCGTCCACGGCCTCGCGAGCCGCCGCCGCATCGAGCCCGGGGACATCGTGAACGTGGACGTGTGCGGCGTCGTCGCCCGCTACCACGCGAACACCGCCCGTTGCTTCTCGATCGGCGAGCCCTCCCCCGCCGTTCGCGAGGCCGTGGCGCACGTTACCGGCGCCGTCGCGGTCGTCGCGGAGGTCCTGCGGCCGGGCCTGCCGGCCCGGGAGCTCCTGGGGACGGTCGAGCGCTACTACCGGGAGGTCGGCCTGCTCGGCGACGAGTGGTGGATCGGCGGGTACGAGCTCGGGATCGCCTTCCCGCCGGACTGGGTCGGCGACCGCTTCTACGAGCTCGGCACGGACCCCGGCGAGGAGGCGCTCCTCCCCGGCGATGTGTGGAACTACGAGGCCAACTTCTACCTGCCCGAGGGCAAGGGCCTCGCGCTGTGCATCAACACCTTCGCGGTCGAGGAGGAGCGCGCCGGCTTCCTCCAGGCCACACCGCCCGACCTCGTCGTGATCGAGGCCTGAGGCGGCCTCACTTCGCCGGCTTCCAGATCGGGCCCTCGCAGTCGTCCCGGAGCGGCAGCGGGTCCGGCGGACGCGGCTCCTGAGAGAAGTCGAAGGCCGACAGCAGCGGGGTCGCCTCGCGGTCGCGGTGCGTGAGCTGCCGGAGGTTCCAGTTGTCCTCGATGAACCGCAGGACGCTCGAGAACTCGCCGAGCTCGTGGCTCACCTTGCCCTGCTTCGCGTAGGGCGAGATCACGATCAGCGGCACGCGGATCCCGAACCCGAAGTCGTCGACCTGGGGCGGCGGGACGTGGTCGTAGAAACCGCCGTAGTCGTCCCAGGTGAGGAAGATGGCCGTCGTCGGCCACATGTCCGAGCGCATGATCGCGCTGATGACCTTCGTGGACCAGTTCTCGCCGTGGCAGAAGTTGTACTCGGGGTGCTCGGAGAGCTCGAAGCGCGGCGTTATCCACGTGACCGGGGGGAGCTTGTTCGCCCGGATGTCCCGCACGACGTTGTCGACCGGGAACATGTGCTGCTGCCAGCGCTCGGGGTTCATCCGGTACCGACGGATCGCCGCGTAGGCCGACCAGATGTAGCCGCGCTGGTCCTCACGGGCCGCGTAGTACGCCCAGGGCACGCCCTTGCGGTTCAGCAGGTCCCCGAGCGTGAGGAAGTCGAAGCACGGGCGGACCTTCTTCACGTTCCCCTCGGAGTCGACGACCTCGACGAGCTGCTGGGGCGGGGCGTCGCACCCGAAGGTGTTGGAGAAGAAGCCCGTCCGGCGCGGGTTGTCGTGCGCGCCGCCCGACTGCGCCGCGATCGTGTAGAGGTGGTTCGGGAACGAGGGCCCCTGCGCGCTCGCGAAGAAGTTGTCGAACAGCACGAACTCCTCCGCCCAGTGCCAGTAGTTCGGGAGCTGGTCCCGGTGGAGCTGGGTGTACGCCCAGTCCCCGTGCGGTCCCTGGTCGAAGTTGTCCATCTTGCCGCCGTTCCAGGCCGCGACGGCGCAGTTGTAGCAGTGCGGGATGTCGCCGGGCAGGCGGCCGTCGGTGCCCCGGCGGAGCGGGCGCGGGACGCCGTGGTCCATCCCTACGGTCGTGCCGTTCGCACCGGGGAAGGTCCCGAACAGGTTGTCGAACGTCCGGTTCTCCTTGATGAGGAACACCACGTGCTTGATCGGGAACCGGGTCTCGAGCGCCGTCGCGTCGAACCCGCCCTCGGGGCTCCCGGTCGTGATCACGCTCGGGCTCCAGGACGGCTGCGGTGAGCTCGAGCCTCGGGGATCCCCGGTGGCCGAGACGCAGGCGCCCGCGAGCGCCACGAGCGCCAGGGCGAGGATCGGGATGGATCTGCGGGGTGACCTCATCGGGCTCGTCCGAGCCTACCGGAGGCGGCCGCACCCGCCCACCTACGGCCGGATGACGTCCTCGAGCCCGAAACCCAGCGCGCCGACCGCGCGCACCGATCGCTCGACCCCGCCGCGGCCCCACAGCGCGTAGATGGGCTCCTCGACGGGCTCCGGCACACGGCCCGTCTTCGCCATCAGCTCCCGAAGCTCCCAACGACCGAGCGGCTTCGCCCGCCAGCGAGCCTCGCCGAGCAGCGCCGTGCGCGGGCCCCGCAGTCCCAGCACGTCCACCTCGCAGGGCTCGCCCGAGGTCGCCCACCACCTGCCAACGACCAGATCCTCCGGCAGATCGCCCCTCGCGACGAGCCGGGCGGCGTGCGCCCGCGCCGCTTCCTCGAACACCCACCCGAGGTGTCGCTGCCATCGTTGCGCGTTGCGTCGGAGGGCCGCTCGACCCTGACCCGCCTCGATCTGGGGAAGATCCGGATACACGACCCCGAACCAGAAGGCGAGGTAGGGGTCGGCGATCTCGTAGATGGGCCTGGCCTTCACCGGCGGCCCGATGGGGACCGATCTCCGCACGAACCCGGACCCCACGAGCAATACAAAGCCTTTGTACTACAAAGCCTTTGCACTACGAGCGCTTCGGATCTAGCCGTGCGGGGCGTCGGGCGGGGGCGGGGACCAGATCGGGCCCTCGCAGTCGTCCCGGAGCGGCAGCGGGTCCGGAGGCCGGGGGTCCTGCGAGAAGTCGAAGGCCGACAGCAGCGGCGTCGCACGCCGGTCGCGGTGGGTGAGCTGCCGCAGACCCCAGTTGTCCTCGATGAAGCGCAGCACGCTCGAGAACTCGCCCTCCTCGTGGCTCACGGCGCCGTCCTTCGCGTAGGGCGAGATCACGAGGAGCGGCACCCGGATCCCGAACCCGAACGGGTCGATCCGCTTCGGCGGCACGTGGTCGTAGAAGCCGCCGTAGTCGTCCCACGTCAGGAAGATCGCGGTGTCCTCCCACATGGGGCTCTCCATGATCGCGTCGATGACCTGCGTGGACCAGTTCTCGCCGTGGCAGAAGTTGTACTCGGGGTGCTCGGAGAGCTCGAAGCGCGGGGTCACCCACGTGACCGACGGGAGACGGTCCGCGCGGATGTCGCGGATGAGGTCGTCGACGGGCCGGATGAACCGGTCCCACATCGCGGGGTCCTCCCGGTACCGGCGGATCGCCGCGTAGGCCGACCAGATGTAGCCGAGCTGCGTGTTCGTCGCCGCGTAATACGCCCAGGGGATGCCCTTCGCGTTCAGCAGATCCCCCACCGTGAGGAAGTCGAAGCAGGGGTCGACCTTCACGAGCTCGCCCTCGGGATCGAGGATCTCGACGTAGGCGCCGGGCTCGGCGATGTCGCACCCCCAGGACTTCGCGAGCCCCTGCTCCTGCTGGCGGCGGAGCGCCTCGGGCGCCTGCACGGGGTTGTCGAGCGCCCCGCCCGAGGTCGCGGCGATCGAGTAGAGGTGGTTCGGGAACGAGGGACCCATCGCGCTCGCGAAGAAGCGGTCGAAGAGCACGTTGCGCTCGGCCCAGTGCCAGTAGTTCGGCATCTGGTCCGGCCGGAACTGCGTGAAGGCCCACGTGTCGTCGGGCTCGGACTGGTTGAACCCGTCCATCCGCCCCCCGTTCACCGCCGCGACCGCGCACGCGTAGCAGTGCGTGAGGTCGTGGGCGCGCTGGTCCTCCGCCGGCGTGAGCGGGCGGATCGTGCCGCGGTCGTTCGCGACCCGGGCGCCGTCCACCCCGGGGAACCGACCGAAGAGGTGGTCGAAGGACCGGTTCTCCTTGATGAGGAAGACCACGTGCTTGATCGGCGTGAGCGTCTCGAAGGCGCCGGCGTCCACACGCTCAGGGAGGGGCTCGCTCGTGGGGTCGGCGCCGGGCGCGGCATCGCCGGGGCCGCCGGGACCGCCGGAGCCCACGAGGCTCGTGCAGGCCGCCGCGACGATCGCGAGCGCGAGGAACGGGGCGAGCCGGGAGCGAGCGGGCACCTCGAGCCCCGAGTCTACGCGGCGGCGGTCAGCGCAGCCGCTCGAGCAGCTCCCGCAGGGCCTCCTCGAGCGGCGGCATCGGCGGGAGCCCGAGCTCGGCCGTGTACCGACTCACGAGGGCCGAGCTCCGCGGTCGCGGGGCGGGGAGCGCGAGCTCCTCGGCGCGCTGGGGCACGACGCGGCCGGGCAGGTTCCCGAGCGCTCGGGCGCGCTCGAGCACGTCGAACCAGGTGGTGGCCTCGGGGCCGGCCAGGTGGTACGTGCCGAAGCGCATCGTGAGCAGGAGCGGCAGGAGCCGCTCGGCGAGGTGCCGGACGGAGGTCGGACTCCCGACCCGGTCGGCGATCCCCCCCACGGTCTCGCCCTCCGCGAGGCGCCGCAGGGCGCCCGAGAGGTAGTCGCGGCCGCCGCCGAACACGTAGCCGGTGCGCACGACGAACCAGGCCGGGGCGAGCTCGCGCACGAACCGCTCCCCCGCGAGCTTGCTCCGTCCGTAGACGCCGAGCGGGTTCGGGCGGTCCACCTCGTCGTAGGGCTCGCCCTTCGTGCCGTCGAAGACGTAGTCGGTCGAGACGTGCAGGAGCACGGCGTCGCACGCACGCGCGGCGAGCGCGAGGCTCTGCGGCCCGAGCGCGTTGTCCCGGAAGGCGCGCGCCGGATCGGCCTCGCAGCCGTCCACGTCGGTGAAGGCCGCGAGGTTCACGATCGCCTCCGGCGCGAGCGGCACCACGGTCCGCATCACGGCGTGGTGGTCGCCGACGTCGAGCTCGGCGTGGGTGAGCGCCACGAGGTCGTGGTGGCCCGGGACGGCCTCGCAGAAGGCCCGTCCGAGCCCCCCGCCGGCGCCGGTCACGAGGATCCTCACGCGCTCGCCTCCGGGAAGCTCACGCCTCCGCCCCAGGAAGGATCTCGGCCGCCCAGTCGCGGTGCTCCCGGTACCAGGAGACCGTCCGCGCGAGGCCCTCCTCGAAGGGGATCTGCGGCGCCCAGCCGAGCGCGGCCAGGCGGTCCCAGGCGACGCCGTAGCGGAAGTCGTGACCGGGCCGGTCCGGCACGAAGGTGACGAGGTCCTCGGGCGCCCCCGTGAGCCGGCAGATCTCGCGGGCGAGCTCGAGGTTCGAGAGCTCGCGACCGCCGCCGATGTTGTAGGCCGTGCCCGGCTCACCGCGGTCCATCACGACCGCGATCGCCCGCACGAAGTCCTCCACGTACAGCCACTCGCGCCGTTGCTCGCCCCGGCCGTAGACCGGCAGCGGGCGCCGGTCGAGGGCGGCGAGCACGAACGTCGGGATCGCCTTCTCGGGGTGCTGGCGCGGCCCGAAGGTGTTCGTGCCGCGGACCACGCACACGCGCGTGCCGTAGGTGACCGCGTAGGCCCCGCAGAGCAGGTCGGCCCCGGCCTTGCTCGCGGCGTAGGGGCTCCGCGGGCGGAAGGGCGCGTCCTCGTCGAAGCGCCCCTCGGCGGTGTTCTCGCCGTAGACCTCGTCGGTCGAGACGAAGGTCATCGCGGTGCCCGTCCGCCGGCACGCCTCGAGCACCACCTGCGTGCCGAGCACGTTCGTGACGACGAAGACGTTCGGCTCGGCGATGCTGCGGTCGACGAAGGACTCGGCCGCGGCGTGCACGACGTGGTCGGCGGCCTCGACGAGGGGCCCGACGGCGGCGGGGTCGGCGACGTCCCCCCGGACGAAGGCGAAGCGGGGGTCGCCCTCGTGCTCGGCGAGGTTGCGCCGGGTGCCCGCGTAGGTGAGCGCATCGAGCACGGTGACCTCGACGTCCGGGCGCCGCAGGAGCAGGTCCACGAGGTGGGAGCCGATGAACCCGGCCCCGCCCGTGACGAGGATCCGGCGGCGCTCGCCCATGGCCGCCCGAGTCTACCCGCGGGCCGCCGCGGCCACGGCGTGGAGCACCGCGGCCGTCGCGCGGGCCGTCGCCTCCCAGGTGAAGCCGGCGGCCCGGGCCCGGCCGGGGCCGATGAGCCGCTCGCGCAGGGCCGTGTCCTCCACGATCCGGCGCAGCCCCTCGGCGATCGCGTGCTCGTCCTTCGGGTCGACGAGGAGCGCGTCCTCGCCGGCGACCTCGGGCAGCGAGGAGACGTTCGAGGTGAGCACCGGCGTGCCGGCCGCCATCGCCTCGAGCACCGGGAAGCCGAAGCCCTCGTAGAGCGAGGGGTACGCGAGGGCGAGCGCCCCGGCGATGAGGGCGCGCTTGTCGGGCTCGCTCACGTAGCCCGTCATGATCACGCGCGAACGCACCGGCTCGGGCAGGCGCCGGGCCTCGGCGAAGATCCGCGCCTCCTCGGCGGGGAACCAGCGGACCCGCCCGCCGGCGATCACGAGGCTCGCCTCGATGCCGGAGGCCGCGAACGCCCGCACGAGCGCGACGACGTTCTTGCGCGGCTCGAGCCCGCCGACGAACAGGACGTACGGGCCGCGGATGCCGTAGCGGGCGCGCACGCGCGCGAGCTCCTCGGCGGGCACGGCGGCGAACGCCTCGGCGTCGACGCCGTGGGGGATCGCGTGGACCCGGTCCTCGGGGATGCCGTGGCGGGCGACGAGGTCCCCCTTGGCCGAGACCGAGGGCACGATGACGGCCCCGCACCGGCGCACGGCCCGCGCGAAGCGGCGGCGCCAGCGCTCGTCGATCTGCGGGGCGGTCCGCGGGTAGACCTCGAAGGCGAGGTCGTGGACGACGAGCACGGCCCGCTCGGGGTGGCCCGTGGGCGGCGGCAGGAAGTTCGTCGCGAGCAGCACGTCGAACCCGCCGACGAGCCACTCCAGCCTCGGCACGTGGAGCCGGAAGGACACCGGCTGGAACAGCCGGGCCGGGACGCGGCTCGCGCGCTCGCGCAGGCCCGGGACGTCGGCGAAGAACCGGCGCGGGCGCAGCAGCCCTCGCGCGTGCAGGTACCAGGCGGTGTAGCTGCCCTCGGGGTCGACCCTCGGGAGGTGGCGGATCAGCCGCTCGGCGTAGTGGCCGACCCCGGTGCGCACCGGGTCGAGCGCCGGCCGGGCGTCGAGCAGCGCGCGCACGGCCTCACTCGACCTCGACCCGGCTCTGGTCGCCGAGCACGAGCCGGTGCATCCCCCCGCCCCCGTGACGGACCTCGACCCCGCGGCCGAGGATCGAGCCGGTGATGCCGGGCACGCCGACGATGCGGCAGCCCTCCATCACGATCGAGTCGGTCACGACGCTCCCCCGGATCTCGCACCCGCCCGAGATCGAGGCGTCCGGCCCCACGGTCGAGCCCTCGACGAGCGTGCCGGGGCCGACGATCACCGGCCCCACCAGGCGCGAGGCGACCACCTTCGCCCCCGCCTCGACGACCACGACCCCCTCCAGGGTCGAGGCGTCGTCGACCTCGCCCTCGACCCGGGGGGCGAGCGTGCCGAGCATCATGCGGTTGGCCTCGAGCAGGTCCTCCGGCCGCCCCGTGTCCTTCCACCAGCCGGTGACCATCTCGGCGCGGACCGTGCCGCCGTGGTCGATCAGCCACTGGATCGCGTCGGTGATCTCGAGCTCGCCCCGCCAGGAGGGGCGGAGCGCGGCGCAGGCCTCGAGGATGCGCTCGTCGAAGAGGTACACCCCGACGAGGGCGAGGTCGGAGATGCGCTCGCGCGGCTTCTCGACGAGCCGGACGACGCGGTCGCCGTCGAGCACGGCGACGCCGAAGCGCTCGGGCTCGGGGACGTGGGCGAGGAAGATCTGCGCGTCGGGGCGGGTGCGCTCGAACCGCGCGACGAACCCGCCGATGTCCTGGAGCAGGACGTTGTCGCCGAGGTACATGACGAAGGGCTCGCCCCGGACGAAGTCGGCCGCGGTGAGCACCGCGTGCGCGAGGCCGAGCGGCGCCTCCTGCGGGATGTAGGTCACGCGCAGCCCCCACGCCGACCCGTCCCCCACGGCCGCCTCGACCTCGGCCGCCGTCTGGCCGACGACGATCCCGACCTCGGTGATGCCGGCCTCGGCGATCCGGTGGAGGACGTGGAACAGGATCGGGGTGTTCGCGATCGGGATGAGCTGCTTCGCGTTCGTGTGGGTGATCGGCCGCAGGCGCGAGCCCTCCCCGCCCGAGAGCACGAGCGCCCTCATGTCGGGCAGTCCGCCTCGGTCGGCGGGGGCGACCCCTCGAGCGGCGGCGGCACGTAGCTCCGACCGACCACCACGGCCACGTCGGCCTCGCCGAGGACCGACCTCGGCGCCGGACGCAGCTCGAGGCCGCGGACGAACTGGGAGACCACCTGCGCCTTGGCCTCATCGCCGGGCGCGAACAGGATGGCCGAGCCCTTCACGTCGGTGGCGAGCTCCCGCGCGTCGGCGACCCCGGTGGGCACGAGGAACCCGCCCTGAGTGAGGATCCGCAGCACCTCGGGCGCGCCCACCGTGAACCCCCGCTGGTACACCGACACCGCGATGTTCGCCGGCGAGGGCGGCGTCTGCGGCAGCTCCTTGCCGAGATCGCCGAGGGGCTTGCCCTCGCGCAGCGCGGCGAACAGGCGGCTCGCGTCGGGCTCGACGAGACGCACGATCGAGAGGTACTGGCCGTTCACGTAGATCCCGTCGGGCACGGTGGGCACGACCCGGAAGTCCGCCGCGCCGGTGTTCACCCCGTTCAGCTGCCCCGCCAGGTACACGAGCTCGGCGGGGTTCGCGAGCCCCTCGTCCACGACGAAGTTCTCCACCAGGCGCGGCACGAGGGTCGGCAGGCGGAGCAGCTCGGCCGGCGACAGGAGCTTGGCGATGACCGCCCGGAGGAACTGCTGCTGGCGCCCGATCCGGGCGAAGTCGGGGATCTTGTCGCACGCCTGATGGCGGGTGCGGACGTACGCGAGGGCCGTCTTCCCGTCGAAGCGCTGGCACCCCGCCTGGATGTCGAGGCCGGTGAGCGGATCCTGCATCGGGTACGGCACGCACATGTCCACCCCGCCGAGGGCGTCGACGAGCCCCTGGAAGCCGGCCAGGTCCACGTACAGCACGTGGTTGATCCGCAGCCCGGTGAGGTTCGTGATGGTCCGCGCGACCCGCGCCGGCCCGCCGCCGTTCACGCCGCCCTCGAACGCCGAGTTGATCTTCCCCATGCCCACCCCGGGGATCTCGACCCACAGGTCGCGCGGGAACGAGAGGAAGATCGCGCGCTTCTGCTTGGGGTCGGTGTGGACCAGGATGATCGTATCCGCGCGGTTCTCGCCGCCGATGTCGCGGTCGGTGCCGAAGGCGATCTGCTCCTGCTTCGACAGACCGGCCCGGGAGTCGCTGCCGAGCAGGAGGTAGTTGCAGGAGCGCACGTCGCACTTCCCGGCGATGTCCGGAGTCGGGCTCGCCGTCGGCGAGGCGCCCGGCGAGGGCGAGAGCTCGAGGGTGGCGCCGAACGTCCGGATCTTCTGCCGGGCCCACACGTACGAGCCGGCCCCGAGCGCCCCGGCGAGCACGATGAGCGCCGAGAGGCTCGCGGCGGTCGCGAGCAGGGCGCGACGCAGGTGCGGGTGGGAGCCGGCCCTTGGGTTCATCTCGTCCCCAGCCTACCCGTCGCACCCCGCGGCGGAGGTTGCGATCGTGTTGCACGTGCTTGCGTACCCCGCCCGCGCAACGGCACTATGCTCGCAGCATGCGGGAGCCGCCCATCCGGGTCCTCGCCGTCGGCCCGGCGCCGGAGCCCGAGGGCGCGGACCTCGAGGTCGAGCGCGCGGACGGGCTGCCCGCCGCCCTCGCGCGGCTGGAGGGGGGCGGCGTGGACGTCGCGCTCGTCCCGCTCGCGCTCGGGCGCGAGGCGATCGCGGCCGTGCGCGAGCGAGCCCCCGAGGTCCCCCTCGTCGCGGTCGCCGACGAGGACGAGGGGCTCGCGGCGCTCGAGGCCGGCGCCCACGACGTGGTCCCACCCGGCGCCGACCCGGCGCTGCTCCGGCGGGCGATCCGCTACGCGAGGTCCCTGCATCGGCTCGAGGCCGAGCTGCACCAGCACCGCACCGTCGACGAGCTCACCGGCCTGTACAACGCGCGGGGGTTCGAGCAGCTCGCCGAGCACCACCTCCGTCTCGCCGACCGCACGCAGGAGCCGGTGACCCTGGTGTTCGTGCGCCTGGACGACCTCGCGCGGATCAGCGAGACGGCCGGCGCCGCGGAGGGACCGCGCCTGCTCGCGGAGACCGCCCAGGTGCTCCGGCAGGCCGTGCGCGACTCGGACGTGCTCGCCCGCGTCGGGACCGACGCCTTCTGCGTCCTGCTCACGGGGAACGCGGTCGGCGCCGAGGCGCTCGTCCTCTCGCGGCTCGTCGAGGCCGTCGCGCTGCGCAACGCGCGCGGCGGGCGCACCACGCCGCTCGCGCTCTCGGTCGGCGCGGCCCGCTACGACCCCGCCGCCCCGGTCCCGCTCGCCGAGCTCATGGCCGAGGCGAGCCGGCGGCTCCAGCGCCCGGCCTGAAGCTCAGCGCACGACGAGCACCGGCACGTCGGCGAGGTGCACGACCTTGTGGGCGACGCTGCCGAGGAGCAGCCGCTCCCAGTCCGAGAGCCCTCGCGTGCCCATGACGATGAGCCCGACGTCCTCGGCCTTCGCGACGTCGAGGATCGCTCGCGGCACGTCGCCGAGGGGCACGCGGACGACCTCGCCCCGGACGCTGGTCCCGGCGTCCTTCAGCTCGCGCACCACGTCGTCGACGAGGCGCCGGGCCTCCTCCGCGCTCTCGATGTCGATGTCGGCGCCCCAGGTGAGCTCGTGCTCACGCGCGTGCAGCACGACGACCTCCGCCTCGTACCGGCGCGCGAGGTCCCCCGCGACCGCGACCGCCCTGCGGCTGTGCTCGGAGCCGTCGACCGGCAGGAGGATCCGCTCGAACATCCCGCCTCCTTCCCTCCGCAGCCTGCCTCCGGGGGCGCCGGCGCAACACGGACGACCGGTCCGCCCGGGGCGGTCCGTTCGGCCCAGGCGCCGCATCCTTAGCCGGCCCTTAACCCAGGGTTGGGGGGTCGCTCACCGACCCCTCGCTACCGTGGCCGTACCCCGAACGGGAAGGTCCCGAGGGGAGGGAGGCAGTGATGACCAAGCGAACCGCGATGCTGATGGCGGCCGGGGTGGTGCTCGCGCTCCTCGGCGGCTCCGTCGCCCTGTCCTTCAGCCTGGCCGGCAACCAGACCGCCGAGGCCGGCCCGAGGAAGGCGAGGATCCGCCGCCAGAATGGGAGCCTGACCCGGCCGAGCAGGACCGCCCTGACCAGCTCCCGGGTCGCGGCATCATCCGCCAGCCCCCAGCGCCGGCGCACGCGGGCCGGTTCCGGGGCATCAACGTCGTTGCCCACCTGAAACTCCCCCTTGCCGGCAACACCGACGGCCCGGCGGCCGCCGGGCTAACCAGCTCCGCTTAATCGCCTTTGGATTTAGAGTTAAACATTGTTAACTCTAAACCTAAGGATAACCGCCGGGGGAGTTTTTGTCAACGACCGGCGGGCTGGGGTCTCCGTGGTTAGCGGCGGCCGCGCCCTTCCCGCTCCCGCTCGCCCTCCCCGCCCTCAGTCCCGAACGTCTGGGCAAGTCCGTTCAGAAACTGCCTCAGTTCCTGGGCTGAGAGCCGGGCCTCCGGGTGCATCACCAGGTAGATGGCCGGGGGCATGCTCCCGTCCTGAACCTTCTCCACGGCCTCGTGGCCCTCGTTGCGTCGGGGCAGGCCCCATTCCGAAACGTTAAACCTGGCCCGGCCCAGGTCCACATCCCGCTGGATGAGCCACGAAATCGGCGCAATATTGCTGTACCAGGGCCAGTTTGTCTGATTGCTGTGGCAGTCGCCGCAGGCCCGGAAGAAAAGTTCCCGGGTCTGGGGGCTGTCCCAGGCCGGCTCGGATACCACCGGGGGGTTGGTGTGATTGCGCCCGTAAGGCACCAGCTGGATCAGCAGAAAGAGGCCGAGAATGCCACCAACAACTGCTGTAACAACCGGCTTTTTAGCAACGAGCGTCATCGATATCTCCTCCGGCTATTGCATTGACCATAATGATGGTACCAGACAACGGTAAAACCGCCGTTAAACCCGTGTAAACAGGTATTAAACCCACCTTCTAGCGAAGTGCTTTAAAACGTTAAGTTTCATGAAAATATTGGGCGACTTTACTTTCCGGTTGCCTGAGGCCCCTCACACCCGGCGTTTATTGCGCTGTCGCAAAGAACTTTCGGACCCGGCCCCATACAATAAATCTGGTGGGACCGAACCGGTCCCGAGTCCATTACCGGAGGGAAGCTCCTGTGACCGCAAGCCTTACTGATGCCGTCCGTGAACATCATGCTGAGCTCCGCCGGAAGTTCCGGGAGAAGGCCGACGCCTGGCTGCAGACGGGCTCGCCCGAGGCCCTTCAGGACTTGGCAAACTTTCTCTCCGGCGAGCTGCTCGGCCACGCCCGGGCCGAGGAAGCCCACCTCTACCCCGCGGTTGAGCCCCTGGTCAAGGCCTGGGGTCGGGCCACAGCAACCATGAGCATCGACCACGAGTTCATCGAAGACTACATCAGGCGCATCCAGGCCTGGCCGGACCCCGAAACCTGCCGGGAGCTCGTTCTCGGCCTTCAGGCCATCTTCACCCTTCACCTGGAGAAGGAGGAGCGGGTTTACCTGCCCCTCATCGCTGACCACCTTTCGGCCGAAGAGCAGGCGCGGGTCCTCGCCCAGATGCACGCCGGCAGCGACCCGGACGCCGGCGCGGGGGAGTCGGCGGAGGCAACCCTCGACGTCCGTGCCGTCCCACCCCGGGAGCGGCATCCCCTCATCTTCGCAACCTTTGACAGCCTCCGCCCCGGCCAGGCGTTCATCCTGGTCAATGACCACGACCCGAAGCCCCTTTACTACCAGCTCAGTGCCGAGCGACCCGGCGCCTTCGAATGGACCTACCTGGAGCAGGGGCCGGAAGTCTGGCGGGTGCGCATCGGCCGGCGCCAAGATTAAGTCCGAAGGGTTAAAATCGGCCGGAGATGCGGGAGCTCTACCTGCTGGTCGTGGCCGTCCACGTCCTCGCGGCGGCCGGCTGGGTCGGGGGGTCGCTTTTCCTGGCCCTGGCCGTCATCCCCGGCATTCGCCAGCCGCAGTTTCGGCCCATCATGCCCGACCTGCTCGATTTTATCGGCCGGCGGGCCCGGACCCTCGGCTGGGCCGCCCTGGGCACCCTGGTGGTGACCGGCATCATTATCCTGCTCCTGCGAGGTGTCAGCCCCGCAACTTTCTTTGACCCGGCCTTCTGGCGGACCGGCTTCGCCCACACCCTCGCCTCGAAGTTTGCGGCGGTGGGCCTGGTCCTGGTCCTCACCGCCCTCCACGATTTCGGGGTCGGGGTCCGGGCCAACGAGCTGGCCCGCAAGGATCCCACCTCGGCCGAGGCCCGCCGGCTCCGCCGCCTCGCCATCTGGTTCGCCCGGGTTAACCTGGGCCTGGCCATTATCATTGTCGGCCTCTCGGTCGTCCTGGTCCGGGGCGTCTAGCCGTGTCGCGCCGCCTGGCTCTGCGCCGGCTTCTGGTCTTGCCGGGGGGCCTTGCCCTCCTCTTCGGGCTGGCGGCCGGCCTTATCCGGCTCGGTCTCGGCTTCAGTCTGCCCGTCCCCGCCCCCGGCCTCCACGGAGCCCTGATGGTCTCCGGCTTTCTCGGGACCCTCATCAGCCTGGAGCGGGCCGCGGCCCTGGACCGCCCGGCCGGATACCTGGTTCCGGCAGTTGCGGCCGTTGGGGCCCTGACCCTGGCGGCCGGTGTCCCCTACCCGGTTCCCCACCTGTTCACCCTGGCCGCCTCAGCCGGACTCCTCGGCGTTTATTTCTACGTCCTCCGGCGCCACTATGACCCCGGCCTTGCGGTCACGGCCGCCGGGGTCGCCCTCTGGGCCGGGGGCAACCTGGTCTGGGTCCTCACCCGCCTTCTACCGTCGGCAGTCGAGTGGTGGGTCGGGTTCCTCGTCCTGACCATCGTGGGGGAGCGGCTCGAGCTCACCCGGGTGGTCGCCCGACCAGCCTTCGCCACCCGCCTGCTCTGGGTGGTCACTGCCCTGCTCGTGGTCGGCCTCCTGGCCGGGCTTTTTGCCCCCGAAATCGGCCGGCGGGTTTCCGGCCTCGCCCTGGCCGGAATGTCCGCCTGGCTCCTTAAATACGACATTGCCTGGGTTACCGTCCGCCGGCCCGGCCAGACCCGCTTCATCGCCCTGTGCCTTATTGCCGGCTTCTTCTGGCTGGGACTCGGGGGCCTCTGGTGGGCCTTAAGCCCCTACGCCACTGCCGGTCCCCTCTACGATGGGGCCCTGCACACCGTCCTCCTGGGCTTTGTTATGTCGATGATTTTCGGCCACGCCCTGGTGATCCTCCCGGCCGTCACCGGCATCGCCCTCCCATTTCACCCGGCTTTTTACGTCCACCTGGGCCTGCTCCACGCCTCACTGGCGGCGAGGGTTTTCGGGGACGCCGCCGGCCTTGCAACCTGGCGGGAGGTCGGCGGAACCCTTAACGTTGCGGCAATTATCCTGTTCCTGCTGGCAAGCGCCGCCTCGTCCGGATTCCGTCGTAAGTAGCTGCCGTGCTTGCCGCACGTAATTCTCCAACAGGGGGTGTCAGAAATGCGTCTCGACTACCGGCAGGTTGCCCCCGAGGCTGTGCAGGCCATGCGGGGGCTCGAAGCCTACGTCAAATCCAGCCGCCTCGAACCGTCCCTTCTTGAGCTTGTCAAGATTCGGGCCTCGCAGTTGAACGGGTGTGCCTACTGCATCGACCTCCACACCCGCAGTGCCCGGGCCGCCGGCGAAGCCGAGCGCCGGATCTATGCCCTGAGCGCCTGGCGGGAAGCCCCGTTCTTTTCCGGGCGGGAACGGGCCGCCCTCGCCTGGGCCGAGGCCGTAACTCTGCTGGCGGAGAGCCGGGTGCCGGACGACGTCTATGAAGAGGCCCGCCGCCACTTCACCGAGCGGGAGCTTGTCGACCTGACCATGGCGGTCGTTGCCATCAACGGCTGGAACCGGCTTGCCGTTGCGTTCCGGCTCCCACCCGAGGGGGAGGCCTGAGTCCAGCCCGGATGTCCCCGACCCTTACGTTTGACCTTCGGGCGGTTCCGCCCTTCCGGCTTGACCTGACGGTCTGGGCCCTCCGACGGCGGGCCGAAAACCGAATCGACGCCTGGGACGGCCGCCATTATCGGCGGCTCCTGGTTATCGACGGCCGGCCCCGGGGGGTGACGGTGGCGCAGGCCTCCGGACCGGACAGCCCAAAGCTTGAGGTCCGGGTCGAGGGCCCCGGCCTCTCGGAAGAAGATATTCCGGTCGTGGGCCTGATCCTGACCAGGATGCTGGGCCTCGACGCTGACCTCAGCGGCTTTTACCGGCTGGCCGCGGCCGACGGGGTCCTGGCCCCGCTCGCCGACCGGTTCCGGGGCCTCAAGCCGGCCCGGTTTCCCAGCGTCTTCGAGGCCGTCCTCAACGCCGTTGCCTGCCAGCAGGTCACCCTCGACTTTGGCATTCGCCTCCTTAACCGCCTGGCCGATGCCTTTGGTCCGGCCCTGGAGCTCGGCGGCGAAGTTTGGCGCGGCTTTCCGGGTCCGGCCGACCTCCTCGGCCGTCAGGATAATGAACTGCGAGCCCTGGGTTTCAGCCGGCAGAAGGCCCGGTCCATCCTTGAGCTGGCCAGGGGCGCTGCCGGCGGCCTTGATTTGGAGGACCTGGCCGAGGCGGATAACGAAACGGCTGCCGCCCGGCTCCGCCGGCTTCGGGGCGTGGGTCGGTGGACGGCCGAGTACGTGCTCCTTCGGGGTCTGGGCCGGCTGGATGTCTTTCCCGGCGACGACGTCGGGGCCCGCAACAACCTGCGCCGGTGGCTGGGCCTGGGCGAATCCCTCGATTACGCCCGGACGAAGGCCCTAGTCAGCCGCTGGCACCCCTACGCCGGCCTGGTTTACTTTCACCTGCTCCTGAAGCGTCTGGAAGAGCGGGGCCTCGTTGCCGGGGCGTATAATCCGGAGGGAACGGCATGATCCGGCTCAAGCGGGTGTACGAGCCGCCGGAGCCTTCTGACGGCCGCCGTTTTCTGGTCGAGCGGCTCTGGCCCCGGGGGTTCAAGAAAGACGCCCTCCAGCTCGACGGCTGGCTTAGAGACGTCGCCCCCAGCGACGGCCTGCGGCGCTGGTTCGGCCACGACCCGGCCAGGTGGGCCGAGTTTAAGGCCCGCTACTTTGCCGAGCTTGAGGCCCGGCCGGAAGCCTGGCGGCCCCTTCTGGAGGCCGCCCGGACCGGGGATATAACCCTTCTTTTCAGCGCCCGGGATGCCGAACACAACAACGCCGTCGCCCTTAAGGAGTTCCTTGAAGCCAGGCTCAGGGGCGGCTGAAGTGGCGGACCAGCTTCCCGAACCCGAAGACGTTGCCGGCCGGCTCTGCCGGACGCCGGTATTTAAGTCGGCGCCAGCCGGCGCGGTGCTCGACCTGGTCCGGGCCGGCGTAATCCGGCGGCTCGGCCGCAGGGAATTCCTCTTCCTGGAGGCCGAACGGCCCGGCGGGATTTACTTCATCGTGGACGGGCAGGTCAAGGTCGTCCGGCAGGGGGCTGACGGCTCGGAGACGATTCTCCACCTGGTCGGGGCCGGGGAGTTTGTGGGTCTGGTTGCCGCCCTGGCCGACCGGCCCCTCCCCGCTTCGGCCCAGGCTATCGGCCCGACCGTCGTCCTCTGGCTTCCCGGCGACCGCTTCCGGGCCTTCCTGCTCCGCTACCCCGAGGTCGCCCTGGCCGTCATGGGACTTATGGCCGGCCGGCTTCACGAGATCCAGAACCGGTTTCACGACGTCAGCACCGCCCGGGTTGAGGGCCGCCTCGCCCGGCTGCTCCTCCACCTGGCCGGGCGGGCCGGACGCCGAACCCCCGAGGGGGTGGTGCTCTTACTCCCCCTGACCAGGGCCGAGCTGGCCGAGCTGTGCGGCACCCGCCTTTACACCGTGAGCCGGGTCCTTAACGAATGGCAGCGGGCCGGCGCCATCCGGCTGGCCCGACGCCGGGTTGTCATTCTGCGGCCCGACCTCCTGGCCGAAATTGCCGGTGAGGTGGAGCCGGCCGGCTGGGTCATCGCCTAGAAGGCCATGCCAGCCCTTACTCGCTGGTCGATTCGGGCCGCCCTCATAAACCTGCTGGCCGCCCTTGGCCTCGGGGCCGGCCTCGACACCGGGCTTCTCCCCGAGGCCTTCCGGCCGGTCTTCTTTCACCTTTTCATGCTCGGGGGCGTCGCCCAGTTCATTTTCGGGGTTGCGTGGTGGATGTTCCCGCCCCTTTCCCGGGAGCGGCCCAGGGGCAACGAGGCCGCCGGGTGGGCCGGCTTTGTCCTGCTCAATGCCGGGATGCTCCTGCGGGCGTTGGCCGAGCCGGCCGTTGCCCTAAGTCCGGCTCCCTGGGCCCGGGTCGTACTTCTCCTGAGCGCCGCGGCCCTTGTCGCGGCCGGCTGGATCTTTGCCACCCTGCTCTGGCCCCGGGTTAAGCCCCGCCCGGGGAAGGAGGCCTAGCTTGCCCCGGCTCAGCTGTTACATGGTCCGGTCGGCCCTCACCCACCTTGGGGTCGGGTTCGTCATAGGCGGCCTGATGCTGGCCCACAAGGCCGTTTTTATCCACCCGGCCGTCCCAGCCCTGCTGGGCTGGCACATCCATGCTCTCTTTTTCGGCTGGACCCTTCAGTTTGCGTTCGGAGTCGCCTACTGGACCTTCCCCCGCCTGACTAGCTGGGGGTTCCGCCACCCGCGGGGACGGCCGGGATTTGCCTGGGCGGCCTTTATCCTGCTCAACCTTGGGGTTATGCTGGCCGGTCCCGGTGCCCTGGCCGCCGGCCCGCCGGCACAGACGGCAGGAACCCTCGCCGAACTGCTGGGCATCGGGGCCTTCGGCCTCCACCTCCAGCCGCGGCTCCGGCCGCCGCTGCCCAGGGTGGGGCCGGCTGACGGCCGGCCCTGACTGAGAATTTTCCGCGTTGCCGAGGTCAGCCCGATCCTATCCCTTTGGGCAGGCGCTCACCTACCCGAAACTTATCCCGAGGGATGGGGCACCGGAGTTCCCACCGGGGCTACCATAATCGCGGAACCCTTTGCCAACACCGTTTACCAAGGAGGAAAGAGATGTACCTTTCAGAACGGGAGGTCTGGAGCCTGATCCACGGGCTGGTCTTCGGAGCCCTCTTCCTGCTAGCCTTTGCCGGGGGGCTGGCGGAGCTGTGGAGCTTCCGGGCCGACCTGCTCACCGCCTCCGGAGCCGAGGAACGTCTTCGCCGCCTGGTACTTGGGACCTGCTTAATGGCAGTGGTGGCCTGGCTTACGGTGCTCACCGGAACTTACATCGTCTACCCCTGGTACCGGGCCAGCCCACCACCAAGGGCGGACCTGACCTTATATCCCAGGTCTTATCTTTTGAGCCGGCCCGAACTGCGAATGTGGCACACCTTTGGCATGGAGTGGAAGGAACATGTGGGCTGGGTTGCTCCGATCCTTGCCACCGCCGTCACGTATGTAGTTCTCCGGTACCGAGTACGCCTGGCCCACGATAACACGCTCCGACGCGCCCTGATAGTTCTCTTTAGCCTCGCTTTTCTGGCTGCTGCAGTGGCCGGCCTGCTGGGAGCCATGATATCCAAGGCGGCCCCCGTCCGCTGAAGGAGGTTTAACCGTGGAGAGAAGGGAACCTTCGACGATGCCAAACGGCATAGCAGCCGCAGCTATCCTGGGTGCGGCGATCGGGGTCTTCGCCCTGGGCCTGCTCACCTTTCTGGCCGAGGTAAACTCGGGCATCGCCCGCCTGCTCAACTTTTACCCCCCAGCCGGCCCCCTCAGTGGAAAAACA
>ENA-ORXB01001815-ORXB01001815.1-sediment-metagenome-genome-assembly--contig:-NODE-1815-length-22043-cov-3.709688_pt1 | contig 22043 bp, 25 predicted proteins | sample MGYA00237863_ERZ511475 | MGnify/ENA primary metagenome ERZ511475 (study PRJEB26305, sample SAMN06343858) | sediment metagenome | isolation source: hot spring sediment | place: Canada: British Columbia... | reverse complement strand
TCATATCTCCTCCAAAAAACACTTCTTTGTCCCGTTTACTATTCTTTCGCTGGTTAATATGTCCGTACCTATTTGAGTAGCTATGTAATAAATCCTTTGACTATAGCTATCAAGGTGGTATATTATCATTAGTGCAAAGTATAAAACTCCAAAGGGGTAACCAACAATACAAGCCCAGAGGTGGCTTATGGACAAAGTGATAACTCTCTCCTTTAGACAAAGGCACATCTTTTTAAACCTAATAACTCTGACTTTTCTTATAGCCCTTTCCCCTGCCCTTTCTTTTGCTGATGCTGATAGGATATTCAAGGAAAACCAGAGGGCTGTTGTAGTAGTTGTTTCATACGATGGAAAAGGCAATCCAGTAGGTCAGGGAAGCGGTTTTGTTGTAAGAAGGGATGGGGTCATAGTCACAAACTACCATGTTATAAGCAATGCAGAGGATATTAAGGTAAAGGCAGGTGATAGGGTCTTAGGTGTTGATGGTTTAATTCATTTAGACAAGGAAAATGACCTGGTTATCCTCAAGGTAAAGGGGGAGAATCTCCCCACAGTAAGGCTGGGAGATATTGAAAAGATAGGTATAGGAGAAAAGGTCTATGTCATAAGCAGTCCAATGGGGCTTGAGAATACAATATCAGATGGGGTCTTAAGCGGAATAAGGGAGATTACACCAGGAAGAAAACTCCTTCAGATTACCGCCCCCATCTCACCCGGGAGTAGTGGAGGGCCTGTCTTCAATAAGAATGGAGAGGTGATTGGCATTGTAACATTCATTATCGAAGAGGCACAGAACATCAACTTTGCAATGCCTGTCAACCTTATAAAGGATAGGATTGATACCAGAAAAGTTACTACACTAAAGGATTCTGGAATAGAGGCTTACAAGGAGGCAATAAGGATAAAACCTGATTATGCAGAGGCTCATAATAATCTCGGTGGTACCTTTGGGAATTTAGGCATGTATAGGGAGGCAGTAGAGGCTTACAAGGAGGCAATAAGGATAAAACCTGATTTTGCAGAGGCTCATTTTAGTCTCGGTGTTGCCTATGAGAAATTAGGCATGTATAGAGAGGCAATAGGGGCTTGCAAGGAGGCAATAAGGATAAAACCTGATCTTGCAGAGGCTCATTATAATCTCGGTGTTACCTATAGGAAATTAGGCATGTATAGAGAGGCAATAGGGGCTTACAAGGAGGCAATAAGGATAAAACCTGATTATGCAGAGGCTCATTTTAGTCTCGGTGTTTTATATTTACTTTTAGGCTACAGAAGCTCTGCATTAGATCAATACAGGATACTCAAAGACCTTGACCCTCAACTCGCCAATAAATTATTCAATCTGATTTATAAATAGGGCATTTAAACTTTCTAAGGCAAAATCAAATTTTATTTCCCCTGTTTTACTTTTCTTGGCATTCCCCCCTCTAAATATAACTGGAGAATTACTGTGAAACTGATTGAGGAATTATTTTGCAACTAACTCGGGATTTTCACTGAAACTCGACATTTCGCTTTTCCATTCTTTGTTGCAATCATCAGTTCACGACCTAAATCAGTGGGACGTGGAACGCATCCGCTGGATTTAATTGTTGGGCAGTTTTCTGAGTTATCAATTCTTTTTTTAAATTCAAGCGTGTAGGATAATATTGTCTTTAAATCTATCTTTTTTGAAGCATGAAAAATTTCGATACCTCCTATACCCATCGTCCATAGCCTATAACCCATAGCCCATCACCTATAGCCTAAATTTTACCCCCCCGACCCCATACCCCACACCTCATACCTTCAAATCTATCTCACTTATTTAATTAAACTTAACTTGATAATCAAGCTTGTTTGTTGTAATCTGAAGACATTCTTTAAATATGAGAGTTATTTCTGGTAGACTAAAGGGAAAGATACTAAAAGGTCCTGATGATATACGACCTGTAACTTCAATGATTAAGGAGGCGATTTTTAATACCTTGAATTGGGTTGACTGGGAGAACTCAAAGGTCCTTGACCTTTTTTGTGGTGCTGGAAATTTTGGGGTAGAGGCAATAAGTAGGGGAGCTAGATATGTAGTCTTCATTGATAAAAGTAGAAAAAGTATTGAGTTTGTGAGAAAAAATTTAGAAGGAGTTGATTGGAATGGGAAATTAATAATTTCTGATTTTAAGTCAGCAATAAAAAACCTTTTTAAAAAAAACGAAAAATTTAATATAATCTTTGCTGATCCACCTTTTGATTTGTTTTTGGGAGATGAAGTTTTAAAAAATATTGAAAAATATGATTTACTTGATAGTTCTGGCATTGTTATTTTAAGGGTGAGGGATAAGGAAAAAATAAATTGTTTAGATGGGTGGATAGTTGATGTGAGGAAGTATGGAGATTCGATTGTTTATTATTTAAGTAAGGATAGGTAATGAGAAAATTTTTTATTTTTTTGTTTGTTTTATTTTCATTATCTAATGCTTTTGCTGAAAGCAGATTTACTATTCAGGAAAAGGTCAATCGCTTTTATGACAGACTAATGGATCTTTTTTCCTATGATAAATATAAAGATTTTTATGATGAACATATAAATTCCCATGAAATTTCCTATGACGATTTTAAAAATATTATAAAAAGCTCAGGATTAACTATAGCTGGCAGTTCAGAGAGCAGATTGGTTGGCTGGGACAGAAAGGGGAAAAATCTAAAAATTACTTTGGAACTTGTGTATAAAGGTAAAAATAATAAAAGGGAAAGACTTTTTGTAAATTGTATTGAAAAAACTGATAGGATAATTATACCTATCAAGGAATTTAAAAAAATTTATACTGTAAAAAGGAGCAAAAAATAATGATTGCTGTCTATCCAGGCTCTTTTGATCCAATTACAAATGGGCATATAGATATAATTCAAAGAAGCTGCATGATTTTTTCTAAGGTTATTGTAGCGGTAGCAAATAATTCAGAAAAAAAAGGGCTCTTTACTCCTGAAGAACGTGTAGAAATAATAAAAGAAACTTTTCGTGGTAATCCTAAGATCGAAGTTGACCGTTTTGATGGCTTGCTTGTTAAATATGTCAGGGATCGAGATATCAGGGTGATAATAAGAGGACTGAGAGCTGTTTCAGATTTTGAGTATGAATTTCAGATGGCATTAATGAATAAAAAGCTCTGGAAAGAAGTTGAAACAGTTTTTATGATGAGTTCAGAAAATAATATGTATGTAAGTTCAAGAATTGTTAAAGAAATATTTAGTTTAGGTGGATGTGTTAAAGATTTAGTGCCAGAAAATGTAAGAATACGTTTAGAAAGAAAATTTAAAGAAATTGGGAGTTTGTAATGTTAAAAGGTATATCAAAAAGGGCATTGTCAATTTCTCCTTCACCAACTCTTGCTCTTGATGCAAGAATAAAAAAGTTGAGAAGTGAAGGAATTGCTGTTATTAGTTTTGGTGTTGGCGAACCTGATTTTGACACACCATTGAATATTAAAAATGCAGGCAAGAAAGCTATAGATGAGGGGTTTACTAAGTATACACCATCTCAGGGCACTGAAAGTTTGAGACAGACCATTTGCAATTTCTATAATAGAAAATGGGGTACACAACTTAAGCCTACAAATATTGTTGTTTCTAATGGTGCAAAGCATTCCCTTTTTAACATTGCGATGGCATTGTTCGAAGATGGAGATGAAGTGATTATCCCATCTCCTTACTGGGTATCCTATCCAGAACAAATAATTTTAATGGGTGCAAAACCAATTTTTATAAAAACAGATTTATCCATGGACTTTAAGATAAATGCAGACCTGTTAAGAGAGCACATAACAGATAAAACAAAAGCATTAATACTTAATTCACCCTCCAATCCTACAGGAATGGTTTATGATAAAAAAGAGCTTCAAGAAATCCTTAACGTCGTTGTTGAGAAGGGCTTGTATTTAATTGCAGATGAAATCTATGATGCCCTTGTTTACGATGGGGTTGAATATACAAGTGTTTTAAGTTTTGTAAGTGATAATCCCGATCTAATGAAAAATGTAATTGTTGTAAATGGTGTATCAAAAACATATGCAATGACTGGATGGCGCATTGGTTATACCATTTCAAATGAAACCATAGCTAAACTTATTGGTGATATGCAGAGCCAGAGTACTTCAAATCCCTGTTCAATTTCACAGAAAGCAGCAGAAGAAGCATTGAGTGGCTCTCAGGAGGCTGTTAAAATAATGTTGGAAGCTTTTCAAAAAAGAAGAAATTTAATATCAGAGCTTCTATCTGAAATAGAAGGAGTTAGGCTGAAGAAGCCAGATGGCAGCTTTTATATATTTCCTGATTTTTCAAATTTTGTTGGTAAAGCGTTCAATGGTATCAAAATCCAGAATACTATAAAATTATGTGAGTATCTTTTAGAAGAAGCAAAAATAGGTATTGTCCCGGGTGAAGCTTTTGGTGCTCCGGGGTATGTCAGGTTTTCCTTTGCTACCTCAGAAGAAAATATCGTTGAGGGTATAAAGAGATTGAAGGAAGCTTTAAAAAACTAAATTAGCTCTGTTTAGATGAGGTTGGATAAGTTAATTTAAGTCTTTTCGAACTTGATACTTAGACATTGCCAAGACAATTTTTATTAAAAAGTCAAATTTAAATTTAAACTAGTCCCTAATAAATGTAATAGACGTTTTCTGGATACTGTTGTAGATCAAGGTTTTAAGGAATTGAATTTTTATAAAGGTGTTTTCATTCTCAAAATACGGAACTAATTTAAGCAAGTCTGTAATTATCCTTCAGTTTACACCTATCAACTAATTTAGCAACAGCCCACGGAAGTAGCCTTGCCTGAATCCTGCCCATAGCCTATAGCCCATCGCCTATTGCCTATAGCCCATCGCCTATCACCTATAGCCTATCACCTATCACCCGAGTCCCATTTTTCATAGTAAGATTGCTTTTTTGTCTCTAATTGTGTAAGATTTTTCTATGTCTATCTATGCTATTGGTGATATTCACGGTTGTTTTGAAAAATTAGAGCAGTTATTTAAAATTATTACTTTAGAAGAAGACGATGAAATTATTTTTTTAGGAGACTACATAGATAGAGGACCCGATAGCAAAGAAGTTATTGATTTTATAATAAATTTGAAATTTAAAAAAAAAGATAAGGTAGTTTGTTTGAAGGGCAATCATGAAAAAATGTTCTTAGATTTTTTAAAGGGTGAAAATATAGATGTTTTTTTTGCTAACGGTGGGAGAGAGACGATAAAAAGTTATTCTAAATCGGGAAGTTTTTATTTACCCGCAGAACATCTTGATTTTTTCAGAAGTCTCAGGCTCTATTATGAAACTGAAAATTATCTTTTTGTTCACGCTGGTATTGCTCCTAATAGGGCTATAACTGAACAGTTAGAAGATGACCTGTTATGGATAAGAGGTGAGTTTATCTACGCTAATTTAAATATAGGGAAAAAAATAATTTTTGGCCACACACCATCGAGAAATTTTTTACCCTATTTCGATAGTGATAAGATAGGCATTGATACTGGAGCTGTTTATGGCGGATTTTTAACAGCCATAAAATTGCCAGAAGAAAAAATATTTCAAGTATAGGGGAGGGATTTATTATGCCTAAATCGAAATCTAAGGTCTATTACACTAATTTAAGGACAAAGCCGGGAAGGAGTTTGCTTGATAAATTAACGTCGATGATTGAAAAAATTGATGTAAAAAGTAAATTCAAAGATGGTGAACTTGTTGGTATAAAAATTCATTTTGGTGAAAAGGGTAATTTATCTTATATAAGACCAAATTTTGTTAGAGTTGTGGTAGACTATCTTAAGAAATTTAATGTAAAACCCTTTTTAACGGACTGCAATACCCTTTATAGGGGTACAAGATCAGACTCAGTAAGCCATATTATAACTGCTTTAGAAAATGGATTTAATTTTGTTGCCGTTAATGCGCCCGTTATTATTGGTGATGGTCTTCGGGGTAATAATGTTAAAAAAATAGAGGTTAACTTAAAGCATTTTAAAACTGTTTCCATAGGTGAAGAAATAGCAAATGCGGATGGTCTTGTGGTAATGTCTCACTTTAAATGCCATGAACTTACTGGCTTTGGAGGTGCTTTAAAAAATTTAGGTATGGGTTGTGCATCGAGAGAAGGTAAATTAGCCCAGCATTCAAATATTGCACCTTCTATAAAAAAGAAGAATTGTGTTGGATGTGGAATATGTGTTAAGTGGTGTAGACATGGAGCAATTACAATGGTAGGGGATAAAGCCGAAATAATAGCTAAAACCTGTGTTGGTTGTGCCGAATGTATCCTTGTATGTCCAAAGGGGGCTATAGTAATCAATTGGAATGAGCAGGTTCCTGTTTTGCAAGAAAAAATGGTTGAGTATGCTTACGGCACTATCAAGGACAAAAAAGAGAAGGTGTTTTTTATAAACTTTCTAACTCAGATTAGTCCAGCATGTGATTGTTATGGTCATAATGACATGCCCATAACAAATGATATTGGAATCCTTCTATCAGAGGATCCTGTGGCTATTGATCAAGCAAGTTGTGATTTTGTAAATAGACAGATTGGTTTTGAGAATACTGCACTACAATCGGGACATAAATCTGGGGAAGACAAATTTAGGGGAGTTTATCCTGATATTGATTGGACACCGCAGCTTGAGTATGCAGAGAAAATTGGTCTTGGAAAAAGGGAGTATGAAATCATAGAGGTTAGTTGATGAATAAAATATTGATAATTTCCCTTTTTATTTTATTGCTTCCCTCTTTTTCTATAGCAAAACCTGAATACGCTAAAAAAACCGGGAAAGACTGTATTTATTGTCACGCAACAGAAAGTGGTGGGAAACTAACTGAATATGGAGAGTTATTTCTTAAAAGTGAACTAAGACCTTCTGGTTTTAAAAGAATTATAAGAATTATAGCTTATTATTTTCATTTTCTTTTTGGGATACTGTGGTTTGGTACAATCCTTTATGTACACATTATTCTTAAACCAGGTTATGCTTCTAAAGGGTTGCCAAGGGGAGAACTAATGTTGGGTTGGGTTTCAATCGTTGTGATGGGTATAACTGGATTAATCTTGACACTTTTAAGAATTAACAATGTTAATGAGCTGGTATCTACTAATTTTGGTATTATCTTATTCTTGAAGATAATACTGTACATTTTCATGGTAATTTCTGCTTCTTTTGTAACATTTATTTTGGGTCCTAAGATGAAAAAAAAGATAGGTAAAAGTATTTCTCCTAATAAAGAAAAGTTAACTATAGAAGAGTTAGAGTTATTCGATGGAAAAGAAGGACGTAGTTGTTATATTGCTTACAATAATGAAATATTTGATGTAACGAAAAGCAAGTTATGGAAAGATGGAATACACATGGGAAGGCATCATGCTGGTGGAGATCTCACTGATGTATTAAAGTCCGCACCCCATGATGCTGAGGTTCTAAAAAGATTTCAAAAGGTAGGGGTTTTAGTCCCTGGTAATGTAAGGAAAGATAAGACTGTAAAACTATTTTTTGCTCTTGCATATACAAATCTTATTGTAGTTTTTCTTATAATATTTTTAATAACATTATGGAAGTGGTAGATGATTTTAATTACAAATGATGATGGTATACAGTCTGAAGGTATAAAAGTGCTTTATGAAGAAATTAAAAAGAAGCACCGTTGTGTAGTTGTAGCCCCTGATAGAGAAAGGAGTGCTATTAGTAGAGCACTTACACTGTATAGGCCATTAAGGGTTGAAAAGATTAATGGGGATTTTTATTCAGTTGATGGGACACCAACTGATTGCGTGAATTTAGCTGTTAATAGCCTTTTTAAGAAAAAAATTAAAATGGTTGTTTCAGGAATAAATAAAGGTCCCAATATGGCTGAAGATGTTACATATTCAGGGACAGTTTCTGCGGCTATGGAAGGGCTCCTCCTTGGAATACCATCGATTGCAATATCATGCTCCTCAAGGGAGAATTTTATTTTTGAAACCTCTGCTAAGGTAGCTTTGAATATAATAGATATCGTTCTTAAAAAAGGTTTACCCCCCGATACACTCCTTAATATAAATGTTCCTAATGTATCATTTAATGAAATCAAGGGGATAAAAATTACAAGATTAGGGAAGAAAAAATATAGTGATACAGTTATAGAGAAATTAGATCCCAGGGGAAAAAAATACTATTGGTTAGCTGGCGAAGAAATCGGTTATGAACCACTTGAAAATACAGATTTAGAGGCAGTATATAATGGTTATGTTTCCATAACACCTATTCATCTTGACCTTACAAATTATACGGTTATAGAAGAACTAAAAAAAGATTTTGGTGCCCTTAAGCTTTCTTGAATTCTAAAATTTTAAAAAGTTTTAAAAATGGCAGGGGCAAGCTTTTTTCATTAATTAGAACAAATCCAGCTTTTATGATTTCCTTTTTTATATGTTCTATGTTATGTATGTGGTAATCTCCTTTACCTGAAAAGCCAGCTAAGAATCTCCCAAGTTTATAAAACGTGTTTTCTGTAGGTCCTGAAATTATTAATCTGCCATTTGCTTTAAGGTACTCTTTCCATGACAACAACAGTTCATTTAAACTTTTTATATGTTCCAGAACGTCAGCAGAAATTATAAGGTCTAACTCATCGTGGATTTTATGAATTGTATCAATGAAAGTTACATTCAGATTGTAATCTTGGGATAACTTTATTGCATACTGGGGATATAAGTCAGTAGCAAAAGTTTTTTTAGCATATTTTGAGATCGTGGGCAAAAATAAACCAAGCCCGCACCCAAATTCATAAACTACCATATGTTGATTGATTTTAGCTAATTGAAAAATGATTTCATATCTTTTCCACATTAACCATCGAATAAATGGATTATAATGAGTATAAGATGGTATTGCCATTTCATCTTTTATTTTTTGGTCGATATCTTTAAATTCTAATTTAGTAAGGAGTTCTATATATTGTTTTTTTGGTTTAATAAGATTCATGCTAAATAAGCTTCAGTTACATATCTTCTCATCATTCTGTGGGTATTGAAATAATAAGCTATCTTAGAAATGGAGTTTTTGGTCATAAAACACCATTTTTGTTTGTTATTGTAATATGTAGGGATAATTTCGTGTTCTAATTTATAGTATAAGTCTTCTGCGTCACTGGGGGTTGAATCAATATTAAGGTCTTCGCTTGAATGATATTTACCAATGGACCAACCTGTTACACCTTCTATAAAACCTTCTATCCACCAGCCATCCAGGACGCTAAAATTAATGACACCATTATGTGCAGCCTTCATACCACTTGTTCCGGATGCTTCGAGTGGTCTTTGAGGTGTGTTTAACCATACATCTACGCCTGAAACTAACCTTTGTGCCACCTCCATATTGTAATTAGGTAGATACACAATCTTAATTTTATCTTTTAAATAGTTTGCTAATTCAAATATTTTTTTAATTATCTTTTTACCTTCGTAATCATGGGGATGTGCTTTGCCACCGTAAATAATTTGAATTTTACCTTCACCAATCTTTATAAGCCGATCTAAGTCATAAAAAAGAAGATGTGGTCTTTTATAAGCTGTTGCTCTTCTTGCGAACCCGATTGTTAATATATCGAGGTCAAATTTTACACCCGTTTTTTGAAAAACCATGTCAAATAATGCTTTTTTTGCTTCTCTTCTTGCATTTCTTATTTCTTCGTCAGGTATAGTCTCAACGCGGACAAAAAGCTCTGGTTCATTTGCCCATCCTGGGATATACTTATCATAGATCCTTGCCATCTCTGGACATACCCATGTGTAGCTATGAACGCCATTGGTTATAGCACTGATTTCGTAACCCGGGAACATTTTTCTCGAAACTTCACCATGTTTTTTTGCCACACCATTTATATATTCACTTAAATTCATGGCAAGATAGGTCATATTGCAGTTTTCTTTACCAGCAAATCTTTGCAAGATATGCATGGGAACATAATCTTCTCTGAGTAATCTTGATACCAGTGAATAGTCAAATTTATCATGCCCAGCAGCAACTGGAGTGTGGGTTGTAAAAACGCACAACTGTTTGACTGCTTCTGGATCCCATACTAAATTTTCATCCCATACTTCCTCTATGCTTCTTTTATTATCATTTAAAAGTTCAAGTGTTAAAAGGGCAGAATGCCCTTCATTCATATGGTACCGCCAGATTTTTAAGTTCATCTCCTTTAGTATTCTTACACCACCAATACCCAGGACAATTTCCTGTTTAAATCTGTATTCGCTATCACCACCGTAGAGAAAATGAGTAATTTCTCTGTCTTTGGGGGAGTTTAAGTCAAAATCAGTATCAAGGTATAAAACTGGCACAACTCCGCCAGTCTGACTCTTAACTTCATATAACCAGGGTCTTATATAAACTTTTTTGCCTTCTATTAAAACATATGTGGTGGCATCTAAAAGCTTCATCATAGTGTAAGGTTCAAAGTTGGATGGGTATTCTATTTGATTACCTTCTGAGTCTATAGCCTGTTCAAAATAACCTTTTTTTGTGAGCAAGGTTATAGCTATAAATGGAAGTTTTAAATCTGCGGCAGTTTTTACCGTATCACCAGCTAATATTCCTAATCCACCACTATATGTTGGTATTTGCGGTGTCAGACCAATTTCCATTGAGAAATAGGCAATGAGTGAATCATTATTCTTGCGTAACATTGATTTAAATTCTATTTTATTAATTGTCTAAATTTCAAGTTTTTTTTGTTAAATTAGAGTAGTATAATACTAAAGTCATGGTAACGGTGGATTTTGAACAGGCAAGAAATAGAATGGTGGAACAGCAGATTATTGCTCGTGGTATTAATGACCCGCTTGTCATAAAAGCCATGAGAAAGGTTCCAAGACATTTATTTGTTGATGAAGGTCTTCGTTCCCGCGCCTATGATGATTATCCGCTACCAATTTCTTATGGTCAAACGATATCTCAACCGTACATAGTTGCATTGATGACCGAGGCTTTAAGATTAAAGGGTGATGAAAAAGTTCTAGAAATTGGAACTGGTAGTGGTTACCAGAGTGCAGTATTAGCTGAAATAGTAGATACGGTATATTCGGTAGAAAGAATACCTGGATTAGCTAAAAAAAGTAGAGAGATTCTTGATTCATTAGGATACCACAATGTCATAATCAAAGTAGGCGATGGTACTTACGGTTGGAAGGACAAAGCACCTTTTGATGGTATACTGGTTACTGCAGCAGCTCCATCTATCCCTGAACCACTTTTAGAACAATTGAAGGATGGCGGAAGATTAATCGTTCCCGTTGGGGATGTTTTCTCCCAGGATTTAGTGCTGGTTGTTAGAGAAGGCAATCGCTTTAGAAAGAGTTCATATGGCGGTGTTAGATTTGTTAAGTTAATAGGAGCATTCGGGTGGAAAGAAGAATAGCAACTAAAATTTTAATAATTGTTTTCTTACTTTTTTGTTTCTATTTGTTTACTGTGTTAATGTTTCATGATTCAGTTTTAAAATTGCAAAAAATAGGAACTTTTCTCTGACTCGATTGCATCGGGCTTAGTTAAAGCCATGAAAAGAAAAATAATCCAGTTTATCAGTTTAATAAGCCTTAATAGTTACTATAAGGGCTTTATAAACAAAGTTAATTATGGTGGAACACTTAAGAAAATATGTATTCCCGTTATTAATTGCTGGAGTTGCCCATCAGCATTAATGGGTTGCCCGATTGGCGCGATTGAAGTATATGTTAAATCGGGGCAGATTCCTTACATACCATTTTTATATATAATTGTGCCCGGTTTATTACTTGGTAGATTTTTCTGTGGATTTATATGTCCCGCTGGATTTTTACAAGAATTAGTATTCCAGATTAAAACAAGGAAATTCAAACTATACAATTATTTGGTATATCTTCCTGTTTTTTCAATGGTTTTTGGAGTTGTGATTTTTTCCTATTTATCTTCCCGTGCCTGGTTCTCAAGGTATTTATGTCCCATGGGAACGATTCAGGCTTCCTTTCCATGGTTAATGCTTGATGAGGGAATAAGAAACAATATTGGTGGAGTTTTCCTTTATAAAGTTTTTTTTCTAATTCTTCTAATTTTATTGTGTATTTTTGTATTTAGGTTTTTTTGCAGGACCCTTTGTCCATTGGGATTTATCCTCGGTATTTTTAATAAAGTTGCATTTCTAAAAATTAAATACTTTGAAGAAAATTGCGATAGATGTGAAAGCTGTAAAAATGTATGTCCTGTAGAATTAAGAATACCTGAAGAAGTAAACAATTTTAAGTGTATTAGATGTATGAATTGTGTTAACATATGTAAAAAAGGGTGTCTTAAGGTTTAAAAATGGGTGTGGAACAGGTAAAGAAATTTTTTGAAGAAAGAAAAATAAATAAAAAGATTGTTTTTTTTGATAAAAGTACAGAGAATTCATTAAAAGCTTCTGAAACCCTTGGTGTAGCTCAAGGTCAGATTGCAAAATCAATACTTTTTTTAGCCGATGGAGAACCTTTTCTTATAATTATTAGTGGTGATAAAAGGGTGGATGAGAAAAGAATAAAGAAACTGACACTGGCAAAAAAAGTTAGAATGGCTAAACCAGATGAAGTCTATAACATAACTGGCTTTGAAGTGGGTGGGGTAAGCCCTGTAGGACACAAAAGGAATTTAAAAGTTTACATAGATGAGAGCTTAAAGAGGTATGATGAAGTTTATCCAGCAGCTGGAGAGTATAATAACATGTTCCCAACAAATTTTTATGAGTTAGTTGAACTCACAAATGGGATAGTTGTTAATGTGGCAAAGGAGATAGAGAAGTGATAAGAGATGAAGAAGAGTATATTATTTTCCCAATTATCCATAATAATATTTTTTACAACATAATTACCCATCTGGATCTGGAACTTAAAGAAGTTAGAGAGATGCTGGACTGGATACAGAAAAATAAAATTGTTGAAAAACAGATGGAAGAAGATCCTGAAATGGCAATGTTATGTGAAATTGAGCTTTCGAAATCGAGAATAATTGCTGATGTGATGAACTATGAAGTATGGATTTACAAAAGGATTGAGAAATGAATTGTTTTAAGGGAAAAAATATTATTATTGGTATAACAGGTGGTATTGCAGCTTACAAAATTTGTGATCTCATACGATTATTAGTAAAAGATGATTTTAATGTAGAAGTTATTATGACAGAAAGCGCATGCCAGTTTATAACACCTTTAACAATACAGACATTAACAGGAAATCCAGTATATACTGAGCTTTTTAACTTAATCAGGGAGTCAAAAATAGGTCACATTTCTTTAGCAGAAAAAGCAGACTGTATGGTTATAGCGCCTGCAACCGCAAATACTATTGGGAAAATTGCATCTGGTGTTGCTGATAATTTGCTTACCACAACAGTTCTCGCTACGAAAGCACCTGTCCTTATTGTGCCTTCCATGAATAAAAATATGTGGGATAACCCAATACTCCAGGAAAACTTAAAAAAATTGTCAGAGTATTATACAATTATGGAACCTGCTGAGGGGCTTCTCGCATGTGGAGTATATGGATCAGGGAAACTGCCCGATGTGGAAGATATTTTTGAAATGATAAAAGTTATTCTTACTCCTAAACCACTCAAGGGAAAAAGAGTCCTTGTTACTGCAGGTCCAACAATTGAAGAAATTGATCCTGTAAGGTTTATTTCTAATTATTCTTCTGGCAAAATGGGGTATGCAATAGCAAGGGTAGCAAAAAGATTAGGTGCTGATGTAACCCTTGTTAGTGGCAGAACTTCACTGCGTAAACCCTATGGTATAGAAACATTTTATGTTAAATCAGCGGAGGATATGTTGAATAAATGCCGGGAATTTATTAAAGATGCTGATATTCTCATAAAATGTGCTGCCGTTGCAGATTACAAACCAGAAAAAAGAGCTAATCAAAAAATTAAAAAGGGGAGCAGTAATAAATTCACATTAAATCTTGTTAAAAATCCAGATATTCTTTCTGAATTGGGCAAATCTAAAAAAAGAAATACAGTTTTTGTGGGTTTTGCTGCTGAGACAGAAGATGTAGAGAAAAATGCATATAAAAAACTCACAGAGAAAAAACTCGATATGATTGTGGTTAATGATGTAACGGAAAAGGATTCTGGATTTGAAAGAGATACAAATAGGGTAATTTTGATTACAAAAACAGGGAAAAAGCCACTTCCGTTGATGACAAAAGAAGAGGTAGCTTACAATATTTTTGAGCATCTTTTAGAGAAATCATTGGTATAATAATTTAACTTTAACTTGACACAGGATTGGTTTTTACCATAACTTATTAGTGATTTATGAGGTTTAAGGTAACAATATTGCTTTTTTTATTATTATTGGTTGGTTGTACAGAAAAGCCTGTAGTATCTATAAAGGATATTAAAATTGAAGGTTTTAAAAAAAGTGATGTTAATTTAAAGATTTTTTTAAATGTTGAAAATCCTAATAGTTTTTCAATGGAAATTTTAAAAGCAAATTATGATATATATTACAAAAATAATATCATTGGCGGTGGTAACTGGAAGGGGCCCATGGTATTAGAAGGTAATAGTGCAATAATTATTGGTATACCAGTTTTGATTAGGGGTGAAAAATTTTTTGATGTATTGGGCTTATTAATAAATTCTCAGTTACTGGGTAATAGTGAGGCATTAAAAAATATACGAATTAATGGTAGAGTAATTATAAGAAAAATGTTTTTTGAAAAAGAGGTCGATTTTCATTGGGATTATAAACAAAAAAATAAAGGAAAAGCTTCTGATATATGAAGGTTACAGCAGTTATACCTGCAAGAATCTCTTCGACAAGATTGCCAGAAAAGCCACTTGCACTGATAGGTGATAAGCCATTGATTCAGTGGGTTTATGAGAATGTTTCAAAGTCAAGGTATGTATCTGAAATAATTGTTGCAACAGACAGTGAAAGAATTATTCAGGTGGTAAAAGAATTTGGTGGAGAAGCTCAAATGACCTCACCAGCTCACCCTTCAGGTACAGATCGAATAGCAGAAATAGCAAGAAGGCTGGATTCTGAAATTATTCTTAATGTTCAGGGAGACGAACCTTTTATAGATGTGGAAGTCATTGATACAGTACTTAAACTAATGCTAAAAGATCAAACTATTGATATGGCATCAGCAAAGACTTATATGACAGATATATCAGATTTCTTCAATCCAGCAATTGTTAAAGTAATTTGTGATAAGAATGATAGAGCCATATATTTCTCAAGAGCCCCAATACCGTATTTTAGAGATGAGTTTTTACAGTACAAAAAGAATGGTAAGCTTAGCAAGGAAATAGTCTCTAAAATTTGTAGCTGTACTTATAAACATATAGGAATTTATGGTTATAAATGGGAATTTTTGATGAAATTTACTAAAATGAAAGAGAGTTTTTTAGAAAGGGCTGAAAAATTGGAGCAGTTAAGGGCTCTTGAAAATGGTATAATCATAAAAGTGCCTACAGTAAGCTATAATGGTTTTGGCATAGATACTCCAGCTGATCTGGAGAAAGCAAGAAAAATATTGAAAGGGTAATTACATGAAAAAGAATAAGAAAATTCACGCGAAGTTTATTTTTGTAACTGGTGGAGTTGTATCTTCATTAGGAAAGGGTATAGCATCAACATCAATCGCTGCTCTTCTTGAAGCAAGGGGTTTAAAGGTTACTCTACAAAAGCTTGATCCCTATATAAATGTAGATCCGGGTACAATGAGTCCATTCCAGCACGGTGAGGTCTTTGTAACAGAAGATGGAGCAGAAACTGATCTGGATTTAGGGCATTATGAGAGATTTACCAGTGCCAAGATGAGAAAAATTAATAATTTCACCACTGGTCAGATCTACGATTCAGTTTTACAAAAGGAAAGAAAAGGGGTTTATCTCGGTAAAACTGTTCAGGTTATACCCCATATAACTGATGAAATTAAAAGTTTTATTTTGAGAGCGGCGGAAGACAATGATATCGTTATTGTAGAGATTGGTGGGACAGTGGGTGATATTGAAAGCCTTCCATTCCTTGAAGCAATAAGACAGTTTAGATTTGATTTAGGAAAGGAAAATACATTATATATTCATTTAACATTAGTTCCATACATTGAAAGTGCTGGAGAGTTAAAAACAAAACCAACACAGCATAGTGTTAAAGAACTTCAGTCAATTGGTATCAGACCTGATATAATCCTCTGTAGAAGTGATAGGATGCTTCCCAGGGATGTAAAATCAAAGATTGCTCTTTTTTGCAACGTAGAAGAAGACGCAGTTATTACTGCAAAGGATGTAAAATCAATTTATGAAGTACCATTATTTTTGCACAAGGAAGGACTTGATGATAAGATAGTAGATCTTTTAAATATATGGACAAAATCTCCAGATCTTTCTAAGTGGGAAAGACTTTGTCACACAATATACAACCCAAAGGATGAGGTAACCATAGCTGTTGTAGGCAAATACGTCAGTCTGAAGGATTCGTATAAAAGCTTGAATGAAGCTCTCTGTCATGGTGGAGTAGCGAACGAACTTCGGGTCAATTTAAAATTTGTTGATTCAGAAGAGCTGGAAAATGTTGGTATTGGTAATATTTTCGATGATGTTCATGGTATATTGGTTCCCGGTGGTTTTGGTAACAGAGGAATTGATGGAATGATAGAAGCTATAAATTATGCAAGAATTAATAAAATTCCATATTTTGGTATCTGTTTGGGAATGCAGCTTATGATCATTGAATTTGCAAGGAACGTTTGTAATCTCATAGGAGCACACAGTACAGAATTTGATCCCCAGACACCATATCCCGTTATATATTTAATGAAAGAATGGTTTGACTATAGGAAAAATCAGGTTGTTTATAGGGACGAAAAAAGTGATATGGGTGGCACAATGAGATTGGGTGCATATCCATGTGTTATTGATAAAGATTCTCTGGCATATAAAGCGTATAAAGCTTGTGAGATTTTTGAAAGACATAGGCACAGATACGAATTTAATAATCAGTACAGGGAAATTATTGAAGCAAATGGTATGAAGATAAGTGGTAAATCACCAGATGGTGAACTTGTTGAGATAGCTGAATTAACGAGCCATCCATGGTATCTGGGATGCCAATTTCATCCCGAGTTTCAATCAAAACCACATGCTCCTCATCCACTTTTTACAAGCTTTATAAAGCACTCATATTTAAACAAAATGGGTAAGCTCAAATGAAAAAAATAAAGATTGGTAATTTTGAAATTTATTCTGGATGTCCTATTTTTGCAATAGCCGGTCCTTGTGTAATAGAAGATGAAAATACTACGCTTAAAATAGCTGAGGATTTAAAAAAGATATTTGGGAAATTCAATGTTAATTTCATCTTCAAAGCTTCCTATGACAAAGCAAATAGAAGTTCTATCAAGTCTTATCGTGGACCGGGTTTAAAAAAGGGACTGGAAATTTTAAAGAAAGTGAAAGAAAGCTTTCAAATCCCGATTTTATCTGATGTTCACCGATTTGAAGAGATAGAACTAGCATCTCTGGTACTTGATGTAATTCAAATACCGGCTTTTTTGTGCAGGCAAACGGATCTTGTGGTTGAAGTAGCAAAAACAGGGAAAATTGTGAATGTGAAAAAAGGTCAGTTTTTAGCACCAGAGGATATGAGAAACGTTATAGAAAAAATTGAGTATGCAGGAAACGAGAATATTATTTTAACGGAAAGGGGTACAACATTTGGATATCATAATCTTGTGGTTGATATGAGAAATTTTCCCATTATGAGAGGTTTTGGTTATCCCGTTGTCTTTGATGCAACACATAGTGTTCAAAGACCCGGGGGATTGGGAATGTGTAGTGGTGGAGATAGAGATATGATACCCTACCTTCTCCGTGCGGCTGTTGCCTGTGGTGTCGATGGTATATTCATGGAAGTTCATCATAATCCCGATAAGGCACTTTGTGATGGACCAAACTCTCTTCCTATTTCAGAATTAGAGCATTTATTAGAACAGGTTTTAAAAATTGATAGAGTGGTCAAAAATTATGAATAATTTGATTGAAATTGCCAGAGAAGTTATAAATATAGAAAGGGAAGCTATAAACGACTTAGAAAAAAAATTAGATGATTCTTTCGTAAGAGCCTGTGAAATCATTTATAACTGTAAGGGTAAGGTTGTAGTTACGGGCATTGGAAAATCTGGGATAATTGGCCAGAAAATTGCTTCCACCCTTGCAAGTACAGGGACACCAGCATTTTTTATGCATCCAGCAGAAGGATTACATGGAGATCTGGGGGTACTAAGTAGAAATGATGTTGTAATAGCAATATCCAATAGTGGTCAGTCAGAAGAAATAGTCAAAATATTACCAATAATAAAAAGATTTGGTGTTAAACTTATTGTAATGACCGGCAAAAAGAGATCCACATTAGCTAAAGCAGGTGATGTAGTGCTTGATATTGGAGTAAAAAAAGAAGCCTGTCCTCTCAATTTAGCCCCAACAGCTTCTACTACAGTAACTTTAGTACTTGGAGATGCACTGGCTGTGGCACTAATCAAATTAAGGGGGTTTAGTGAAAATGATTTTGCTATAAGACATCCCGGTGGTGCTTTAGGAAGAAGATTACTGCTAAAAGTTTCTGATATAATGCACGAAGGGAAAGATATTCCACTGGTTTCTGAAGACACTCTAATGAAAGATACAATATTTGAAATTACTTCTAAAAAATTAGGTATAACGGGTGTAATCTCAGACAGGGGTGATTTAATTGGAGTAATTACTGATGGTGATTTGAGAAGGGCTTTAGAAAAATATAGTGATATCTTAAACAGGAAAGCTGGCGAAATTATGACAAGAAATCCAAAATGGATTTTAAAAGATGAGCTTGCGGCAAAAGCCCTCGAGACGATGGAGCGATATTCAATAACTTCACTCTTTGTCTTTGAAAAGGAAGAGGTAAAAAAACCCGTTGGTATTATTCATCTTCATGATTTATTAAGAGCTGGGGTTGTATAGTGATACTTGCTGAAGAAATCTTAGAAAAAGCAAAGAAAGTAAAAGCTCTTTTAACCGATGTTGATGGTGTTCTTACAGATGGAAGAATAATTTACGATAGTGATGGAAGAGAACTGAAGTTTTTTCACGTAAGGGATGGACATGGTATCAAATTACTCGTTTCTAATGGCGTGGAGGTGGGTATTATAACAGGAAGGAATTCATCAATAGTGAATAAAAGGGCTAAGGAATTGGGTATAAGTTATGTAATTCAAAATGCCCATGACAAAGGAAAGATAATTGATGATTTTTTAAAGGAAAGAGGTTTCAGATCTGAAGAGATATGTTATGTGGGTGATGATATAGTAGATCTACCAGTTTTTATGAAAGTTGGTTTGAGAATAACAGTGCCCGATGCACCAATAGAAGTACAAAAATATGCCGATTATATCACACTTAATTATCCAGGCAGAGGTGCAGTTAGAGAGGTATGTGAGATTATACTTCGCGCAAAGGGATTGTGGGATAAAATCATTAAAAACTATCTGAGATAATCATATACAATAACCTCTTAACACGATTACAGTGGTCCGGTTGATCAGGGAGTTTTACACTTATCATATTATGTCTTCCTTTTCCAGTCCATTCACTGAATCCTCAGGCTCTTTTGCATATCAAAACTATTAATGATAAAATTGAATAAAAAGCTTAGGGAATTAATTATGAAAAAAATATTTTATTGTTTCATGTTTCTGACATTACTAATTGCCAGATCGGGCTATTGTCTTGAGAAATTAGATTATATACATGTTATTTCTTATGAAGGCGATGTGGCAATCAAAAGAGAAGAAGTAGAAGATTGGATAGAAGCAGATTTGAATATGCCTCTAACAGAAAATGATCAGATATGGGTAGCTTCTAAAAGTAAACTGGAGTTAAGGACTAAAAATGGCAGTTTTGTAAGATTAAACGAATACACTTCTCTGGACATTTTATATTTATCAAAAAGTGGTTATCAGTTTTATTCTGAAGGAGGAGATGTTTATATAAATTATAAAACTGGTCTAAGTAGTTTTTTACAGTTTGACACTCCGACCATTACGATAATGGTTTATGATAATGCTAAATTCAGGGTTGAGGTTTTTGATGATGGTGAAACTGATGTTTCAGTATTTGAAGGGGAAGTATATATAACAAATAGAAAACATAAAATCACCTTGAGAGAAGATGAAAAAGCTTCTTTCGATGAAAATAGTATTTTAGAAAGAGGGGAAATATATAGCTTAGATAATTGGGAAAAGTGGAATATTAGCAGAGACAAAACTTTTTCCAGAGATCCTATGAGTGTAAGATACCTTCCTGAAGAACTTCATTCTTATGCATATGATTTTGACAGCAATGGTAGGTGGATTTTTGAAAAGGAATATGGATATGTCTGGCAACCGACAGTGATAGTTATAAGAGATTGGGCCCCATACAGGCATGGATACTGGGTCTGGATAAGGGGAGATTATGTATGGATATCCTTAGAACCATGGGGATGGGCACCATATCACTATGGTAGATGGGTTTATAACTCAAGATATGGTTGGTTATGGGTGCCTCCGAGCAGAGGCGCGGTATATTGGGCGCCTGCATATGTAGGATGGGTTTATACAAGTGATTACATATGCTGGGTACCACTCGCTCCGGGAGAAATGTATTATGGATATGGAAATTATGGCCCTTACAGTGTGAATATTACTAATGTTAATATTAACGTAACCAAGATAGTCTATAAAAACATAAATGCACCAAATGGATATGCTATTATTCATAAGAAAAATTTTTTAACGGCGAAGCAAATTTATGAGAAGTTAAAAGAGAATCCATTTATTTCGCGAAAGATACAGGTTGGCAGACCAACTTTTGAACATCAAGAGAAAAAAAATATAATTGGAAGGAAGCTTATCAATGAGAATAAAAAACCACCAAGAGTCCTTATAGAAAGAAAGATTGAAACAATAAAGGGAAAAAAACCATTTATAGCCAAAGAATCTCCAAATATATTAAAAGGTGAAAAACATCCCTATGAGAAAAGGACTATAATGAAGGATAAGAAAATACCGGAAGACATCAAGAAGAGGGAAGAGTTAAAACCAGCCAAAAAAAGGGAAACTCAAGAATTAAAACCAGTGGAACAGAAAAAAATATTAAAGAAAAGGGAAAAATTCAGAGAAAAAATAGAAACTCAGGACACAAAACCAAGAAAAATTTTAGAAAAGGATAAAAATATAGATAAAAAAATAGAGAGGGACTTTAAAAAAGATAAAGATTAGCGATGACAATAGAAAATACACATGCACCAGAAGAAAGGGATATTACAATTCGCAATCAAATTACAGAGTTGCTTAAAGATAGGGAATTATCGACAATTGAAATATCAAAAATAGTTAGAATTCCTGAAAAAAGCGTTTGGACACACCTTGACCATATAAGAAAAAGTATCCAGACAAAGGGTTACACATTTAAAATAATACCTGCAGAATGTTTAAACTGTGGTTTTGTATTTAAAAAAAGGGATAAGGTAAAAACACCTACAAGATGCCCCATATGCAAAAGTGAACATATAAGAGAATCACTTTTTAAAATTGAAAAAAAATAGCAATAAAATTTAAAAAAGGAGTTTTTATAGATTTTAGTGTAATTGGTTTTTAATTAGCAGTATCTTTTTGTTGAATTAAATTGTGAAAGCTTGATAATTTTTATCTATCTTATACATTGTCGTTGTAATATGAATTGTTTTTACCTAATTAGATGAACTTTTTTTACAAACTGGTTTATAACTTTCTTTAAATAAAAAATATGGTGTTGCAGGAATTAAGATCTGTTCTAAGAGGGATGGGGTATGAGGTATGGGGTGTGGGGCGAAAAAGTTAGGCTATGGGCTATAGGCGATGGGCAATGGGCGATAGGTGATAGGCGATAGGTGATGAAAAAACATTAGGGTCAGGTCTTGCAATATAACTTTTTATATTTCTCTTCCACTCACTTAACAATTCTGCTAACTGTAGC
>ENA-ORXB01001812-ORXB01001812.1-sediment-metagenome-genome-assembly--contig:-NODE-1812-length-22078-cov-3.326349_pt1 | contig 22078 bp, 20 predicted proteins | sample MGYA00237863_ERZ511475 | MGnify/ENA primary metagenome ERZ511475 (study PRJEB26305, sample SAMN06343858) | sediment metagenome | isolation source: hot spring sediment | place: Canada: British Columbia... | reverse complement strand
AGCCGCTTTGAGGCGGCCCAAGGTGCCCGGCACTCTCTTGCTCCGGGCGCGGCGGCGCTCCGGAGGGCCGGGCAAGGGCAAGGTCCGGGTGTGGGAGGAGGCGCTGCGCTGGGAGGTCGCCCAGACGGCGATCATCATCTGCGACATGTGGGATACGCACACCTGCCGGCTGTCGGCCCAGCGGGTGGCCGTCATGGCGCCGCGGATGAACCAGGTGGTGAGCGCTGCGCGCAGCCTCGGCGTAATGATCATTCACGCCCCCAGCGACACGATGCCGTTTTACGAAGGCACGCCCTGGCGGCGCCGGATGCAGCTCGCCCCGCCGGCGCCCTCGCCGACGCCGATTTTGCGCCGCCTGCCGCGAGAACCGGACGAAGAGCGCGACTTCCCCATCGATGATGCCGACGGCGGATGCGACGATCCGGTCCCGGGCAGGTTTGAAGGGCCTCCTTATCCCTGGAAGAGCCAGCACCCGGCCATCGACATCCTGGGCTTTGACGGCATCAGCGAAAGCGGCCAGGAGATCTACAATTTCTGCAAGCAGGAAGGCATCACCAACATCGCGCTCATGGGCGTGCACACCAACTTTTGCATCCTGAACCGCTCCTTCGGCGTGAGGCAGATGACGCGGCTCGGCTTCCGCGTCGTGCTGGTGCGCGATCTCACCGATGCCATGTACGACCCGCGGCGGCGGCCGTTCGTCAGCCACGCCCGGGGCACCGAGCTCGTCGTCGAGCATATCGAAGCGCGGTGGTGCCCGTCGATCGTCAGCGAAGACCTGACCCGGGTGATTCCGGGAACAGACGCCCCGGCAAGTTGAGTCGAACGGATGGCGGAAGCTAGTGGGAGTCGAACCCACCTGCGGCGCATCGGCCGCACACTGGTTTTGAAGACCAGGCCCGGCACCGGCCAAGACTAGCTTCCGTGGCGATTCTATCGCAGGACGCGGGCGCCAGGCCAGATTCAAACGGCAAGTATCAGGTCCCTGGCGTACCGGTTTCGCCGGGGCGCTGAAACATCGAGATGCCGGCCACCCCCGCCGCGCCCGCCTCCAAACACAAGGGCGCGTTTTCCCAGGTGACGCCGCCCAAGGCGAAGACCGGAATCCGGACCGCGCGCGCGACTGCTCTGAGCGCCCCGAGCCCCTTCCCCGGGCCGGAGCCGGGCTTCGATAGCGGGGCGAAGACGGGACTGAATACGATGAAGTCGGCGCCTTCGGCCTCAGCGCGGAGCGCCTCCTCCAGCTCATGACAGGAGACGCCGAACAAGAAACCGGGCGGCGTGATGGTGCGCAACCGCGAGGGCGCGATCGAGTCGGCGGCCAGATGCACGCCGTCGGCCCCCGCCGCCAACGCCACGTCCACCCGGCTGTTCACCAGAACCTTGGTTCCGGCGGGCCGCTCGAGCGCCAGCACACGCCCCACGAACTCGACGAGCGCCTTGCCCCCGAGATCCTTCTCGCGGATCTGAATCAGTTCGATGCCCTCGGCCAGGCGCCGTTCGATGACCTTCAGCATGTCCTCCAGACCCCCGAGCTGGCACCGATCCGTGATGTAGTAGCGCTTCACGACCCCAGACGCTCGTAGTAGCTGGCGCCCGCACAAGCCCGGCAAAGCAGGCGACCATCGCGGCGGACCTCTCGCCGAAAGTTGATCCCCTCGCCGCAGTTCTGGCAGACCACGCGGGCGCCGCGGTATCCGGGCAGATCCTCCGGGCCGATCCTCACCCGGACCCACTCGGCGGCAAACAGCTCCTCGTCCGCCAGTTCGCGGTAGGCCTTCATCTCGCGGCGGTTCTTGTCGGTGATCTCCGGGTAAAGCTGCCGGGCGCGCTCGCGCGAGGACTCCCGCGCCACCAGGCGAACCGCGCGCCCCGTCTCGAGATCACAGAAGGTGGCCGCCACCTTACCGAAATCGACGAACTTGAGCGCGCGCTTGCCCAGGCGGCAGCCGGTGACGACGCCGACGGCGTCGGTGGCGCAGCGGTCGATCTCGACGAAGGTGATCAGGCGCTTGCGATCCCTGCCTTCGGGATCCTCCAAGCCCAGCAGCTTGAGCCCGTAGATGGCCATGCGCAGCCCGAGAATCTGCCCGGCGCACAGGTGGCCGTGCGCCTTCTCGGCCAGTGCCGCGTACTCCTCAAGCGATCTCATCGGCGCCCTCCTCCACCTCTCCCTCATTATGCGCCTCTTGCGAGGCGCCGCCTTCAAAGCCGCGGCGGCGTGGTGACGATGAGCGCCCGGCTCGGCTTTTTCGTCATGCCCCGGTAGGCGTGCGGCTCGGCGCCGTCGAAGTAGGCGCTGTCACCGGCCCGCAGCAGATGCTCCTCGTCGGCAAAACGGATCGCGAGCATCCCCTCGAGCACATGGATGAACTCGGCGCCCTCGTGGAAATGCTCTCGCAGGTGCTCCTCAGCCAGTTTCGGGAAGTCGGCCAGATAGGCTTGGAGGCTCTTGTTCTGAACGGAGAAAGCCAGGCACTCGAAGTAGTAGTTCGGCGCCGCCGCGTCCGGGCGCTCGGGAAAGCGGATGCGTTCTGCCGCGCGGACGATGGAGAAGACGGGCCGGTGACGGCGGCCGGCGAAGAAGTGGTCCAGGCCGACGTCGAAGACCATGGCGATGCGGGCCAGCGTGGGCAGGGTGGGGATCAGCCGGCCGTTTTCCAGTTGGGAAAGCATCGAGGCGGAAAGCCCCGTATGTTTGCCCAGGTCGACGAGGGCGATCTTCTTGCGCAGCCGGAGGCGGCGGAGCTTGGCTCCGATCTCATAGGAGGAGAGGACTCGGCGGATGGTGGCGTCGCTGTCTTCGGTCATGGCGAATCTCATTTTAACCAAACTGAATCCGAGGCGCAAACTTTCATTTTTTTTGAACTATACTTCAACCAGAATGAACAGGGTGCTCAGTTTCCTGCTAGGCTCGAAACATGGGCAACCACCCCGCGACCCTCAATCCGCGCCTCACGGCGGAATCCCGGCCGGCGGCGCCGGCCTCTGTTGCCGATAGCGAGCTCGTTCGGCTCGCTCAGGCGGGTGACGACAGCGCGTTTGCGCAACTGGTCCGCCGCCACCGGCCCGCTTGCCTCAAGCTCGCCCTGTCGATCCTCCGCAACAAGGAGGACGCCGAGGACGAGACGCAGAACGCCATCTGGAAGGCTTACGAGCATCTCGGCCAGTTCCAGCAGGAAGCGCAGTTCTCCACCTGGCTGACCCGGATCCTGGTCAACCAGTGCCTGATGCGGATCCGGCGGCAGAAGCGGGCGAAGCTGTTGCACCTGGACGACGTGCTCATCGGCGACGAGGTCGGCACGCTCGAGCTTCCGGACCGCCGCAAGACTCCGGAGGAGGAGTTGGGCGACCGCGAAGTCGCCGAGCGGCTCCAGACCGAGATCCGCCGCATTCCTCCCCTGCTGCGCCACGTCTTTCTGCTGCGCGACGTGCAACAGAAGCCGATGCACGAGGTGGCGCGCGAGCTCAACATCTCCGTCGCCGCCGCCAAATCCCGGCTGATTCGCGCGCGGCGGGAGCTGCGCAGCCGCCTGGAGAAGCACACCGGCCGCCTCGGCCCCGCCACCTTGTTCGCACGCGCCTGAAGCCGGCCCGGCCGATTGCTATGATGGGGCGTTCGGCCGATGCAAGGTTCCGTCTTCGCGCTACTGGCCCGCCAAGCCGGCCACACGCCGGACTCCGAGGCGATTCTCGGATTGGGAAAGCCCCCGCTCCGCTACGGTGATCTTCTCGAGCTGGTCGGTCGCACGACGCGAAGCCTCCGGGCGGCAGGCATCGGCCGGGGCGAACGCGTCGCCCTCGTGCTGCCGAACGGCCCCGAGATGGCTACGGCCTTTCTGGCCGTCACCTCCGCCGCCGTCTCCGCCCCGCTCAACCCTGCCTACCGCGCCGAAGAGTTTGACTTTTATCTCTCGGACCTGGGCGCCAGGGCGGTGATCCTGGCGCGGGGCTCGGAATCGCCGGTCCGTGAAGTGGCCGCAGCGCGCGCCATCCGTGTCCTCGAACTGGTCGCCGACTCGGCGCGCCCGGCCGGCTGGTTTGAGCTGGCTGTGGAGGGGTCCCCCGCCGCCGAGCCCGACTTTCCCGGGCCTTCCGACATCGCGCTCGTTCTGCATACCTCCGGCACCACCGCTCGCCCGAAGCTCGTCCCCCTCACCCATCGGAATCTGCTCACCTCGGCCGACAACATCCGGCGCATGCTGGCGCTCAGCCGCGAGGACCGCTGCCTGAACGTGATGCCGCTGTTTCACATTCACGGCCTGGTTGGGGTGCTGCTGGCCTCGATGGCTGCCGGAGCCTCGGTCGCCTGCACCCCCGGCTTTCAAGCCCCCCGGTTTTTCGCCTGGCTCGACGAGTTCGCCCCTACCTGGTACTCGGCCGTGCCGAGCATTCACCAAGCCATCCTCGAACGCGCCCCGCAGAATGCCGAGAGCCTGCGCCGCAGCCGCCTGCGTTTTATTCGCTCCTCCTCGGCGGCTTTGCCTCCGCGCTTGATGGCTCAACTGGAAGAGGTGTTTCGGGTCCCGGTAATTGAGGCCTACGGCATGACCGAGGCGTCGCACCAGATGGCCAGCAACCCGCTTCCCCCCGGCACTCGCAAGCCGGGTTCGGTGGGACGAGCCACCGGCATCGAGCTGGCCGTGGCCGACGAAGAGGGCCGGCTGCTCGGCGCGGGCGTCCCGGGCGAGGTGGTCGTCCGCGGCCCCAGCATCATGTCCGGTTACGAAAACAACCCCGAGGCCAACGCCAAGGCCTTCTTCCACGACTGGTTCCGTACGGGAGACCAGGGCTATCTGGACGCCGACGGCTATCTGTTCCTTACGGGCCGCCTCAAGGAGATCATCAACCGTGGAGGCGAAAAGATCTCTCCGCGAGAAATCGACGAAGTCTTGCTCGAGCACCCGGCCGTCGCTGAAGCCTTGGCCTTCGCCGTCCCGGATGAAAAACTGGGCGAGGAGGTGGCGGCCGCCGTCGTGCTCAAATCCGGCGCCCAGGCATCTAATCTCGATCTGCGGGAGTTTGCCGCGCGCCGCCTGGTCGACTTCAAGGTGCCGCGGCGTCTCCTGATCCTTGACGAGATCCCGAAAGGGCCCACGGGAAAGCTGCAACGAATCGGCCTGGCAGCCAAGCTGGGCCTCACCGGGGCGGACCGCCGGTCGACGGAGCCGCGCGAGTTCCGGCCCCCGCAAGACGAAACCGAAACGAAACTCTGCCGGATGTGGCAGGAAATACTCGGCGTCGACACCGTGGGCGCCGAGGATGACTTCTTCCGTCTTGGCGGCGACTCCATTCTGGCGGCGCAGTTCCTCAAGCGCCTGCGCGAAGAAACGGGCTGCGAGCTGAGCATGGTGCGCTTCTTCGAGGAGCCCACCGTGAGCGGCGTGGCGCGACACCTGGCCGCCGAGCCGAGCACCGACTGAGCAGAATTCCAATGATCGAACGCTACACGCGGCCTGAGATGGGCCGCATCTGGGAGCTGGAAAACAAGTACCGGCAGTGGCTTGAGGTGGAGCTGGCCGCGGCTGAGGTGCTGGCCGAGTTCGGAGAGGTGCCCGAGGAGGCGGCGCGGCTGCTCCGCCGGCACGCCGATTTCGACGTTGCCCGCATCGACGAGATCGAGCGCGAAGTCCGGCACGATGTGATCGCTTTCACCACCGCCGTCGCCGAGAAGATGGCGGCAGCCGGCGCTGCCGACGCTTCGCGGTGGCTGCACTACGGGCTGACCTCCTACGACGTCGTGGACACGGCCCTGGCCCTGCAATTGCGCCAGGCCTCCCGGCTGATTCTGGACGGCATCGACGAGCTCCTCGACGTTCTCCGCCGGCGGGCCTTTGAATTTCGCCACACCGTGCAGGTCGGCCGCACGCACGGCGTGCATGCCGAGCCGATCACCTTCGGCCTGAAGCTGGCGCTGTGGTACGACGAGATGCGACGCAACCGCGAGCGGGTGGCTGCGGCCGCCGAGGCGGTCGCCGTGGGGAAGATCTCGGGCGCCGTCGGCACCTTCGCTCACATCGGCCCCGAGGCCGAAGAGCGCATCTGCCGCAAGCTGGGCCTACGTCCGGCGCCCATTTCGAGCCAGATCGTCTCGCGCGATCTGCATGCCTGGTACCTGGCTGCGCTCGCCCTGACCTGCGCCACGCTCGAGAAGATCGCGCTTGAGATTCGTCACCTCCAGCGCACCGAGGTACGCGAGGCCGAGGAGCCGTTTGGCGCCGGCCAGAAGGGCAGCTCGGCGATGCCGCACAAGCGCAACCCGGTCACCGCCGAGCAGATCTGCGGCCTGGCCCGGCTGGTGCGGTCGAATCTCCAGGCGGCGCTCGAAAACATCGCGCTCTGGCATGAGCGCGACATCTCGCACTCCTCGGTCGAGCGTGTGATCCTGCCGGATTCGACGATCCTGACCGATTACCTTCTTGCGAAGACGGTCTGGTTGGTGCGGGGCATGCGGGTCTCGCCCGAGCGCATGCGGCGGAACCTCGATTCGACCAAAGGCTTGATCTTCTCCGGGCAGCTCCTGCTCGACCTGGCGGCCGCAGGCATGCTGCGGGAGGCGGCCTACCGGATCGTGCAGAAACATGCGATGGCGGCGTGGGAGGAGGACGGCGATTTCCGTTCGGCAATCGAGAACGATCCGGAGATCCGAGCGGTCGTTTCGCCCGAACAGATTGCGCAGAGCTTTTCGCTCGAGCGCCAGCTTCGCCACGTGGACGCGATCTTTAGGCGGGTGTTCGGTGATTCTCAATCCTGAGATCGACAGCTATATCCGCAAGCTCCACCCGGCCTCGGATGCGGTGCTGGCCGAGATGGAGGCCGAGGCCGCTCGGCGCGGCATACCGATCGTGGGCCCGGTGGTCGGCCGCTTGCTGGCCCAGCTGGTGATGATTTCCGGATCCCGGCGCATCTTTGAGCTCGGTTCGGCGATCGGCTACTCGACCATCTGGCTGGCGCGAGCCGCCGGCCCGGGCGCCGAAGTGCACTATACTGACTCAAGCGCGGCCAACGCCCGGGAGGCCCGCGCCTGGTTCGAGCGTGCAGGCGTGGCGGAGCGAATTCGCTTGCACGTCGGCGAGGCTCTCCACGCGCTTGCCTCCGTCAACGGGGAGTTCGATCTGATTTTCAACGACGTGGACAAGCAATGCTATCTCGACGTGCTGGAGTCGGCGCCGGCTCGGCTCCGGCGCGGCGGCCTGCTGGTGAGCGACAACGCGCTTTGGCACGGCCGGGTGCTCGCACCGGCGGACGCCGCCTCGCATGCGGTGGCGGAGTTCAACCGACGCTCGTTTGCCTCCGAGCAACTGTTTTCGACACTGATTCCTTTGCGCGACGGCGTCCTGATTTCGATGAAACGTTAAAGCTTGGCGGTGGGCATGGCTGAGGCCATGATCTCCGACCTCGAACGGCTGCTATGGACTGCGCGGACAGCGTGGTGGGCCCTGCCGGAGAAGTCCTTCGCCTGGTGGTCTCCCGAGGCGGTCGAGAGCGCTCAGGCGCGGCGGCTGCGCGCGCTCCTGCGGCACGCCGCGGCCCGGATCGCTTTCTATCGTGACTGGTTGCGCTCCGCCGGCGCCGAGCCGGATGATGTCCGAAGCGTCAACGACCTCCGCCGCCTGCCGCTCATTGGAAAGCAGGACTACGATGCTCAACCGGAGCGGTTCACCGATCCAAGCTGCTCCGACGGCCTCACCCTTGAATCGAGTGGCACCGCGGGCCGGTCCCGCACGATTCGCTACGATGCCGCCGCTTTGTTCCGGGCGCTTGCGGCCGGGGGCCGCCAGCGGCTGGTGCTGCGGCATTTCGTGGGCAAGGAATTCGGCTACCGAGAAGCGGTGGTGCACCGCGAGGGCTCTGTGAGCCGGCAGCTTCGCCGGTGGTGGGAAGCTCGCTTGGGGCTCCCTGCCGGCATAGAGCTGAGGCGCTTGTGGCTGTCTCCGTTGCTGCCGTACCCGAAGTTACTCGATGAGCTCAATGCCTTCCGGCCCGAGGTGATCCGCGGCTACGGGTCCCATCTCGGCGCCTTTTGCCGCTGGGTCGCCGCCGAGGGACGGCGCCTGGAGAGGCCGCGCGCAGTCATCTACGGCGCCGATACGATGAGCCCCGCCGACCGCCGCCTGATCGAGACGGAGCTCGGTGTCCCGGTCTTGAGCACCTATCAGGCCGTCGAGGCCCTGCGCCTCGGCTTCGAGTGCGAGCAGCGCGCCGGCTTTCACCTCTCGCTCGATCAAGTCGACGTGCGCATCGTCGACGCCCAAGGCCGCGATCTTCCCGCAGGCGTGCCCGGAGAGGTGGTGATCTCCAACCTGACCAATCGCGCCACCGTCGTGCTGAACTACCGGTTGGGCGACGTTGCGCGCTTCGTCCCGGGCCGGTGCGCTTGCGGGCGCAGCTTGCCGCGGCTGGCGGGACTCGAAGGCCGCACGAGCGACCTCATCCGGCGGCGAGACGGATCGCGCTGGGCCGCCTCAGCCGTCCTCGCCCCTCTTCAGGCCGTCCCCGGAGTTCACCGGCTTCAACTGGTGCAGGAGGGTTTCGATGACTTTCGCCTCCGCGTTGCCTGGGGGCCGCGCGCCGAGCCGCTTTGGAGCGAGCTTCGCGCAAAAATGGAAGAGATCTTCGGAGCGGGCGCCCGCATTTCCGTCGAAAGCGCGGATTCCATGGAAGCGGAGCCGAGCGGCAAGGTGAAGACCATAATCTGTCGGATGGGAGAGTCATGATCGGAGACGCTTTCACGCTCGCCCGCCTGCTGGCGCACTGGCGATGGAGGCAGGCGGAATTGGCGGCCCTACGGCAGCGCAAGCTGCGGCGTCTTATCGACCACGCCTACCGTAACGTGCCCTACTACCGGGCTCGCATGCATGAAGGAAGCCGGCGTCAAACCGGAGGACATACAAACCGAGGCCGACCTCGATCGCCTGCCCCTCACAAGGAAACAGGACCTGCGGCGGGCCGGCGAGGCCTGCCTGGCCCGAGGCGCCGCGCGCCTGATGACGCTCGAGACCTCCGGCCACTCCGGCACGCCGTTTCAGATCAGGCTGACGGAGGCTGAGTATCGTCTCCGGCGCCTGCGGGAGTTCCGCATGCTGCTCGGCATGGGCTTGCGGCCGCGCGACCACCTGGTTCTGCTCGGCCCGCTGCGCTCGCGCCCGGTCCGCCTCCAGCGCCTGCTTGGACTCTATCGGCTGACGGTGATCCCATGGACGCTTCCGGCGGAGGAACAGCGCGCGCGGCTTGAAGCCTCCACGCCGGACGTGCTCTGGTTCTACCCGACGACCATGAAAGCCCTACTGGCGTTTGCGCCGGGCATCCTGCGCCGGATCGAAATGCCGCGCTTCCTTATTAGCTCCTCCTCGGTGCTCGATTCGGCAACGCGAGCCGACATCGAGCGAGATCTGCCCGGCGTGCCGATCCGGGAGGCGTCTGCGGCGAATGAATGCGGTCGGATCGCCGCCGAGTGCCGTTTCGGGCGGGGCCTGCATTTGGAGGATGACGCACTGATCGTCGAGCTGCTCGACGGCGGCAAGCCGGCCGAGGTTGGCACGCCGGGAAGTGTCGTGATCACCTGTCTCGACCAGTATGCGATGCCTTTCATCCGGTACGAGCTGGGCGACCTGGTCCGGCTCACCGGCCGCACCTGCCCCTGCGGCCGGCAAAGCCCGCTGATCGACCGCCCCCTCGGCAGAGACTGGGAGGTCTTCCGGCTGCGCGATGGCGGCTTGATCGATCCGGAAATATATGCAATTCTGCTCCGTGGTTTCCCGGGGCTTGTTCAGTTCCGCTTCATTCAGCGCCGCTACGAGCTCATCGAGGGGCAGCTCGTTTTCGAGGCGCCTCCGCCGGCGGAGAGACTGGAAGAGCTCAGGCGTCTTCTTGAGGGGACGTCGGGCCGCGCCGTGCGCTTTGACCTGCGCCTTGTCGATCACATCGACGACGAAGGATTGAAGTTCCGCGCCTTCGTCCGCCGCCTGGAGGAAGAAGAGGAGCAACCAAGGCCTCCATCGGTTCCGCATGAGCCAACGCCTTGAGACCGTACGCACGTTAATCCGGCAAAGCGCGGTCCCGGCCGACCGAGCTGCCCTGCTCGCCCCGGGTCGCCAGCCGCTGAGCTACGGCGGGCTGCTGGAGCTCATCGAGCGCACGGGAGGGCGGCTCCGGGCGCTCGGGCTGACAGCTCGGGCGCGCATCGCGGTCGCCTTGCCAAACGGCCCGGAGGCGGCCTCTGCTTTCCTCGCGCTAGCCTCTTGCTCGGCCTGCGCCCCGCTCAATCCCGCGCTGCGCAAGAACGATTTCGAGGCGGCGCTCGGCAGCCTCCGGGCGGAGGCAATGCTCGTCGAAGAGGGGGCCGAGGGGCCGGCGGCGGAGGCGGCGCAGGCGCTCGGGGTTTCCATCCTGCGCCTGCGCAAGGGCGGTCCTGCGGGCTGGTTCGAGCTGGTTGACGCGGGCGAGGTTCGTGAGCTGGATTGGCCTGGCTCAGACGACACCGCGCTTCTGCTTCATACCTCCGGAACGACCTCCAGGCCGAAGCTGGTCCCCTTGACCGGAGCCAACCTTTGCGCCTCGGCCCGCCACATTGCGCAGAGCCTCGCGCTCACAGCCGGCGATCGGTGTCTGAACATCCTGCCCCTGTTTCACATTCACGGGCTGGCGGCGGCCCCGCTGGCCACGCTCGCCTCCGGCGGCAGCGTGGTCCTCACCGACGGCGTTTATGCGGCGGGCTTCTTCGAGTGGCTCGAAGAGTTCCAGCCCACCTGGTACACCGCCGTCCCGACCATGCATCAGGGCATATTGGCAGGCGCCGCGCGGCATCGCGCTCTGCTCGAGAAGGCGCGGCTGCGTTTCGTTCGCTCCTCCTCGGCGCCGCTGCCCAAATCGGTCGCCGCCGCACTCGAAGACGCCTTCCAAGCTCCGTTGGTCGAAGCGTACGGCATGACGGAGGCCGCGCACCAGATCGCGAGCAACCCGCTGCCGCCTGCGCGACGGAAATTCGGCTCGGTCGGTCTCCCGGCGGGCCCGGAGGTAGCCATTCTGTTCCCAGATGGCAGAATTCGGCCGGCCGGCGAAGCCGGCGAGGTCGGCGAAGTCGTCATCCGCGGTCCCAATGTCACCACCGGGTATGAGGGCAACGAGCAAGCCAACGCGGAGGCGTTTGTGACCGGCTGGTTCCGCACGGGGGATCTGGGACGCTTCGACGGGGACGGCTACTTACACCTGACCGGCCGGCTCAAGGAGCTCATCAACCGGGGCGGTCAAAAGATTTCGCCTCGGGAAATCGATGAAGTGCTTCTCGAACATCCGGCAGTGCGCCAGGCGGTGGCTTTCGCCGTGCCCCATGCCCGACTTGGCGAGGAGGTGGCCGCAGCCGTCGAGCTTCGCCCGGGGATGCACGTCGATGAGAGGGCGCTGCGGGAGTGGGCGGCGGCGCGGCTGGCGGCTTACAAAGTGCCGCGTCGGTTTCGCTTCGTCGAAGAAATCCCTAAAGGGCCGACGGGCAAGCTTCAGCGCAACGCGCTGGCGGCGCAACTCGGTCTCGACTCCCTCGGCGCGGACCCGGAGCCGGCCGAGCACCTTGCGCCCCGAACGCCGCTCGAAGAACGGATCGCCCGCCTCTGGCAGGAGTTGTTACTGGCAAGGCCGGTGGGGGTGCGCACGCCGTTTGAGGCTTTGGGAGGCGATTCGCTGCTGGCTATGCGGATGCTCGGAATCCTGGCCTCGCGCGAGCAGAGGCCGGTTCCGGAAACGTTGTACCGACCTTTTACTCGAGCATGATCCGCGCGGCGCTTACCGCCTGCTCGGAATCTGCTTCGGGAGCTATGTCGCCGTCAAGGTCGCTGAGGAGTTGATCGACCGGGGCAAAACCGTGGAATTTCTCGCTCTGGTCGACGCCCTCAATCCCCAGTGGCGCCGCGGCTTGGACCTGAAACCGTTGATTGCGGCCTATCTGGGGCAGTTGCGGGAGAAGCTGCGCGGCCATGCGGCCCTGGTGCGGAACCGCCCGCCCGCGGTAGTCCTGTCCCACCTGGGGCAGCGTTGCCTGGCATTCGTGAGAAATCACGGAACGAATCTGCTGGCGCGGCTGCCCGAGCCGGCTACCGCTGCGATCCGGCATCGCCGGATGGTTCTGCGTTTTCAACCACGGCCGCTGGCTTTGAACGCGGTGCTGTTCTCCCTGCCTGGGCGGCGACCGTCGGCGGCCGCGCTCGGTTGGCAGGGAGTGTTTGCCAACGTCGAAGTCGTCAACCTGGAGTTCGATCCGCGTGGCGCCCTGACGGCTCGAAATCTGCCCAGACTGGCCGCCGAGCTGGCGCGCCGCCTGGGATGAGCAGCTATGGGCGACGGGCTGTGGGACCGACTTGGCAACCGGAGACGCCCATCTTGGTATTTGCTTGCCGAAGTGGCGCGCCAAAAGCGGGAGCTCCACCTCGCGCTAATTCGCCGCTGGACCGATGGAGCGCCGCAACGGATCCTCAAAACCGATCTGTTCGAGGAGGGGTTCGGCGAAGACCAGCTCTTGGGCGGCCTGTTTCCGCCGGAACGCCGAGTTTACGGCTGCGACGTCGCGCACAGCACCGCCAGCCGAGCGGCTCTGCGCTTTCCCGAGTTCGCCGGGAGCCTGCTCGTCATGGATGTTCAAAGGCCGGCCCTTCAAGAGGCCTCCTTCGACCTGATCATCTCAACGTCGACACTCGATCATTTTGCGACCCGCGAGGAGTTCCGAAGGTCGCTCGCGGCGCTGGTCGGCCTGCTTCGTCCCGGCGGTAGACTCATTTTGACGCTGGATAACCCCTGGAATCCGCTTCTGGCTCCGCTGCGCTGGTATACCCGCTGGCGGAAAAGCCCCTTTCCTCTCGGTTATACCCCCTTCTTCTCAACGCTTTGCAGGGAGCTGGAGGCCTTGGGCTTGACAGTCGAAGATCACGACTGGCTGATTCACAATCCGCGGGGTCTGTCCACGGCGCTCTTTCTGGGCTTGGTGAGGCTGCTCGGCCGGCGAGCCGAGGGTCTGATCTTGCTGCTGCTGGCGGCCTTCAACCTGCTCGACCGTCTGCCGACACGCCGTTTCAGCGCTTGTTTTCAAGCAGTTAACGCCAAAAAGCCTCCCCGTGCCGGTGGAGCCGCTTGAAACAGGCCGTGCATGGCTGCCTCCAGTGCTCTCCGGTTGTGGAAAATTTGTGGGTTCAGTTTCATCCCCTTTGGGGTACACTGGAAGGTGGTGGTGTTTACGGCGGTCTCGAGGTGGCGGAAGTAGAGTCGAGATGGCAAGTTGCGCTACGGACCCCCGGCGGGCGGCCCTGACGCTGGCGCGGGTGCTTCTAGTGGATAACGACCCCGCGTCGCGTTTGGCATTGCAAACAGTGCTTCAGGCAGGCGGCTACAGCGTGGATGCGGCAGCCTCAGCCGCCGAAGCCATTGGAAAGCTTGAAGATAACGAGTACGAACTGGTCTTGAGTGAAGCCGTGCTCGAGTCGCCGGAAGCGGGACTCCGCCTGCTGGCCCACGCCCGGAATTTGCGCTATCGCCCCGCTACGGCGGTCATCACCACCTATCCGGTCGAAGTGGAGCCTGGGTCGGCACTGCGAGACGAACCGCTGCTCATCGCCTGGGAGGACCTTCCTGAACTGCTGACCCGGATCGCCGAGCTGATCAGCAAACGCGCTGCCCGGCGTGCGGCCCGCGCCCTGCGAAATCCCTCCCGCTGACCCCGTTCAGCCCCCCTATTTGAAGTTGCTGTAAGGGCCCGCCTCGCGCCAGTCTTCTGCGTCGAGACCGTCGGGATCCCAGACCACGCTTCCTGCCCGCACGGTCAAGGCGCACCGGAGCCGCACCTCACCCGTCAGTTTGGCGCGGCCGGAATCGAGGAAGGCAAACCGGCCGCGTTCGAGCGCCAGGACGGCGATGTCGGCTTCGCCGCCCTCTTCGAGCGTACCGAGCTCCGGCCGCCGGATCGCCCGGGCAGCGTGCACCGTCGTCCGCTCGATCACCTGCTCGAGCGTCAAGCCGAGGTTCAGCAGCTTCGACATGACGTTGGTCAGCGTCGCACCGGGGAGCATCACGCTCGCCTTGTCAAGTCCGCTTGAGATCGTATCGGCCAGGAACCCCTGCTCGAGCGCCGGCGCCGCGATGCGAAACCAGAAGCCGGCCGCGCCATGCCCGACATCGAACAGGAGGCCGCGGCGTCTCGCGTCGAGAAAGTAAGGCGGGAGCGTTTTCGAGGGATCGAGCAACGGGGTGAGCCGCCCGTAGACCTGGGTCAGGATATCACCGGGGCGCAGCCTTTCAAGAAGCAGTTCCCGGTGGCCCTCCCCCGTTTCGAGCCGCCAGTCCGCCATTACCACCCCTCCGGTGCGTTCGGCCGCCTGAACGGCCTGGTCCACCGCCCGCCAATCCCGGCTGTCCGACAGCACGGCTTTGAGGCCGACAATTTGCCGGGGGTACTTTCTCACCATGGCGACGGCCGCATCGACATCCAGCTCACCGGCGCCGGCTCCCTCGCCCACCGCGCCCGAAGCCGCGATGTTGAGGAAGGCCAGCAGCCGAACCGCGGCCCGGTCGATCACCTTCTGCCTGAACGGCTCGAAGGTCTTCCAGCCGGTGCTTCCGGCGTCCACGGCGGTGGTGACTCCGTAGCGCAGCGTGTTATGGTCCGGATTCAGGCCCCGACCGGGCCCGCTCGGGTCCAAATAGGCGTGGATGTCGATGAGGCCGGGCGTGACATAGTAGCCGCCGGCATCGATCACGTTCCGCGCGCACGCGGCGGGAAGATCCCGGCCGACTTTGGCGATCCGCGTGCTGACGACGGCAACGTCCAGCCGCCCGTTGCGGCCATTCTTCGGGTCGATGACGTGGCCGTTCTTGATGAGGAGATCGTAGATCTCTTGGGCGCCGGCCGACAGCGCGCCGAAAGCCAACACCAGCCCCAGGCGCCTCATGGGAGAACCTCGTAGTCTCCGGCCGTGCGCCAGTCCGGGAAGGCGAGCCCTTTGGCGTCGAAGGCGATGTGGCCGGCGCGGATCGTCATGACGCACTCCAGGCGCTCGCTGCCGAGCATCTTCTTCTTCCATGCGTCCTTGTAGGCGAAGACCCCGCGGCGAAGCTCGAACAGGGCGATGTCGGCCTCACGGCCTTCCGCTAGTGTCCCGAGCTCCGGATAGCGCCCGATGACCTGGGCCGGCCGCACCGTGGAGCGCTCGATCGCCTCTGGAAGGCTCATGCCGAGCAGCATCATTTTCGAGATCGAGTTCGCCATGTCGGACTCGGTGGCGAGGATGCTCGCGGCGTGAAGGTCGGTGCTGATCGTATCGGGATAGAAGCCTTGCGCCATGGCGCGCGTGGCCACAGGCCAGAGAAAACTGCCGGCGCCGTGGCCGAGGTCGAAGATGACGCCCCGGTGGCGCGCTTCGAGGGCGTACGGCTGGAGCTTGCCGTCAAAGCGGCTGATGATCTCCACCTGCCGGTCGTTGAAGACGTGCGTGTGGATATCTCCGGCTCGCATGATCTCGAGCAGCTTCTCCCGACTGCTGCGGCCTGTGTTGGTAAAGATCTTGTCGTCGATCATCACCGGCACGCCCGCCAGCTTGCCCGCCTCGATCGCCCGGCGGATGGCCGTCCAACCGGTTTCGGAGAAATGCGCCGTCTTGATGCCGACGATGACGTCCCGGTTCTTCCGGACGGCCTCGGCGGTCTTCTTCGGGTCCATGTCGCCGACGTCGTCCTCGGATTTGGGGCCGAGCATCCCCCAGCCGACGATGTTGAGGAGCGCCAGCACCCGGGTGCGCGACGGCTCGATCACCGTGCGGCGGAACTCGTCGAAGGTGCGCCAGCCGGCGCCGCCGGCGTCGACGATGGTGGTGGCGCCGGTGAGCAGGGCCGTGTCGTCGGGCAAAAGCGACCCCGCGTAGCCGAAGACGTGGGCGTGAATGTCCACCAGGCCGGGCGTGACGTACAGGCCGCGCGCGTCGATCACCTTTCGCGCCTGCGCGGCGTCGATCGACGGGGCGAGGCGAGCGATCCGGCTGGCGGCGATCGCCACGTCCTGCGCGCCGTCAACACCGTTGGCCGGATCGATGACGTGCCCGCCCTTGAGCAGCAGATCATAGGGCTGGCCCCAGAGCACGGCGCAGCCCAGGAGGGGCACCAGGAGGCGTTTCATCGGCGTTCAGCTTGCACGCATCGTCTTCGGATCCCACCGCACGATGCGCTCTTCAAAATAGCTCGTGTTACACAGAAGCGACGGGCCGGCGGCGCGGAAGCCGAAGGTGGCGTCCTCGAGCACCGGCTTGCGGTTGCGCACCGCCTCGAAGAACAGATTGATGTGCTCCTGGTGGGCGTTGTAGCCGGGCGGGGGTGAGAAGACGATCTCTTCCTCCGGCTGCATCGTCCCCGGGCTCACCGGGCGCGGAGGGTACTTCCTGCGGTACTCGCGCAGGAACTCTTCCTGCACCGCTTTCGGGAAGGTGCCGATGGTGTAGCCGGGCTCGGTCTCCGGCGCCGTCTTGCTCACCCGGACGGTCGAGCCGGCGGCGAGCGTGCCCTCGCTGCCCACGAAGCGGAAGCCGAGCTGCTCGCGCGCCATGCCGCATTTGAAGTTCACGCGCAGGGCGAGGTTGAAGGCTGGGTGCTCTCGCGTTTGGGGGTAGTCGAGAAAGGCCAGCATCACGTCAGGCACGTCCCGGCCGTCCTTCCAGTAGCGCAGGCCGCCGGTGGCGTAAACGCGCGTAGGCCCAATGGAGTCCGTGACGAGATGGAGGGCCGAGACCAGGTGCACGAACAGGTCCCCGGCCACCCCGGTGCCGTAGTCGCGGTAGTTGCGCCACCGAAACAGCCGGATCGGCTCGAAGGGCCGTTTCGGCGCTTCGCCCAGGAACCGGTCCCAGTCGATGTTCTCCGGGGAGGCGTCCGGAGGGATCGAGTACTGCCAGGCGCCGAGCGCCGTGTTGCGGTCCAGCCAGGCTTCCACCATGTTGAGCTGCCCGATGGCGCCGGAGCGGATGAGCTCTCGCGTCTTGTGGTAGATCACCGAGCTCACATACTGGCTGCCGATCAGCAGAATGCGGCCGGACTTGTTTTCCGCGTCGATCACCGGCAGGCCCTGTTCGACCTTCTGCACCATCGGCTTTTCGCAGTAAACATCCTTGCCCGCCGCCAGGGCGTCGATCATCATGCGCGCGTGCCAGTGGTCCGGCGTGCCGACGATGACCGCATCGACGTCGCTGCGGGCGAGGATTTCGCGGTAGTCGCGCGTGGTGAAGATGTGATCGCCCCAAACTTCGCGGGCGCGCCGGAGCCGGCCGTCATAGACGTCGGCGACAGCCACCAGTTCGACGCCCGGAACGGTAAGCGCCATGCGGGTGTCTCCGAAACCCATGCCCCCGACGCCGAGCGTGGCGATCCGAATCCGGTCGTTGGCCGAGTAAGACTTGCCCGGCGCGGCAGCCGCGGCCGTAGCGGTAGCTTGCAGGAAACGGCGCCTGGTAGGTTGCATAATTACTCTTGTAGTCTAACTCCGGCGGGATTCCGAGGCCGGCGGGCCGACGCCCGTCAGGCGGGCCGGAGGGAGGTGGCGGAGGAAGAGGGATTCGAACCCCCGGTGGCCTTTCGACCACTGCGGTTTTCAAGACCGCTGCCTTCGACCACTCGGCCATTCCTCCACTTCCAAGCTAGCCGAAGCCGGCGCCGGGCCGCAATCCGGATGCGGGGCGGGGTTATACTGTGGCCATGAAGTTCCTCATCGTAACGATCGCCGCCGCTGCGGCGCTAGTTGCCCAAGTGTCGCCTCCCGGCCAGCCTGGGCCGGTTCCGGCGGTTCCTCCTTCGCTCGTCCAGTTCCTCCAATTGACCCCCGATCAGATCCGGCTGATCACCCAGAAGAACAACGAGTTCAATCGCTTCGTTGCGGAGAAGAATCGCCGGGCGGCGCAGGTGCGCTCGGAGATCGCTGTCGAAACGCGAAAGCCGACGCTCGATCCAATGGCCCTTGGGCTTCGCTATATGGAGCTCGAACTCATCCGGCGCGAGATCGGCGCCGCCGAGGACAAGCTCCGGGCCGAGTTGCGCAACGCGATGACCGCCGAGCAGGTCAACCGGCTCGGCGCTCTGGAAAAGGCCATGGAGCTGGTGCCCTTGTACCACCAGGCCGGCGCGGTGCGGCTGGTGCCGCCCCTGCCGGTGACCCGGCCGGTGACCACGATCCTGGTTCCTCAGGGGCCGGCCGAGGGCGAACCCATCGAGGATCAGAACCAGTAACCGGCCTGCTGTTCGGTCCGATTCGCCACCGCAGATCCGCGAGGGCGCCGAGGGTGCGCAATTTCCTGACCGGCTCTTGGCCGGCATCAACACTGGGGCCGTCACCGACGTCAAACTCTATGTGAAGGCCATTACGGTCGCCGTCTGCCTGGGGGCCGCTCCATGGTTGGGAGCCGCCGAGGTCAGCAAGATCCTCGACGGAATCGAGGCGCGCTACAACCGGCCTCAGACATTGCAGCTTCTGTTCGAGCAGACTTACACGGCCCAGGGACGCCAGCCCCGCACGGAGCAGGGTGTGCTCTATTTGCGCAAACCTGGCCGGATGCGCTGGGAGTACCATGTTCCGGCCGGCAAGCTCTTCCTCACCGACGGCGAGTTCGCTTATTTCTATTCACCCACGGCCAACCGGGTCGAGAAGATGCCGATGAAGGACAGCGGAGACCTGCGCACGCCGCTCGCCTTCCTGATCGGCCGGGTCGATCTGCGTCGCGATTTCCGCGAGTTTCGCAGCCGCCCCGAGGGCGGCTTCCTGCGCATCACCGCCCTGCCCCGCAACGAGCGCGCCCCCTTCCGCTCGGTGACCTTCCAGGTCGGGGAGAACTTCGAGATCCTGCGCCTGGACGTCGAGGGCGAGGACGGCTCGACCATGAGCTTTCGCTTTTCCGAGGAACGCGTGAACCCGCCGCTGGCGCGCGATCTGTTCCGGTTTGAGCCGCCACCCGGCGCGGAACTGGTCGAAGTTCGGGGCCAGCTTCAGTTCGTGGAGTGAGCCGGCGATGGCGCAGTACATCCTCAAATACGCCGACGCGCGGGGCCAGATTCACCGGCAGGTGGCGGAGGCCGCTTCCGAAAAGGAGCTGCGCGAGCGTTTCACCGAGCAGGGCTTCCTGATCTATTCGATTCGTCCGCGAGGCGAGCCCAGAGCTCTCGTGCGGCGGCTCCCCGGGCGCACCAGGAAGCTCAATGCGGAGAAGTTCCTGATCTTCAACCAGCAGTTCGTCACGCTGGTGCGCGCCGGCCTGCCGATCTTGAAGTCGCTCGACCTGCTGGCCGAGCGGTTGACCGAGCCGAAACTGGCCCGTTACATTCGCGGGGTGCGCGACGAGGTCAAGACCGGCGCGTCGCTTTCGGACGCTTTCGCCGCGCAGGGCGTCTTTCCGGCCATCTACGTGACCTCGGTGATGGCGGGAGAAAAGAGCGGGGCGCTGGCTGAGGTGCTCGAGCGCTATATCAGCTACCAGCGGCTGGCGCTGGCGGTCCGCAAGAAGATTCTCCTTTCGCTGCTGTACCCATCGCTGCTCATCGTGCTGGTGATCGCGCTGATCGTCTTTCTGGTCACCTATGTGGTGCCGAACTTCGCGCAGCTTTACTCCTCGATGGAGACCGAGCTGCCGGTGATCACGCAGGTGTTGATCGCCGTGGGCACGACGGCGCGCAATTACATTCTGGTGGGCGTGGCGGCGCTGGCCGGCGCGGCGCTGGCGTTTCGCTGGTGGGGCTCGACCGAGCGGGGGCGCCAGGCGCTTGACCGCTGGAAGCTCCGTACGCCGCTCGTGGGGGACATCTGGATCAAGTACCAGGTGGCGCAACTGGGGCGCGTGCTCAGCACGCTGCTGTTGGGAGGCATCCCGCTGGTGGCGGCGCTCGAGACGGCCGGCCAGTCGCTCGGTTCGAGCCTGCTGCGCGGCGCGCTGGAGAAGGTCCGCCGCCTGGTCAAGGAAGGCCAGTCGCTTTCGGCTGCGCTCCAGTCGACCGGGCTCATTCCGCCGCTGGCCATCGACATGGTCGAGGTGGGTGAGTCCACGGGCGCCCTGCCGTCGATGCTGGCCAGCGTGGCCGAGTTCTATGAAGACGACGTCTCGACCCGCATGCAGGCGGCCCTGTCGCTGATCGAGCCGGCCATCATGATCTTCATGGGCGGCTTTGTCGCCTTCGTGCTGATTTCCCTCTACCTGCCGATCTTTTCTCTGGCCGACACGCTGAGGTGAGCCATGGCAACCAACTACGCCCCCCCGAAAGACACCGAACAGGAGGCCGACCAAGCGCGGGCGCTGGCGGCCCGCTACCGGCTGGAGTTCGTCGATCTGCGGCAGGTGCACATCGATCACGAGCTGTTCACCGCCGTCCCGGTCGATCTCATGTTCCGCTACAACTTCGTGCCGCTGCGCGCTGCCGGCCCGACGCTGGAGATCGCTTTGGCCGATCCGCGCAATCTGAATCTGATCGACGAGCTGTCCATCCTGCTGGGGAAGCGGCTGAAAGTGAAGGTCGCCACGCTGTCGCAGATTGCGGACCTGCTCAAGAAGACCGAGCAGTCGCAGCGGGTGCTCGAGGAGGTGACCGAAGGCTTCACGCTCGACGTGGTGGCCGAGGAGGAGGGCCAGGAGGAGACGCTGTCGATCGAGCGCCTCACCGCCGACAGCGACATCGCCCCGGTGATCAAGCTGGTGGACACCACCATCTTCAATGCGCTCGAGCGGCGAGCGAGCGACATCCACATCGAGACGCGCGACCAGGAAGTCGCCATCAAGTACCGTATCGACGGCGTGCTGCATTACGCCATGCCGCCGATCGCCAAGGACTGGCACTCGGCCATCATCTCGCGCATCAAGGTGATGAGCGAGCTCGACATCGCCGAGCGCCGCGTCCCGCAGGACGGCCGCTTCCGCGTGCGGTACAAGAATCGCCTGATCGACTTTCGCGTCTCGATCATGCCGACCATCTACGGCGAGGACGCCGTGCTGCGCGTGCTCGACAAGGAGGCCATGAGCGAGAAGTTCAAGAAGCTCTCGCTCGACGTGATCGGCTTCTCCGAGGAAGACCTGGTGAAGTTTCGCCGTTACATCAAGGAGCCCTACGGGATGGTGCTGGTCACCGGGCCCACCGGCTCCGGCAAGACCACGACGCTTTATGCCGCCCTGAGCGAGATCCAGAACGACGAGGACAAGATCATCACCATCGAGGATCCGGTCGAATACCAGATCAAGGGCATCACCCAGATCCCGGTGAATGAGAAGAAGGGCCTGACCTTTGCGCGGGGCCTGCGCTCGATCCTGCGGCACGACCCCGACAAGATCATGGTGGGCGAGATCCGGGACCAGGAGACGGCGCAGATTGCCATCAACGCCGCCTTGACCGGCCACCTGGTCTTCACCACGGTGCACGCCAACAACGTGCTCGACGTCATCGGGCGCTTCCTCAACATGGGCGTCGAGCCCTACAACTTCGTTTCGGCGCTCAACTGCATTCTGGCGCAGCGGCTGGTGCGGGTGATTTGTCCCCATTGCAAGCGGCGCGCGCGTTACCCGGACGCCTATCTGGTGGAAAGCGGTCTCGACCCCGAGCACTGGCGCGACGTGCCGATGTATGAGGGGGCAGGCTGTTTTGAGTGCGGCGGCACAGGCTTTCGCGGCCGGACGGCCATCCACGAGCTGCTCGATCTGAGCGAACGGATCCGGCAGATGATTCTCGACAAGCGGCCGAGTTCGGAGATCAAGCGCGCGGCCAAGGAGGAGGGGATGCGCTTTTTGCGGGAGGCCGCGCTCGAAAAGGTGAAGCTGGGCGTAACCACCCTGCGCGAGATCAACAAAGTGACCTTCATCGAGGGCTGAGGGCGGCGATGCGATTTCTGAACAAGGTGCGGCGGCTCATCGAGGACCCGCCCCCCGAGTTTGTCTTCGAGCTGTCGCCGGCGGGCATCGCCTGGGCCCGCCACGCCGGCGGATTGCGCCTGGGCTTCGAGCCGCTCGAGCCGGGCGTGCTGGTGGTCTCGCCGCTCAAGGACAACGTGGCGCGCCCCGACGAGCTCATCTCGCGCATCCGGACCCTGGCGCCGCCC
>ENA-ORXB01001808-ORXB01001808.1-sediment-metagenome-genome-assembly--contig:-NODE-1808-length-22138-cov-19.991070_pt1 | contig 22138 bp, 20 predicted proteins | sample MGYA00237863_ERZ511475 | MGnify/ENA primary metagenome ERZ511475 (study PRJEB26305, sample SAMN06343858) | sediment metagenome | isolation source: hot spring sediment | place: Canada: British Columbia... | reverse complement strand
GGTGTATGCGTTGGGGTGTTTGTTGGTGGTGCGTGCGGGTCTGTCGGATGCGTATGAGGTTGGTTTATGGGACAGGCATCGTCGGAGTGCGAGTGTGTTGTTGTTGGGGTTGATGTCGTTGATGGTGAAGTGCTGGAGAGCTGTACTGGGTGTAGATAGTGAAATTCTGAGTTTTTGTTCGGGAGGTGACCTGAGTGATGTACCCTTACCAGACCTGCAGGAGGGGGGCAAAAACTCTGACCGCGCAGTTGGTATAACTCAGCGCGTGGATACTCGCGATGCTACGCCTGCTGGGGATTAGCCCGTAGCCATCAGGGGCTCCAGTCGCGCCTGAAGATTCGCAGCGCACGCCTCGAACCAGGCGCGCCCAATCAGCAGGAACCACCACGCGGCGGGTCGCGCATGGGTCTGCAGCAGCCCCTCCGCCGTCAGGTAGGCGTCGCGAATCCTCGCCAGTCGCGCCCGCTCCGCCTCGCATTCCAACTGGCGCACGCGCGCCCGCAGCGCCTCGACGTCAGGCGTGTGCCCGACCTGCCGCCGTTCGGCGTTCAGATGCCGTATCTGCGCCTTGAGCGTCTGTAGGCGCGGCGCGAGTTCGCTGAACCGCTTCGGGTGCTGCTGAATCTGAGCGATGAGGGCGCGTCGCTCAGCGTGCAGGGCGTGCGCCTGCTGGCGGAGCGCGTCGGCGCGTGCGCCGACCGTCTCGGCAAGCGCACGCAGGCAAGCGTCATAGTCCGTCAGTCGCTCGCGCCATAGGTCGCCTTCCCGCTCGGCAAGCAGCGTCATCAGGTCGCGCGGGCGATGCACGCGGGCAAGTTGCGCCAGCAGTTGCTGCTGTTCGGCGACGACCGTGCGCCAGCGCAGCGCGAACACATCGGAGCAGAGCGTCGGCTCGTCGAACGCGCGCGCCAGATGCGACGGCAAGCACAGGTTGACGCACCGCGCCGCGCCCAGCGCGTCCCAAGTCGGATACTGCAGGCGCAGTATCGGATGCACGCGCACAGCGACGCCGCTTGCGTGCAACCGCTCCAGAAAGTGCGCCGTGCGCGCCAGATACGGCGAGCCGCGCTCGTTGAACACGAACACGAACTCGTGCGCCAACATCGGCACGAGCGTAATCGCCTTGCCGACCAGCACACAACTGTCGCCCCAGCGCGATTCGACGACCTGCGCCAGCGCATGCACATCGCCGACAGGCGCGGACAGGCGCACAATCTGCGGCTCAGGCGTCAGCACGACCAAGTAGCGTTCCGTCAGCAGCAGCGTGCCGCGCCCCACCTGCGGGATCAGCAGGTCAAACGGCAGCGCGCCCTCGCCGAACGCGTCGAGCGTGTAGATGGGCGAGTCGGCGACGGAGGCGTTGTAGGCGTCCTCGCAGGCGCGGCGCGTCGCAGGGCTTATGAAGGCGTCCACCAACGCGAAGCGCGGCAGCCCCGCCGTGCGCGTGTTGAACCGCAGCAGTTCCGTCGTGCGCGTGAACCCCACCGTATCAGGCAGCGCGCCCCCGTAGAGCGACTCCAGCAACTCTGGGTGCAGCGCGACATACAGGTCTGCCAGCGAGTCGTTGGGGCGCGCGGCGGCGTAGTGCTGAATGCGCTGGCGCAGTGCCCAAGCCCAATCGCATGCGCGGGCGCGCGCGTCGGCGTCGTCGAGCATCTGGCACGAGCCGTCCAGCCCGAACGCCAGCAGCGCGTCGAGCGCGGGGGCGACCGCGTGCAAGGGCACTTCACATACGGGGCGCGGCGTCGGGTCGCGCAGCGCCAGCCCGCGCCAGCCCCACGCCTCCGTGAGCGCGTCGATGAACGCGCCCTGCCCCTCGCTACACGACTCCGCCACGCGCGCCACGCGCCCGCCATACCGCGCGAACATCGGCAGCGTCGGCACGGTCTCGCTGCCGAACAGTTGCGCAATCTCCCCCGCCGCCGACCAGAGCGCGCGCGTCGTGCCGTCGTTGTGGGGCAGCAGCGCAAACTCGCCGACCACCTGCGCCCCCTGCGGCAGACGGCGCGTGCGCATCCGCGCGAAGTAATCAGTGTCGTGGACGCCAAACAGCATGCGGCGCGTCGGGTCTATCGTCGGGAGCCAGTGCAGCAGGGCGAGCTTCATCGGCTCGTCCCAGAAGATTGTCTGCCCCAGCGCCAACAGCGGCGCGTCGGGCGCAAGCCGCTGGAGCGCATCAAGCGCCTCGCGCGGCGAACAACAGTTATCGTTCGGTTTCATAGCCCGTGCCTCATAAAGACGCCAAGAGTCTACCCCAATAGGTATAATACCGCCATGCCGAAGTTCAAGGAAGGCGATCGGGTGCAGGTGCGCGCCCGCGACGCGCAGGGCAAGGAGGCGCAGGAGGGACGCTACGCGCCCCACCTGGCGAACGCCGTCGGAACCGTCCTCAAGGTCTACGCCCCGCAGGAGATTGCCATCGACCTCGACTTGGAGAGCCTGCCCGAAGCGGTGCGCCAGCGCCACGCCGAGCAGCAGACCCGCATGCACGAGCGTTGGCTGAACTCCCTCTCGGAAGAGGCGCGCAACCGCCTCACCGACGACGAGAAGTCGTTCCAACTTCGCTATGTCGCCTTGCTGGCGGAAGACGACCTGCTACCGCTGAAGGCGACTGCCAAGCCTGCGACGGCGCAGCAGGCGAAGCCGCCCGCCGAAGCGAAGCCGTCTCCTGCCCGCGCCATAAAACGCGCGCCCGCCGAACCCGCCCAACGCCCCACCCCCGAACAGTTAGAGCAACTGGAAGAGCAGTACCTCAAAACGCGCAAGCGCAAAGGCTCATAACCTACCCGTTCAACGAAAATCGTGGTATACTTAGGGCAGGTGAGCGAACCCACCCTTCGCCGCCTGCAGATCGACGCCGATTCTGCATTCAGGAGGAACCTATGGACAAGTTAATCGATGCCTTAGTCCCTTTGCAGGCAGATAATCCGCTTGGATTGCCGATTATTCGCTCCGTGAAGGAGGCAGTGCCCGTTCGGGGCATGAACATCCGCTCTGGGGTGTTCTATGTGATTCCTGAGCGACAGATGCGCGATTATGCTCGGATGCTCTGGGAACATCCGCGACTGGGCTTCCTGCACAAGGTGCGCTACAATGTGCTGTCGGCGCACTTACACAACCCGCCCAGCCCAGAGCCGGGCAGGGTGCTGTTCCCCGACAAGGCGGTGCTGGTGATTTACGACTACGACAACAATCTCGGCTACCAGATTGAGGCGGACTTCCCCGCGCCCAAGCGCGTGGAGATTACCCCACTCAAGGGTCAGCCCGACTACTTCAGCGAGGCGGAGTATCGGGACGCCGTGCAGGTGCTGGCGTCCGACCCGAAGTACGGCGAGCCGCTGCGCCGCGGAATCGCCTACTGCTCGCCTGGCATGCCCCCTGTGATTACCGAAGCCGCGCCAGAAAGCCTCTGGGGGCGCGTCGACCCGTTCCCGAACTATGCGCCCGACCACCGCATGGTGTCCGTGCTGCTGCACTTTCGACCAGGCAGCGGGCGCGAGTCGGAGATCGGGCACTTTCTGATTGACCTGACCGACAGGCAAGTGTCGGCATACGGTACAGGCGGGAGCGATTTCTACCCAGCGGCGTGCGGGGGACCACCATCCAGCGGCGGCTGTACGAATGTCGGCGGCAGCGCATGGCAAGCGCTCGCATGGCCCGCCAGCAACCCCATTTGGAGCATGCTCGTGCGTCGTCCCAGTGGCTCTACTGGCGACGGACAGAGCTACGGTTCAGGCGTAGAGATCATGGATGTGTTCTACAACGGGCGGCTGGTGCTTAAGCGCGGCGGGATGCCCGTGTTGAATGTGTTTTACGACAACAACGGCTGCGGTCCCTACCGCGACTGGCTTTATGCCGAGACCTGCTTCAAATGCACAGGAACCGACTTGGGCAACGGGCTGCGCTTCGCCAATTCGGGCACACGCGCGGTCACGATTTGCGATGACAGCGACGATTCGGGCAACTTCCGCGGCGTGGGCATCCACGAGGACACCAACGGCGAACTGCTACTGATTACCGAGTGTTCCGCAGGCTGGTATCGCTACATCACGGGCTGGCGGTTCAACCAGAGCGGGATCCTCAAGCCGCGCTTCCTGTACGGGTATACCGACAGCAGCTGTGTTTGCATCGGTCGCCTGCATAACGGCTACTGGCGGCTGCACTTCGCGCTGGACGGCGTCGGCGGGCTGGTGGTGGAAGAGACCGACTCGCCGCGCGGCGCACGGCGCCAGAACTGGCAGCCGATTCGCATCGAGGCGCGCCGCCTGCGCTGGCCGAACCGCCCGACGCGCTGGCGCGTGCGCAAACTCAGCACGGGCTTCACCGCCGAGATTGTGCCCGGCGCCAAAGACGGCTTCCACGAGCGCAGCACCACCGGCGAAGGCGATGTGTGGGTCGTCAAGGCGCGCAGCACGGAGATGATTGGCAACAGCGGCTCGTTCGCCAACATCACGCAGTATGTGAACGGCGAGCGCACGCTGAACGAAGACCTCGTCGTCTGGTACGGGGTACATCTGCGCAAGCGCGGCTCGGATACCTTCGAGTGCCCGCCGCTGGGACCCGACATCTACCTCAGCGGGTAGGGGTGCGCCTCTTTGCCCTCACCCCCAGCCCCTCTCCCACGGGGTGGGAGAGGGGTGAACGGCGGTGCGCCCACTTTTAGCGCCGGGCGCAAGCTCCGCTGCCGCACTCCACACCCATCGCCCCGTCGCCTGCGAGGGGGTCTCTGCACTCGCACTCTCACTGCCGACGCAACCGTACCCCTAAAAATCCCCCCCTGCCCGCGCCGATAATACCTTTACACGGAGGCGATGCATGTCCTTTCTGCAGAAGATTTTAGGCGTCGGGAGAAGCAACTCTTACGATTCGGGCATCAAGTGCTATGATGATGGACGTTTTGAGGAGGCGTTGAAGCTGTTCGAACACGCCCTGACCGAGACGCGCGATGTGATGGTGCAGAAGCTTGCGCGGTTTTATATTGCCGAGTCGCACGCCCAGCTGGGTCAAGCCGCGCTGCGTCGGGGTCAGTACGCGGCGGCGGCAAGCCACTTCGAACGCGCGCTGGAGATCCACCCGCACTACGCCGATTTGCATTTCTCGCTGGCGTTCGCGCTGCGCAAACTGCGCGACTACGAACGCGCCGCGCTGCACCTCAAAGAGGCGCTGCAGATTAACCCGCGCTTCGCCAAAGCGGTGCTGTTTCAGGGCATCGTCTGGTACGAGATGGGACGGCGCGAGGACGGCGTGCGGCGCATCGAGGAGTCGCTGACGCTGGACACGGGCTTCGACCGCGCCCGATTCGAGCAGGCGCTGGAACACGACCGCGCGGGGCGCATCGATCAGGCGATTGCGCTGTTTGAGACGCTCAGCTCCAACAGTACGGACGACGCGCTCTACCATGCGCAGATGGGCGACGACTTGTATCGGCGGGGCGACTTTGAGGCGGCAGTCGCCGAGTACCGCAAGGCGCTTGCCATCCGCCCCAACTTCGCCGACATCCGCAACCACTTGGGCATTGCGCTCGCCGCGCTGGGCAAGGAAGAGGAAGCCATCGAGCAGTTCCAGCACGCGCTGGAGATTAACCCGCGCTATCTGGAGGCGCGATTGAACTTGGCGATGACGCTGCGCGATATGGGGCGCGCGGACGAGGCGCGCGAACAGTTCCGCATCGCGCTTGACATCGACCCCGAAAACGCGCTTGCCCGCAACGCGCTCAGCGATTTAGCCGCGTAGCTTATTTCGTGTGGCTGTAGGGGGAGTCCTTGAGGCGCAGCGTGGTACGCAGAGTACCGCGCTGCGCCGTGAGTTCGACCTCCTCTGGGCGAACCCCCTTCGGCAGCACGATGCGCCACTGATTGGACTGGGGGCGCTCCACACGCAGCTTCTCGCGCTTGGCGCGCGCCTCCACCTTCGCCGTCGCAGGCGACACCTCGCCCAGCAGCGCGTCGCCCTGCCGACCCGTCCACACCACAAACGGCTCGCGACGGCTCACGGCGCGTATGTACGCCATCATCGCGTCCAGATCGTCGGAACGCATGCCGATCGCGCCTGGCATGCTCTCCACCACCTCGCGCAACTCGCTGGGCGAGGCGTACTTCTTCTCGAAGTCCTTGTCGAGCATCGCGCCCTCCCTGCCGTGGCACGAACTGCACTTGCGCTCGTAGGTCTCCACAACCTTGATGGGCGCGGGGCGCACGCTGCCCGTGCTGATTGCGACGCTCGCCAGTGCAATCCCCAAGCCTGCCAGACTAATTGCCCTTCGCATTGCGCGCTCCTGCCCACGAGATTCGGTAGATGCGGTTGGTCGTGTCGCAGCTGAACAGCACGCTGCCGTCGGGCGCCTCGGCGCAATCCACAGGGCGCGCCAACGCCCGATTGTTCGCCCCCAGCGTCTTCACGATTGTCAGACCGCCATAGGGTCTGCCCGTGACGGGGTCGAACAGCACGCGCTCGATGCGGTAGCCGTCGGGAATCACGCGGTTCCACGCCCCGCGACACGCCACGAACATATCGCCCTTGTGTCCAGGGAAGTGGTCTTTCGTCAGGAAGGTGAAGCTGTTGGCAGCCCAGTGCGCCCCGAAGCTCCACGCGGGCGGCACGGTCTTGTCCGCCAGCTCCACGATGTCCTTGCGGTTCTGGTACTCGATGCGCGGCAGCTTGTTGCCCGTGATGAACGGGTGCCCGTAGAACTTGCCCTGCTCGTAGTGGTTCAGCTCGTCGGGCGGGTTGTGGTCGGTGATGGGCTGGAACTGTTGCGGGCGTTCGCCGAGCGTGCGCCCGAACCAGTCGCTGCCGTGATCGACGCCCCACACCTCGCTGGTGCCTGGGCGCAGGCGTAGCTTTTCGGTGTTGCGTATCCCGCTGGCGAACAGCGTCTTGCCCGTGCCGTCCTTGTTGAACCGCCAGATTTTCTGCCGCTCGGTGTCGGTCTCGTCGTTGATGTTGCCCGCGTCGCCGATGGCGGTGTAGATGTAGCGGTCGGTCACCAAGATAGGTCGCCACCAGTGCCCGCCGCCTTTGGGCAGCTTGCCGTCGGGGATGACGGTCTGCACCTCGTCCGCCTTGCCGTCGCCGTTCGTGTCGCGCGCTTTGTGAATCGCGCCCGTCTGCGTGAACCACAGCCACCCGTCGGCGAAGTGCATTCCATGCACCGTCGGGTAGCCCTCGACGAAGGTGTTGACCACCTCATAGCGGTTGCCGCGCAGGCGCAGGGCGAGAATGTCGCCGCGCTGCGGGCGACTGAGGTACAGCGTGCCCTTGTCGTCGAACTCCATAAACCGCGCGTTGCCCAGATTCTCGGCGACCAAGTCCACGCGGTAGCCTGGGCGCACCCAGAATTCGGGCACGCCTTGCCCGCGCACGCCTGCCGTCGGCGTAGGCGCTGGGGCACTCGTCTGCTGGGGACGCGGATTCGCGGGACGCTGCGCCGTCAAACAGCCAATCAGAACACTCGTTGCCAACACGCCCATACCAAACCCGAACGCAACCTGCCGATTCATAGCGGGGGGAATTGTACCCATTGCGCTGGGCAAGCGTTTTCGGGGCGCGCGCCCCAATCACCGAAGCGCCGCCGAAGCGACAGCATCGCGCCTCATCATTCGTCATGGTAAAAACGATACGACATGTAGGCAAACCCCAAGCCTATGAGAAACAAAACGGTCGGCGTGAAAAACACTGCAAAGTGCGCGGGAAGCTCCACCTCGCGCCCCCTGCGACGAACCACCACATTGCCCTTCTCGTCGACTTTGCGAAGTGTGTCCAGTGAACTAATAGCCATTACAATCGCGCCCAGCATCAACAGAACCGACAGGGTCATCGCTGTTATGTATTGCGCCTTGCTCATAGCTGCCCCCTAACTCCCAGACTGGGCATCTGCCTGAGACGCCTTGTAGCGCACAGTCTCGATAGCGACAGAAACCAGCAAGGAGACCACGAACAGGAGAACATCAACACGGTAATCCAGGACAAAATCCCAAGAATACCTCTCAGCAAGCCTTTTGATAAGCCGTGAACTGAGCACGCCTAAGAAGACAACCACGCAGAAGACTAACACCGTGCGGAGCCTACGCCAATCGTGAAGGCACCTTTCCCTATCCGACATCCACAGTGCGAATAGGATAGTAGCACTCAAGATGCCCAAAATGACTGCGACTCCACTCATTGGTATTCAGATCCGACTTACTGATACATCGCGCTGCCGTAGCCGTAGTATACCAAGACACTATTCGGACTTAGCCAGCAATTGACGAACAATGTGCAACTCCTCAAGAACATACGACGAAACGGTACCAATCCGCTCCACTCCCTGTAGCAATATTCGCTTCGCGTTTTGCGTGTCCCCCAGCTTGACAAGCAGTCGCGCTGTTAACACATACAGCGACTCCAATACATTTGCGACAATCTCCCTTGTCGGGGGGTAAGCCCACTCGGGATTGCTGAGTGCAGTCCAAGCGCGACGGAGAAAGCTGTATGCTCTTTGATACTGCTCAAAATGCAGGGCAATTTCTGCTAGTCCTATCCAAGCTTCTAAACACTTGGGGTATCTCTGTGCGACAGCTCTATAAATGCGACGCGCTTCTTTTGCATCTTCCATTTCCCACCAGAGAATCTCAGCCTTCCTAATTTGAGCGTATAGGCTTTTAGGCTCAATGGTTAGCCACTGTTCTAAGTAATAAATGGATTTCTGATAATCCCCCTGTTCGTAGTATTGGTCGACGATTTCGTCTAGAGCGAATACAGCAATATCCCTCGCAAGGTCAGCAAGCAGACTGTTTTCTGATACTGCCAATGGCATTACAAGTTCTAAGGCAGCAATGTATTTGCCCTCACGCAAATGTCGTTTGGCTTTGTCGCAGAGCTCTGCTTCCTGCAGCACGGCTACAGTCGCAGGAGAATCGGCAAGTGCAAGCAGGCTCTGCACCAAAGTCGGTACCTCTGAAGGTTGTTTCCCGTGCATAGACGGTAGCGAGTATACCCTATGATTGGTCAAATGTAAACTCTGCGTCCTGTACGCGGATCTACATATACTGCACCAGGAGGTAAGCGGTCTGGGGGAAGATTTTCATCGGGTATATTCCAAGGCTGGTCGTATTTGGGACGTGGTTTCGGTCCCTCATCACCTTGCTCGATTCTCCGTTCTAATTCATCTTTTGCTTTACGCCGATCGTCGTATTTTCTCCTTCCGTGCTCTTTATCACGTAATCTATCTTTCCAAGGATCGTCGTTTCCTCTTGCAAAACATACAGCAGTTGATACAATCGCTGCACCTATAATTATGATCGCAAGTACATCCCCAATTGGCAGGGGGGGGCGTCAATTATCGCCAATGTTCCACCTACAGCCACGGCTCCAGCCACTTGTTCTCCACTCGGATCCACCGCGTTCACGGGGTCATTCACGCAGTACCCATACGCATTCAGCGTCAGCGGCGCGTAGATTGAACCCAGCCACGGATCCTGCTGCAAAAACCTGCCCACCGTCGGGTCATACCAGCGCACCCCGACCTTCAGCAACCCGCCCGTGAGCGCCTCGTTCCGATAGCCCCACGCGCCGTTCCAGTCGTAGGTCGGACGCGCACCGTTCACCAAGTCGCCAAACGCATCCGTTATCGGCGCAGGCGCATAGGCTCCCGTCGGGCTGCTGGTCGCTACCAAGTCGCCCCGCCTGACTTCCCGTTCCGGCGCGCACGCGCAGCCTAAATACCAATCACTCCGTCGCACTCCAGCCTCGCGCTCCACAGTATACCCTGAAAGGTGCTTCCGATAAGCTTGTTCCCGCTCTTAAACCATTAGGACTTACGCAGTTGCCCATAGCTTTTCTGCTGGAGTTGGAAGTAGTTGCCCACGAGTCGCCGTACTCAACTGCGTAAGTCCTAACCATAAGCAAGCCTCAATACGCAAAGTGCCAAGAATAATCTCTATAATCGACTCGGAGCCGCCGTCGCGCCCCACGAACGCCCTTCAGTTCCTTGGGCACCTCCAGAAATATCCGAGATTGCAGATACCCACCCTCAAACTTGAATATGGCTTTGGGGAGATAAATTCCGTGAAAGTAAAATAATGGCAGTCCAAAGTAGGGCACGCCCACCGCACGGAGAACCGTAGTGAATGTTCTACGCCCATCAAAGCATTCTACAGAGCAAGACTGCCGCGCTTGTGGAAACATTAGTCGCTGAATTAGCCGAATGGTTTCCCAACTGCCCACAGGAACTCCATCCACTGCCAAAAGTTCAGCTGTACGAGGCATTTCGGGTATGCTCCCATCTGAAGGTATCCTGGAACCGAGAAACCACCTCAGCCCACCTCTTGACTCTTCTGCAAAAAGTGCTACCCCGTAAGTCCCTGCAAGGTTCCAACGATAGCGTCGTGTAAAGACTCGTCCACGCACAAAATCCGCCGTAATCTCGTACTCTGTGAGTATTGGGAACCCTAAGACACCATAGTGCTGTCCTGGCCACCCAAGTATATTTGAGTACCGATAAACAGGCAAGGGTTGTAGGGGGATCGTGCCTAACTGTGCTTTACTAAACAGCCATAGTTCCTGGCGTCTCATCATCACTTCTTCCTCTGTTCCGTCCTCCTGCACTTGGTGGACTCGCAGCCCTTCAACAGGTATAGTTGTACACTTCCCGCCACGCTGCCGCAGCCGAGAAGGAGGGATGTTGGGCGAGAGGTAGTTGGTACTTGCACCTGTATCCCAAAGAAACTGAATCGGTTGCCCGCTACCTAACTGCAACGAGAACAGACACTTGCTAATCCGTACTGTTGCAGGAATACGAGCCAAGGAACGCATAACAAGGGGCGTTCGGTGGAACCTAAGGCAAGAAGCATTGAGTGAAAAAACACCCATCTGAGAAATCACATCCATTCCTAATATCCCTGTGTAGTCACCTTCGAATTCTGAGTCAGGGAGGACATAAGCGAGCAGATTCCTTGCAGAAAAGGCTCCATTTGATAAACGTAGGTCATCTATCATAGCGGGACGCACCTCAATAATGCCTTTCCCAAATCTGAATAGATGCTGCCGTGCTAACGCAACAAGAGGACGCAAGCCGCACCTGCGTGCGGCTGCGTCGCTAATCAAAGTCTTCTCCGCTCCCGTGTCAAACACAAACCATTCGCTGTGCTTTCGGTTCACCAACACTTCCACGAGAGCACCACCGCGATAGCTACGAAGCTGGATAGTCATGGGTCGACCAGTATAAGCTCAATCTTGCGAGTAATAATGGTGCCATCAGGTCTCGTTATGGTCTCGGTGCACCTATATTCGATTCTGCCGCGCTTCGGGCTTTTCAACAGAGCTTCCCATCCCCTAATAACATCATCGGGTATGTCTGGTTCTGGTAGAAGTATGTCCGATAAAGGTGGTGGGGATGGAGGAGGTGTAATGGTGATTGGTTGGTTAATGATATCCCAGATGAGGTTTCCTGAACCAACACCAACCTGGATCTGGTTCCCACCAATGTTGATGCCCACATTTCCGATGCTTACATCCAGATCTACAAGCCGAAATTGTCTACCAGTGTTATCGACAAAAACTACAGGGTCATTCACGCAGTACCCATACGCATTCAGCGTCAGCGGCGCATAGATTGACCCCAACCACGGATCCTGCTGCAGGAACCTGCCTACCGTCGGGTCGTACCAGCGCACACCCACCTTCTGCAACCCACCTGTGAGCGCCTCGTTGCGATACCCCCACGCCCCGTTCCAGTCGTAGGTCCGACGCGTGCCGCTCACCGAGTCGCCAAACGCATCCGTTATCGGCGCAGGCGTATAGGCTCCCGTCGGGCTGCTGGTCACCACGCAGGTTCCAGTGCTGATACCCCACTGATCGGTTGCGATTCGTTGGCACTTCGTAACCATAATAAAGAAGTCTCCTACCTGCTGTCGTCCATAATCGTAATCCGATATACACCCACCCCTGACTTCACCTTGCTCGAATCACTCCACGCAAAAATCTCTACCTGCCCAGAAGGATTAACTTCAATCCATTCGCATCCCCAACCCAACCGTATCTGCAGGTCTGAATCTATTGTAGCGAGCACAGACTTTGAGCCTGTTAGAGGTAGCTCCCAAAACAGCTGCCCCGACTTATCCCCACAGGCAAGCCGACTGACGTACTGACGCCCACTACGCACCTGACTGTACCAGTACAGCCGCTGCAAACGGTCGACCCCTACCAGCAGCCACCGTTGAGGATCCAGACCTCTCGGTGGGTTCACGGACTCCACCCCTCTACCACCTGTTGCTCTGCCGCTCACATACACTACGCCATCCTGTCCGATTGCTGCCCCCGTGACGCCTTCTATAATCTGAACGCACTCTCCCGTGCGCATCGAATACTCATTCAGTTGACCCTCACTCACCAGACCATTCAACTTGAAATGGCGATGACTGCAGAGGTAGCTTCCTCTTGAGGGCGCAACGCGAATCCAAGTTGGCGGTACAAATGGGACTTCGCCCTCCAGCGGAAGGACGGATAGAACCTTCATCTCCCTGCTGAGGTGCACCACTTGTGCAGGACGCTTTGACGCCGTTAGAAGAATTATCAAGCCGTGACTTTGCCCGCTTGTTGCGGAGGAGCCGCCGACAGGATAGAACTCGGGAGCAAACGGGTTTTGGAACCACTTGGACTGTTTGGTATGCAAGTGCACGCGCAGGATACTGTGGTGCATCGCGTTGGCAATCCAAAGCTCCTTATTCGCGGTTGTGGTGAACCAGACGCCGTAGCCATCCAAGAAGGGGGATCTGGCAGGAGGATATTCGAACTGATGGGGCTTTGTACCCTTGTCTCCCCGCCAGAGTGTTGCTACCCGAAACCGAACAGAGTACGCCATTCCTCAGTCCTCCGTCCACCTTCCGATGCGGTAAGGTTCTTTATTCGGGTCGTCCCAGCGCCATACATTCCCATTTCTCGTTCCGACAAACAGCGTGCAGAATGGGTATTTAGGGAGTATGTGCCAGAAGAAAGCCCTGTCTTGTTCGCTGAATCCCTCTTCATGAACCCCAAGCCCGCCAGGATGTGTATGGTAGTTGCCCACAACCTCCCGCCGACCATTAAGGGTTTGAGGTTCTGGAGGTTTCACAGAGTTGTAGTCCCCCTTTGCTGGATGACCGTAAGTGAATTTCCCTCTCTCTTTGTCGTAGTGCAACCAGCCAGAGTACTCCGCACCTTCTTCTATAGATTTGGGCATGTAGTACTTTAATTCATCCATGGCTGCCGCATTAAGAGAATCAAAGTAATCACCTGGCTTTAGACCACTCACGTCAGCTGTTTGTATAGGATTATTTACACAGTAAATAAATGCATTCATAGTAATTGGCACATAAACATCCCCCAACCACGGATCCCGCTGCAAAAACCTGCCCACCGTCGGGTCGTACCAGCGCACACCCACCTTCTGCAACCCGCCCGTGAGCGCCTCGTTGCGATACCCCCACGCGCCGTTCCAGTCATAGGTCTGCCGCGCGCCGCTCACTAAGTCGCCGAACGCATCCGTTATCGGCGCAGGCGCGTAAGCTCCCGTCAGACTGCTCGTCGCTGCCAAGTTGCCGCGAACACTCCAGAAGATAACATCCTCTTTGCATAGAACCGTCATCCCATCGTCCCTTGCATTTACCTCAGCGCCACGGACGCACATCCACGATCTCATAATCCTGCTTGCGCACATAAAACCGAAGCGCACGCCCTAGTGTAGTATCTGCGCCAAGTTTGCCCTCATCGCCAGACACGCGCTTAGGATGAAAGTCTACATAGTAATGCTGACTACTCTCGTGAACTTTGACAAGATAGTTTTCAAGTTGCTTCTTCTCAGGAGGGAGGTGAACTATCGCACGCTTCTCGGGCGGTAGATTCACTTCCTGTGTAAACGCTTCGTAGGCTGCCACAAATGCCCTCAGAATGGCTCCATCCGCACTGAGCAGTAACCGAGTCATTTCATCACCTCCTAACGAACCCGCCCTATGGCGGAATCTCCTTTACCTGGAACATATTTTTTGATAACTCCTGAAGGCGTTCCTAAATAACCAGCAAATCCAGGACAATCTCGAGCTCTTTTACGAATATCTTCCCTATCCTCAGGGGAAAAATTTTCATCATCTGCTCCAGGTGGGTCGCCAGGATGAATATGGTAGTGACCTACAGCATTATTAGGGGGCGTTCCGAGATTGACGCCCCATGGATCGCCCTGAGTAACTGGAGCAGTGTATGAATAGGTTCCATCGGGATTCTTATATATCCATCCTCCATACTCTACACCTTCTCTCTGTGATTTATCCCAGATATCCCGTATCGCTGCCTTCGCAGCAGCATCGGGTGACTTGTATTTGTCGCCGGGCTTCAAGCCAAGAATGTCCACTAACTGTATAGGGTCATTCCAGCAGTACGCATACACAGGAGAGGCATACATCGGATCTCTCTGCAGAAATCGTCCAACCGTTGGATCGTACCATCGCCGACCAACCGCTACTAATCCACCTGTGAGTGGTTCAGTGCGGTGGTGGTAAACCCCATTCCAATCATAGAAGTCCGCTGTTCCGTTCACTCTATCACCAAAGGCGTCGTAGAGCGCGGCAGGAGCCACTTGCCCGTTCGTGTCCGAAGAGGCTACACGGTTGCCTAACACATCCCAGTGCTGCCACGCTCCATTCCGCTGATACATCGCGCCACCGTAGCCGTAGTATACCCACTGCAGCGGGTCGCTGCTGCGCTGCCGACTGCCCTCCGCTACCAGCGTATCCCCAGAATACAGGTACACCACCTCCAAGCTCCCACGCACCGCACGCACCCGACGCCCTAACCCGTCGTACTCGTACACCCAGCCAACACTATCGCCCTGCCTCTGCAGGCTCACCAAGTTCCCTTCCGCGTCGTAGTCCAACAACCAACTCTCATTCCCCACACGGCGCACCACGACATTCCCGTCCAAGTCGTGCTGCCAAGCCTGATTGTTCAGCGACTCCAACTGGTTCGCCGCGTTGTACGCCATCACATCCGTGAAGGTCTGCCCGTTCACTGTGCGCGTGCGTGTCAGGCGGTTGCCTACCAAGTCGTAGGTGTACGCAATCGTGTAGGGGTTCGCGCCCGTGCGCACCTCCCGAATGAGCTGTCCTTGATGGTCGTAGGTGTAGGTGGTGGTGGCTGTCTGCGGTGTGCCGCCCGACCAGACCGTCTCCTGCTTCTGCTGAATGCGCCCCAAGCCATCCCGCACATACTCCACCCGCCGATAGACCACGCTGCTCGCTTTGTACTCCTCCCATCGCACGCGGTCGGCGCTGTCGTAGGTGTATTCCACTACCGTGCCGTTGCCATACCGCACTTGACGCAGCCGACCAAAACCATCCCGCACATAGACCACCTCAGGCAAATCGGCGTCGCTGCTGCTGTTGCGGTACACCTTCTCCAGCTCGTCCGCGTCGTTGTACCTGTATCGCCACTCCTGCGTCGTGCCACCTGCAGGCGTGATGCGTACCTTATGCAGCAAGCCCTGCTGCCACTCGTACTCCACCACGCCTTCAGGCGTGGCAACGCTCTGCAGAAAGCCTGTGGTATCCTGATAAGTCCACACCGTCTCCCGTCCAGGCTCGGTCATCTGCAAGAGGCGCCCTTCCAAGTCGTACTGATAGCGCACCACCCGATTGTTGGGCAGCACCTTCTCACGCAGCCGACCCCAACTGTCGTAGCGGTACTCTATCTCTTGCCCTCTGGCGTTGCGCACGCGCTCTACCCAGCCCAGCGCGTTGCGCTGCAGCACCTCGCCGCCGCGCCCCAAAGCGTCCTGCACCTGCTGGAGGTAGCCCCAACTGTCGTAGACGCGCTTTTGGGTGCGATGCCCCTCAGCGTCCCACGCCTCCAAAAGCAGCCCGCGCGCCACATCCCACACATAGAGCGTGTTCGCATAAAAAGCGTTCGTGCCTTCGCCTGCCAACGCCATCGCCTGCACCAAGTCGCCTGTGGGGGTATGCTCGTAAATCATTCGGTACAGCCCTGCAGGCGTGAGCGCGTCGCGCACTTTGCTCAGCCGATTGAGTGCATTCCACTCCAGTTCCACCCAGTTGCCCAGCGGGTCTTCCGTGCGGGTTAGGTTGCCCCGCTCGTCCCAGCAGAACGAGCTGACCGCGCCTGAGGGCGACCGCACCCAACTAAGCTGGAACAGCCCGTTCCAGCCCATCTGCGTCGTGCGCCCCAGCGCGTCCGAAACGCTCACCAGCCGCCCCAGCGCGTCGTAGGCGTAGCAGCCTTTTGCCGCCTCCCCCTGACTGAGGCAGAACACGCGCCCTGTGCCGCCCAGCATGTTCCGTTCGTCTAAGGTCACCACAGGACACGCCACACTCATCTGATTGTCGCCTCCAGAGCGTCCAAGATACTGATGCGAAACGCAGCGGTCGCCCTGAGCCTGATACCCATAGCTCGTGCGGTAGCCTTCCCGATCCTGCCACAGGCTCAGCTTCCCATCGGAGTAGCCGAACCGATACCCCTTACCAGAAGCTTCCACCGTGCCGTCAAACGAGAGGTCAGGAAAGATAACCTGTGCCAGAAGGGCGTACTCGTCGACCGTTGGCAATCCTGGCTGTGGGTGGTACGCAAACTGCCACTCGCGCCCGATGGCGTCGCGGATGCTCTTGAGCTTGCCCACCCACTGTTGCGGTACTTGAAAGTTCGTGCCTGGCGCCACATCCGTTGCCTGATAGTAGCTCAGCGTTGCGCTGCGCCCCACACTGTCGGTAATCTGCGCCAGTCGCCCCGCACTATCGTAGCTCAGCGATACGCCCTGATTGTGCAGGTCACGGATGGCTATCAGTCGTCCCGTGCTGTCAAACACCCAGCGCACTTGCGAAGGACGGATCAACTCGTACTGCCCGTTCTTGTAGCGCAACTGCGAATAGACGCCTCGCATCGGCACATAGCTCCCATCGGGCTGCTGCGCAAAGGCAAGCCGTCGCCCATCAGGCTCGTTGACTATCACCAACGGCGGGTTGTGGTCGGGCACAAACTCCAGCGACGCTTCGTAGCTGTGCCGCCAGCCTACGCCCAGCGCGCCTTGCCGCGCGTCCTGCGAGTTGTAAAACAGCCCAAACGCCACGCCTGCTTGACCGCCCCAGCCAAACAGCGACAACCCCAAGTGCAGGTTGCCGTTCCAGATGTTCACCACGCCGTTGGGCACGGGCAGGCTGCCTTGCCACGGGAAGGGCGCACCGAAGGTGTCGGGCACAGGCGCACTCGCCTGCACCTCTTTGCGCGTTATCGTGAGCCAGCTGCCGCCCGCAGGGGCTTGCACCTGCACGACATACGGGTTCGGCGTCGGCACGCTCACATCCAGCACCGTGAGCGCGCCACTGAGGAAGGACTGTGAAACAGCGTAAGTCTGACCTGTGATGCTGTCTTGCAAGCGCACCTGCACACTCAACCCGTTGGTGTTGCCTGCATAGTCGTCCAGCTGCACTGCAAACTGCAGCCGATACCAGCCGTGCGGTTCGGGGAAGTTGCCCGACCACGGCGCGTCGCTTTCCAAGCCCTTGTTGGCTTTCACGATGGCTAAATCTTCGTCGTTGACTTTGCCATCGCCGTTGAGGTCGGCGCTGGGATGCGTTGTGCCGAGATAGCTCTCCACGAGCGCGTAGTCGGCGTCGTTGATGACGCCGTCGCGGTTGGCGTCGCCGTTGGGCAGTGTCAAAATCGGCACATCAGGTGGGCAGGGGATTGCAGTGAAGGCATTCGCAAACGAGGCAGCAAAGGTTTCGAGAGTTGCCGAAGCGGATGATGAGAGTGCTAATAAACTGACAGCACTATTTACCCCCCCCGTGTGGGGTTGGCGTTGGCGACGGCAGACGGCGCAGCCAACGACGGCGCGACCATCGCGATACCCAGCACGATAGCGATTGCCTTTCCGACAGTGCCCTGCACCAGTGTGCGGCGCACTTGCTTGAGACTCCAGCCCTTCCACAGCATTGCTCTAACCTCCATCGGTTTGGTGCTTGCCCCCTGATTTTGCGGGGTGCGTTTATATTATAGCACAGGATTTCGCGTTTGTCAAGGGGGGACGGGGGAATTGGGGGGGAATTTAGGTGGGAAATCGTGCTTTCCTCTCCAAGCGCGAGAACTCCAGAGAGGGATGCACTACTGCGCTCGTGCCGAAGGTCTCGCCTATGGTACAATTCCCCTACTGGAGGTCTGTATCGAATGAGCTACGATGTGAAGGATCTGGCTTTGGCAGAGCAAGGCGCGCTGCGGATGGAATGGGCAGACAACGAGATGCCCGTGCTGCGCCTGATTCGCCAGCGGTTCGAACAAGAGAAGCCGCTGAAGGGCGTCCGCATCGCTGCCTGCTTGCATGTCACCACCGAGACGGGCAACCTGATGCGCACGCTCAAGGCGGGCGGCGCGGAGATTGCGCTGTGCGCCTCGAACCCGCTCTCCACACAGGACGACCTTGCCGCCGCGTTAGTGAAATACGAAGGGATTGCTGTGTACGCCATCAAGGGCGAAGATAAGGACACCTACTACAAGCACATCCACCAAGCGCTGGACATCCAGCCGCACATCACGATGGACGACGGGTGCGACCTCGTGAGCGTGCTGCACACCGACCGCCGCGAGGGACTGTCGGAGGTGTTCGGCGGCACGGAGGAGACGACCACGGGCGTGATTCGCCTGCGCGCGATGGCGAAAGAGGGCGTGCTGCAGTACCCCGTGATCGCCATCAACGACGCCTACACCAAGCACCTGTTCGACAACCGCTACGGCACCGGGCAAAGCACGATGGACGCCATCATGCGGGCGACGAACCTGCTGATTGCAGGGCGTAAGGTGGTCGTCATTGGCTACGGCTGGTGCGGGCGCGGGGTCGCGATGCGCGCACGCGGGCTGGGCGCCCATGTGATTGTGTGTGAGGTCAACCCGCTCAAGGCGCTCGAATCGCTTATGGACGGCTACGAGGTGATGCCGCTCGCGCACGCCGCGCGGGTCGGCGACATCTTCATCACCGTCACGGGCAACTACCATGTGCTGCGCGAGGAGCATTTCCGCGCGATGAAGTCGGGCGCGATTGTGTGCAACACGGGGCACTTCAATGTGGAGATCGACATCCCCGCGCTGGAGCGCATGGCGACGGCTAAGCGCACGGTGCGCGCGTTTGTAGACGAGTACCAACTCGCCGACGGGCGACGCCTCTACCTGCTGGGCGAGGGTCGGCTGATTAACCTCGCCGCCGCCGAGGGGCACCCCGCCGCTGTGATGGACATGAGCTTCGCGAACCAAGCGCTGAGCGTGGAGTACCTCGTGCAGAATCGGGGCAACCTGCCGCGGGAGGTGTTCGCCGTGCCCACCGAAATCGACGCGCAGGTCGCGCAGCTCAAGCTGCAGGCGCTCGGCGTGCAAATCGACGCGCTCACCGACGAGCAGGCGAAGTACCTCGAATCGTGGCAGGAGGGCACATAGAAGGCTGGTCGCCTGAGTCGTTGGAGTATCTGGACGCCTGCCCTGTGTGCGGCGCGCGCACGGGGCAGGCGGTTCTCTATCGCGGGCTGCGCGACAAGGTCTACCCCACTACATCGGGCGCGTGGGACTTCTACCGTTGTGAGGCGTGCGGGTCGGGCTACTTCAACCCGCGCCCGACGCCCGAAGCGGTTGGCAGGCTCTACGAGGCATACTACACGCACGCGCACGCCGACGCGCCCGACTACGCGCAGCTCAGCCTGTTGAGCAAGCTGCGGCGCATTCTGGGCAACGGCTACCGTAACTACCGCTTCGGGATGCGGGAGCGTCCCGCCAGCATCTTGGGCGTGCTGGTCGCGTGGCTGACGCCCAACTACCGCGCCCTACTGGACGCTGGCGGACGCCACCTGCCCAAGCAGCCCAAGGGACGCCTGCTCGATGTCGGCTGCGGCAACGGCGATTTTCTGGTGTTCGCGCAGCGGGCGGGCTGGGAAGCAATTGGCGTGGAGCCTGACCCGAAAGCCGTCGAGGTCGCCCGCGCGCGGGGGCTGACCGTGCATCTCGGCGGGCTGGAGATGCTGCAGGCGGAATCGGCACCGTTCGACGGCATTACGCTGAACCATGTGATTGAGCATGTGCATGACCCGCTCGCGACGCTGACGCACTGCTACCGCCTGCTGAAATCGGACGGCTGGCTGTGGCTGGAGACGCCGAACTTGGACGCGCATGGGCACGCCCACTACGGCGAGAACTGGGTCGGGCTGGACATCCCGCGCCATCTGGTGGTGTTTACTGACCGCGCGCTGCTGCGCTTGCTTCGCGAGGTCGGCTTCGCGCGAGTCGAGCGGCTGCCGTACTATCCGCTGTGCGAGCGCGTGTTTGCGATGAGCCGCGCGATTGCGACGGGCGGGTCGCCCCACCACCCGCCGCCGCTGCCTCCCGAAGAGCGACGAGTCGCGCGGCAAGCGGAAGCGCAAGCGCGCCGAAACCCCGAAATCCGCGAATTTACGATGGTACGCGCTTGGAAGGCATAAACGGCGTTATCGCCCCTGCCCCTTGACAAAGCCCCACCCCGTCGGGTATTATTTAGCCACGCTAAACAAATGAGGAGACGACGCTATGACTGAGAAGACGCCACTGCTGGAGGTACGCAATCTATGGGTCAAACTGCCCGACGAGGAGGACGCCATCATTCGCGGGCTGAACCTGACAATCTACCCCGGTGAAGTCCACGCGCTGATGGGACCGAACGGGTCGGGCAAGTCCACCCTTGCGAAGGTGCTGTCGGGGCACCCTGGCTACGAGGTCACCGACGGCGAGGTGCTGTTCCGCGGCGAAAACATCCTGGAACTGGAACCCGACGACCGCGCCCGCATGGGGCTGTTTCTGGCGTTCCAGTACCCCATGGAGGTGCCCGGCGTCACCATCGCGAACTTTTTGCGCCTTGCCTACCAGCGACGCTTCGATACCGAAGTCAAATACACGGAGTTCTACAAGATCCTGCTGCAGCACCTGAAGAAGCTGGAGATGGATCCCAGCTTCGCAGGTCGCCCTGTGAACGAGGGGTTCTCTGGCGGCGAGAAGAAGCGCTTCGAAATCGTGCAGATGTCGCTGTTGGAGCCTGTGCTGTCTGTGCTGGATGAGACCGATTCGGGGCTGGACATCGACGCGCTGAAGATTGTCTCCAACGGCGTGAACGCCATGCGCTCGCCCGAACGGTCGTTCCTAGTGATCACGCACTACCAGCGGATTCTGAACTATATCACACCCGACTATGTGCATGTGATGGTTGAGGGGCGCATCGTGCGCTCTGGCGGACCCGAGTTAGCCCAGCACCTGGAGGAGAAGGGCTACGACTGGGTGCGCGGCGAACTCGCGGGCGCAACCGCCCCGTAAGGAGGTATCCAACTATGTCGCAGCCCGATATTCTGAACCTGGATCAGGACTACACGCAGAAGTACGGCTTCCACGATGACATCCAGCCGGTGTTCCAGACCGAGCGCGGCTTGACCCGCCGCGTGGTCGAAGAGATCTCGCACCAGAAAAACGAGCCGCAGTGGATGCGCGAGTTTCGGTTGCACGCCTACGAAATCTTCATGAGCAAGCCGATGCCCACTTGGGGACCCGACCTGTCGCAGCTCAACTTCGACGAGATCGTTTACTATATCCAGCCGACCGACCGCAAGGGACGCAGCTGGGACGAAGTGCCCGAAGAGATTAAGCGCACCTTCGATCGGCTGGGCATCCCCGAATGGGAGCGCAAGTTCCTTGCGGGTGTCGGCGCGCAGTACGACAGCGAGGTCGTCTACCACAACCTCGCCAAGCAGTGGGAAGAGAAGGGCGTCATCTTCGTCGACACCGATACTGCTGTGCGCGAGTACCCTGACTTGGTGCAGGAATACTTCGGCACGGTCATTCCGCCCAACGACAACAAGTTCGCCGCGCTGAACTCGGCGGTGTGGTCGGGCGGCTCGTTCGTGTATGTGCCTGCAGGCGTGCATGTGGACATCCCGCTGCAGGCGTACTTCCGCATCAACGCCAAGAACGCGGGTCAGTTCGAGCGCACGCTGATTATCGCCGAGGAAGGGTCGTTCGTGCATTATGTCGAAGGGTGCACCGCCCCGGTGTACGCCGAGGAAGCCCTGCACAGCGCGGTGGTGGAGATTATCGTCAAGCGCGGCGCGCGCGTGCGCTACACCACCAT
>ENA-ORXB01001793-ORXB01001793.1-sediment-metagenome-genome-assembly--contig:-NODE-1793-length-22265-cov-27.900442_pt1 | contig 22265 bp, 17 predicted proteins | sample MGYA00237863_ERZ511475 | MGnify/ENA primary metagenome ERZ511475 (study PRJEB26305, sample SAMN06343858) | sediment metagenome | isolation source: hot spring sediment | place: Canada: British Columbia... | reverse complement strand
CAACCACGCCGGCGCTTCACTGGCGGCGGCAGCCGGCCATTCATCAGCCGCAGGTGCCTCGGCCTCGCGCAGCCAGGTTGGGATGTCACCCTCTCGCTCTGCTGGAGCCGCTTCGTCTTGCAACCACGCCGGCGCTTCACTGGCGGCGGCAGCCGGCCATTCATCAGCCGCAGGTGCCTCGGCCTCGCGCAGCCAGGCTGGGATGTCACCCTCTCGCTCTGCTGGAGCCGCTTCGTCTTGCAGCCACGCTGGCGCTTCACTGGCAGCAGCCGGCCATTCGTCGGCAGCAGGTGCCTCGGCCTCGCGCAGCCAGGTTGGGATGTCACCCTCTCGCTCTGCTGGGGCCGCTTCGTCTTGCAGCCACGCTGGCGCTTCACTGGCAGCAGCCGGCCATTCGTCGGCAGTAGGTGCCTCGGCCTCGCGCAGCCAGGTTGGGATGTCACCCTCTCGCTCTGCTGGGGCCGCTTCGTCTTGCAGCCAGGCCGGCACTTCACTGGCAGCGGCAGCCGGCCATTCATCAGCCGCAGGTGCCTCGGCCTCGCGCAGCCAGGTTGGGATGTCACCTGCGCGCTCTGCCGGTGTCCCTTCTTCCTGCAACCACGCTGGCGCTTCACTGGCGGCAGCAGCCGGCCATTCATCAGCCGCAGGTACCTCGGCCTCGCGCAGCCAGGTTGGGATGTCGGCAGAGGCTTCAGGCTCAGAACCGGCAGGCGTCAACCTCGAAGGAGCAGACAGATCGACACCTTCCTGCCCGGGGACAACAGCACGACTATCGGCCAGCAACGTTGGCGCATCAGGTGCAATCGCAGGTGAAGTCGGCGATAGAGAAGACTCATCTTCGAGCAGCCAGGAAGGCAAATCAAGACGCACCGAACCCGGTGCCGCAGGTGGCTCATCACCAGCAACATCCTGTAACCAGGCCGGTAGAGCCGGTGCCGAAGGATCAACAGGCGGTGGCTGAGCCGAGGAGAGCCAGTCAGGACTATCGGTCGCGACAACCGTCTCAGCATTTGCAGCACCGGCTCGCGCCCAATCATCCTCTGAGGCCAGTCTGGCCAACTCATCCAGCCAATCGGTTGGAGTCTTTTCAGACGCTTCCTTCGCTTCAACCGGAGGGGTCGTCTCTGCCGGAGGTAAAGACGCTAAGGCTTGCGAGACATCCTCTTCACTCAACTCACGCAACCAATCGGGAACACCGGCGTTTGGATCAGGGGGTGCCGGTTCTGGCGACTGTTCTGCTGAAGCTGGCTCAACCTCATCTTCATGACCCATACTGCGCAGCCAATCGGTCGGGCCGACCGGCATCCGCAGGCGCGAACTCGTCGTTGGTGGCGGTTCAGACGGTGTCACCGGGCCAGTCGACGTCTCACCCCCCAACCCTTGCAGCCAGCCGGTGGCCCCAAAGGTTGAAGGGCGTTCAGCCGGCGGTTCAGCCTCAACACCACCTAACCATTCAGCGGCGGAACCGGTATCAGCAAGCGGATCGGCAACCTCGGCTTGCAATTCGGCCAGCCAGTCGGGCACACTTGCCGATTCGGCTGCCGACTCAGAGGCTGGTTCAGGTTCAGTAAGCCAGGCAGGCGGATGGTCTGTTGCCGGCGTCGGGGCTGGAGGGGTAAAACTATCAATACCGCGCAACCAGGCCGGCGTCTCATCAGCGGCGTCGGTTGGCGGTGGAGGCAAGGGTACATTACGCAACCACGGTGGTAGGTGTTCCATAGACATTCGGGTGCCGCTACCCAACCGGATCAACGGTCGGCATACGGCATATCAAAACCAATTAGCAGACGGACTCCGGCCACCAGCGCCCCAATCGCCGAGCCAAGCAGCAGACCGCGCGCTCCAGCCGCAACCAGATAGTCATTCACCCATTGTACCGTCTGCCCAATTATTGGCACGAGAGTTAATGGTGGCAACTGAATAATCAACGCTATAAGCGCCACAGCTACCACAAACACAGCCTCGATGCGGCCACTACGCATTGCGCGCAACATGGCACTGAGTGCAAAAAACGAAAGCAGCGCTAACAGACTGGCGGCTAACGGTTCATAAATCAGACGAAAAACAGTACGGATCGGTGGATCAGCCAGAGTTGTCGGTAACGACAAACCGGTTGCAGTACGGGTTGGGTAGAAGATTCCAGCCACAATCACCACGATCATACCGGCCAGAAGCACGAGGCTGTACCCGGCCTCCGCTGATCGGCTACGAGCACGACGTAGATGAACGAAAAACACACTTAACACGCCAATTGCAACCGCAATCGCTGTTATCAATGCTGCCCAGCGCACCAAAACGACAGCTATCGTACTTACTGCCGGGCCAGCACCGACAAAATCGAGCAGCACAATCAGGCCGCTAACCCCGGCAATTAACACAGTGATAAGCTGACGTGGATTGCGCAACGGAGATGACATTACCTCACCATCCCGGTAAAGCCGGCCATCCAAATGCTACCCGGATCAGACCGTATCCGAAAGCTATCAACATAAGCCAGATGACTATTGTGCGCAGTGTATCGTGAGTAAGTAACCGGGCCTGTGGGGCAGGTGCAGTCGTGAGATGTGCTTCAGCAGCGTACAGCTCTTCGCCGGCCAGTACATGCGGCGTTGTAATGATCATCAATCCCAGTGCCGATGGGTGCGTACTGCCCAGCACCTGTGGTATCGCCCGCTGAGCGCCGGTTTCAGCCGCCAGCAACACCTCTTGCCCAAATGCCCCGCTGAGCACACTGGCTTCCAGTTGCGCCTGGCGATAATGTGCCGCAACAGCAGTCGCGTATGCCATCGCATCAGCATGCGCCCACAACTCAATCTGGCGCGGATCAAACGACTGAGACTGCCCCAACGTTTGATAAGCCTGCCGTACCACCCCGCGCAAGGCTAAATGGGCGACTGCATCAGCCGAACTGACCTCAATCGCTGCCCCGCCAGCCGCAGCCTGACTGGCGGCCTGGCCTATCATACTCAGACCGGCCAACAGCTCGGCTGTACTGGCCCGTTGTCCTTCTCCGGCACCAATGGTGCTTGCCCCTGGCGAGAGATGAACCGGTCGTCCAGTTTCGGCACTGCGCGCAAGAGCAGAGCGCAGCATATCAAGGGCGGGTAACGAGCGACGTTCCGGTAAACGACCAGAGAGCGCACGGGCATGATGTAGCCAGACCAGAGCGACAACGAAGATCAGTGTAACAATTAAGAAGATTGCCGGCAGGGTCATGAATATCAGTTCCTTCCTTCCGCCAACAAGCAATCTTTTACAGGCTAATGACCAATTTCTTATTGAGTTTAACCCACGAGATCGGGTTTGTCAATTATTTTCCGTGATCAGTTTTGAAGACATACTGTTGATCAGTCTTCGCGCTGCAAACGACTCTGCACCAAATCACGTAATGCCGGCCAATGATCGGGGACAGTGAGCGTATCAGCAATGACAGCCCAACGGGTTCCATGCAGCAGAGGCACGAACGCCTGTACGATCTGACTACAGACCACATCGAACGGTGCTGCTATATGCAAAAGCATTGCGACCGGCACATTAAGACCGGCTCTTTCAATCTGATCGGCCAGTTGTTGCAGCGGATGCAGCGGTTGCATGGGGCGGTTGCTCCACTTCGCGACGCAAAGCCTGTAGAAATTCCATTGCCAGCTTCTCGAAGCGTTTACGCTGGGTCGAATCGATGAGATGAGCCACCAGATCGGGCAACTCCAACTGATCCAGACGCTCGATACGGTAACGACCATCCCCTAGCGGGATCAGGCGACAGCGATTAACACCTTGAAATGGTGGAAAGCTAATGCGAAAACGGGTTGCCCGACTGAGTGGTGTATAATCAATTACTTCCATATCGGCGTGCACGAGTAGACCGTGCAACTTAAACCGATACCCCTGGCGAGGATGCTCGTTGGGAGGCAACTCGATACGCACCCGCTCCAGCGACGGCATCCAACGCGGCCAGTTGCCAAAATCATCAAGCACCGCCAGCACCCGCTCCGGCGGCGCCGTGGTTACAGTCGTTGCGGCGATCTCGTAGCGGATCATCTCGTCATACCTTTATCCTGTCGCTAAGCATACCATGTGATCAGAGTTCATCGCCAAAGGCAATCCCCAAACTCCGTGCACAGAGCACCAGGTCGCTGTGAGGACGTACCCGATTCAGGTGGCCGCAGGCTTCGGCCAACGGCACCGTTACAATGTCTTGCCCGCGGAGAGCCACCATTTCGCCATAGATGCCACGAGCTGCCGCCTGCACTGCTGCTGCACCATAGCGGGTCGAAAGCAGGCGATCATAAGGCGATGGCGAACCACCACGCTGTAAATGTCCCAAAACGACAACCCGAACCTCTTTGGCGGTCAGCTTTTCGAGCTGTTCACCAACCCAGTGACCAATTCCACCCAACCGGCCTTCGGCGATATACATCTCGCTACCACCACGAGGGCGGGCACCTTCAGCCACAACGATGATGCTGAACGAGCTACCCTGCTGGTCACGCGCCATAACCTTCTCGGCGACTCGCTCAATCGAAAATGGAATTTCCGGAATCAAGATGACATCTGCACCACCAGCCAGACCGGCGTGGAGAGCGATCCAACCGGTATGCCGGCCCATAACTTCCAACACCATGACGCGATTATGGCTGGCAGCAGTGGTGTGTAACCGATCAATCGCATCGGTTGCTACCTGCAACGCTGTATCGAAACCGAATGTACGATCAGTTCCGGCAAGATCGTTATCAATCGTTTTCGGTACGCCGATCACCGGTGCACCCAATTTATGCAGTTCAAGAGCAATCCGCTGCGTCCCCTCACCACCAATAGTGATCAAGGCCCGCAGCCCCATCTCCTCAATCGCCTTTACCGCACGAACATACGGATCGGCCTCTGACAGCTCATCGCTCCGGCGTGGGCCAAAATGCCCCTTGTTGGTTGTGCGCAGGATTGTGCCACCCCGCGGCAATAATCCCTGTACATCAGCATTGGTAAGTACCCGGTAGCTCTTTGTCCCTAATAAACCCTCAAAACCATCGTGAATACCGATCACTTCCCAACCCAGACCGGACGCCGACTTGACGACTGCACGGATGACGGCATTGAGTCCTGGCGCGTCACCGCCACTGGTAAGCACGCCGATCCGCTGCTTTTTGCTCGCCATGGCTTACCCCTTTGGATTTGCGTTATCGTTTCAACCCGACAAACAGATTATACCACTCGCAACTATGTTTGCGAGTGAAAGACTGGTTTTTTCGGGTTGTCAGATAGCTATGCGAGAAGTCCTGCCCTGACAGCGCATTACCCGGTCGTAGCCAAAACAAGGTGCCTGACTGGTGATTGTCATCGTTGCCAGACTGTTTGCGTACCACCATCGTATCGGCTATAATGAAAAAAAGCGAAGAGGCCAGCGTCCCTGGCGGACACTGGCCTCTCGTAGTGAAGATCGGATAATGTGTTATCGTGTCTTCGCCAATGTACGCATGCAGCGGGTGCAGATGCGAACCTGGACGGACTGGCCGCCCGGTACCGTCAATGTCGTCTTCTGAATGTTGGGACGCCAGATGCGGTTCGTGCGGCGCTTCGAGAAGCTGACATTATGACCAAATGAAGGTTTTTTACCGCAAAGTTCACAGGTTGCCATACGTTTACTCTCCGAAAGATACATCTTTGTAACAGTCACACTTTGTGAGACTATACCATATTGCATTCGCTTTGGCAAACCGCTCCGAAAGACAGGGCAGACCATGGCTACAATGAAAGTGATTACCGACGGCGCAAGCGACATTCCGTTTGAGGTTGCGCACGAACTTGAGATTGAAGTGGTGCCACTGCTGGCACGTATCGATGACCGTCTTTATCGGATTGGCATTGACATCAGTGAGGATCAGGTCTACGATCAACTCTTTAGCGGTAACCAGCGGGTCGAGATCGTTAAACCAAACGCAACGACCTTTGAGCAGCTCTACCGCAGCCTGTTAGGACGCTACGATTATGTCTTTTCGATTCACCTGAGCCGGCATCTCGGCGAGATTTACAGTGAAGCACTGGCCGGCCGTTCCCGCTTGCCGGCGTCGAGTACCCGGATCGAGATTATCGATAGTAAGCTGGCCGGTATGGGACTCGGCTCGGTGGCCATTGCGGCGGCACGGGCTATCCGTGATGGCATGACACCGGCTGAGGTGAACGAACGGATCGGACAGACAATTCGCCATACCCATACGGCATTTTTCGTCGATACGATGGAGTACCTTGAGCAGAGTGGACTGCTTACCTTCAGTGGTTCGCTGATTGGATCGATGCAGCGGATTAAGCCGTTGATGATTCTCGATGAAGGCGAAATCGTGCCTTACGAGCGCACGCGCACACGGGCGAAGGCGATAGAAGGTCTGTTTACCTTTGTCGAGGATTTTCCGCACGTTGAAGATGTGATCATTCACTACGCGACGACGCCTGAAGATGTCGAGAAACTGCTCGAGAAGCTAGACCCCATCTTTTCCCGTGATCGAGTCCAGGTGTCGCGGATGGGGCCGGCAATTGCTGCCTGCCTCGGTCCCGGTGCAATGGCAGTGACCGCGTTTGAAGGTTTCGATGAGGCATGACCGAGGCTGAGCGACAGCAGGTTATAGCGCTCGGCAGGCTACTGGCCGCCGAGCGCCGTGATGGATGCGCTGATCGGGTGACAACTGATGGCCTGGTGGCGTACCTCAACCAGTGGAGTGCAGCGGCAGGGAGTGCAGCACGTTTGCCCGCTGTTCAGCGTGCACTTGGTTGTCTGGTCGGCTACGATGGCATGACGCTGGTCGAGCGGGATCAGGCGTTGGCCGAGGCAATCGAAATCCTGCGCTCACTCTTTCGCACTGCCCCTACTGCACCGGTTGAAACAACAGTGCCGCCATCGCCGGCAGTCGATCCTACAGCCAATGCCGGCCACGTACCGGTAACTAAGCGCAACACTTCTGCCCGTCAGTCACGCAAGCGAGCAGCTAACGTTGACCAGCGCCCGCTGGCTGAACTCAATCTCGATGCACCGCTTGAGCAGATCGCAGGCATCGACTGGCGGCTGGTCGGTGGTTTTCGGCGCCTGGGAGTGCGTACTATCCGCGATCTGCTGTACCACTTTCCCCGGCGCTACGATGATGTGAGGAACCGGCGTTCGATCAGCGAATTACAGGTCGGGGCCGAGGAAACGGTGATCGGTGAGGTGACCGATGTGCGCACTATCGGCGCCGGCCCCAAATTGCGGGTACGAGTCGAGGTCAGCGACGAGACCGGATCAATCGAGGCGATCTTTTTCAATCAACGCTGGATTGCGCAGCAGATTCGGGTTGGGCAGACGATTGCGCTCAGTGGCAAAGTGACAACCTTTGGCGGGAAGCGGCAGTTTAGTAGTCCACGCTGGGAACGTTATACACCCGATCCTGATGCACTCTTACACACTGGCCGCCTGGTACCGATCCATCCCTTAACCCAGGGCTTGCACGAGAACCAGGTACGTCGCTTCATCAAGCAGGTGGTTGATACAATGGCCCCACAGGTCGAGGATCATCTGCCGCCTGTGCGCCTCCAGCACGCCAGATTGCTACCGCTAGGTGAAGCACTGGCACAAATCCATTTTCCGACCGACCATACCAGTCTGGCTGCGGCACGTCGCCGGCTGGGGTTTGACGAATTTCTGTTTATTCAGATCGGTGTGTTGCAGCGTAAACGCCTCTGGCAGCAGGAGATGGGCTATGCCTTTACCATCGACTCGCAGGTACACGCCGAACTCCAACGCCTGTTGCCGTTTCAATTGACCACTGCCCAACAGCGGGCAATCGAGGAAATCTTTAGCGACCTCCGCCGTCCATCACCGATGGCTCGCTTGCTGCAAGGCGATGTTGGCAGCGGTAAAACGGTGGTGGCCGCAGCCGCGCTGCTGCAGGCCGTTGCCAATGGCTTCCAGGGCGCACTGATGGCACCAACTGAAATTCTGGCCGAGCAACACGCCAAAAACCTGAAACAGCTTCTCAGCCGGGTGCGCGTGCCACGTAAGACAACCTCAGCCACTGCTTCTTCCGCGTATCAGCAAGCCGATTGGCGATCACTGCTCGATCCTGAAGAAGCAGCGCAACTGGCTGAGATTATCTCCATTCTCGGCATGTCGCCCGAAGAGGATATGGGTGGGCACGGAGTACGGGTCGCTTTGCTCACCGGCAGCCTGGGGACACGCGAGCGACGGCGGGTGCTGGAAGGGATTGCGCGCGGCGAGATCGACCTGGTGGTAGGCACCCATGCCCTGATCACCGAAACGGTGCAATTTGCTCAGCTAGGGCTGGTGGTGGTTGACGAGCAGCATCGGTTTGGTGTAGAGCAACGTCTGCGCCTGAAGAACAAAGGCTACAATCCGCATATGCTGGTGATGACTGCCACCCCGATTCCGCGCACGCTCACGATGACTATCTACGGCGATCTGGACGTATCGGTGCTCGACGAGCGTCCACCGGGCCGACAAGAGATTCGGACAAAACGGGTGGGCCGGGCTGAGCGAGCGAAGGTCTACCGGCATATTCGGAAACAGGTCGCTGAAGGACGCCAGGTGTATGTCATCTGCCCGCTGGTTGAAGAGAGTGAAAAACTTGACCTGCCCTCAGCCGAAGAGATGTATGAACGCCTTCAGCACGAAGTCTTTCCCGACTTGCGGGTGGCATTGCTGCACGGCAAACTATCGGCCCGCGAGAAAGATGATGTAATGCGGGCATTTCGCGATCACCAGTACGACATTCTGGTCGCAACTGCGGTGATCGAGGTCGGGATTGATGTGCCGAACGCCACCACGATTGTTATTGAGGGTGCCGAACGGTTCGGCCTGGCGCAATTGCACCAGTTTCGCGGGCGTGTCGGACGTGGTCATCATCAGAGTTACTGCATCCTGATCAGCGACAGCGATAATCAGCAGTCAAAAGAGCGATTGGCGGCGCTTGAGCAAACAACCGATGGCTTCAAGCTGGCCGAAATTGATTTACAATTGCGCGGGCCGGGTGAATTTTTCGGCACGCGCCAGAGTGGTACTCCCGATCTGAAGATGGCCCAACAGGGCGATACCCGTCTGCTGGCCGAAGCGCGGGCATTGGCCGACGCCATTCTTGCCGATGATCCTGAACTTAAGCGTCCTGAACATGACCTTTTGCGGCGAAAAGTGAATGACTTTTGGGCTGCGGCGACGCAGTCCGGTTGAAGCGATGAGGCTTGAAGATGCAGGTACACACTATCAGCATCCCCCCGGCATTAGGTGAGGCGACGTTACTGGAATGGCTGGTTGCCGTTGGCGAGTCTGTCACACCGACAACGCCGCTTGCCCGTGTCTTAACCGCACACGCCGAGTGGGTTATCCCGGCTCAGTACGTAGGAATTGTGGCTGAGCACGTGGTGGCCGCAGGGGCAACAATCCCGGTAGGGGGAGAACTGGCCCGTTGTACTCCGCCACCACGGGTACGGGCGACGCCCCTGGCCCGCCGGCTGGCAACCGCGTTGGGGGTTGACCTGACGGCTCTCGCCGGAAGTGGCCCCGGCGGTCGCATCATGCGTGCCGATGTTGTCAAAGCTGTGGATGTAGCTTCCGGCTCATCAGACTCTCTCCCTCCACCGGCAGTGGTAGGAGATACGGTGCATGCCAGAGCGGTAGCAGATGCAACGGTCGGTACGAATACGTCGTCGACCATTAGGCTGCGCATTGTTGATGCGCAGCCAGTCCCGCTTGCCAGCGCGACGATTGCGATTGATCTGCAATCGGTGTTGCACCAATGCCGGGTGCAGAACGCGACGTTTGCCAGGTATGGCCTGCAAGCGACCCCTCAGAGCGCTCTGATCGCAGCCGCAGCCGGCCTCTTTCCTGAGCATCCTCTGATTAATGCCGCCTGGACTGAGACGGCTATCGTACTGCGCCATCGGTATCACGTAGCTGCCGGTTTAACCGATGGCCGCTGGGTGTTGATTCGCGATGCCGGTGATCTTAACGAACGTGGCATTGCCCGCGCCTTGACCGGAACGGGTCACGATCTGGGGATGGCAACCTGTGCGATTGCCGTGACTGCTGATTGGTGGCAGATCACGCCGCCCTTGCCGGGAACGGTAGCAGCATTGACGCTGAGCGAAGCGCAGCTTAAGCCGGTGGCCCTCGGTGATACGACGATTGCAGTCGGGGCAGTGGCACACCTGAGCCTCTGCTACGATGCGCGGGTGCTTGATCATCCGACGGCGATGGCATTTCTGAACGCGCTCTGTCGGCGGCTCGGTGTCAGGCCGCTAGCCGAACCGCAAGAGGATGAGGTCGGTCTTGTGTCATCAGGCATTGCCTGAAGCACATCGTTTGGGGAGCACGTCGCAGGAGCGTACAAGGCGCAGGGAAGCGACTATTTTATGCGCGGAAATCAGTAGGGGCACGGCATGCCGTGCCCCCTACGATTCCTGTCATACTAGCGCTAGCGTCCGACAGTGCATCGTTCAGGTGCAGTATCAGGGTAATCGTTGGCTGGTGTGTCGTGACTTCTATGCTAGCGGATGTGATCAGGATACTACCAGTACCGACCCACCGTGGTGGGACATGCACAACCGCAGTGCCAGGGCAACGTTAGCTTGTACGTCCGGTGAGGCGAGCCGGAGGCTCGCGCTCCCAGGACACTACCAGCATTGGCTCGTTGTTCACACGAACATCATCCGAACCGACCAGAGATGTACTGCTCGGTGCGTTCGTCCTTCGGGTTCTGGAAGATTTGTGATGTCGGGCCATACTCGATGAGTTGACCGGCACGATCACTATCCATCAGGAAGAAGGCCGTATAGTCAGATGCGCGTGACGCCTGCTGCATATTGTGGGTCACGATCACAATCGTATAGCGCTGACGAAGCTCAAACATCAGCTCTTCAATCTTCAATGTCGAGATTGGATCAAGAGCTGAACATGGCTCGTCCATCAGGATCACTTCCGGCTCCACCGCCAGGGCACGAGCAATGCAGAGTCGCTGTTGCTGCCCACCAGAGAGCGATAAGCCATTCTGGTTCAGCTTATCTTTCACCTCATCCCACAAGGCAGCACCACGCAATGAACGCTCGACCAGCTCGTCCATTTCGCGCTTTGAGAGGCGCCAGCCATTGATACGCGGGCCATAGGCGACGTTCTCATAGATGCTCTTCGGGAACGGATTTGGTTTCTGGAAGACCATACCGATCCGACGGCGTACATTGACCGGATCAACACCCGGCGCATAGATATTCTCGCCGTGGAACAGGATTTCTCCTTCCACCCGCGCCGATGGTACCAGGTCGTTCATGCGGTTGAAAGAACGTAGCACCGTACTCTTGCCGCAGCCTGAAGGACCAATCAAAGCAGTAATGCGATTCTTTTCAATCGCCAGATTTACATTCTTCACTGCACGAAATGAGCCGTAATAGACACTCATGTTGCGCGCTTCAAGCGCATTTGGATTATTATGATCTAAATCGTGGACTGTCATTGCCAACCTTCACTTGTGATTAGTAGCGCTTCTGATAGCGATTACGCAGATAGATCGCCAGCGCATTGATTGTCAACAAAATTGTCAGCAATACCAGAATACCGGCAGCCGCCAGCGCACGAAATTCATCCTGTGGTCGCGACGTCCAGTTGAAAATCTGGATCGGCAAGACGGTAAAGATATCCAGGATATTGCGCGGCAAGAATGGCACAAAGGTCAACGCTCCAATGGTGATGAGAGGAGCAGTTTCGCCAATTGCCCGCGAGACGGCCAGAATACTACCGGTAAGAATACCACCGATGGATTGCGGTAGAACGACGTGCCAGACAGTCTGCCAGCGGGTAGCACCCAGAGCATAACTGGCCTGTCGCAGGCTTAGCGGTACTGCGCGGATCGACTCACGCGATGCCACAATGATAATCGGTACAACCAGCAACGCCAGGGTCAAGGCACCGGTGAGAATACTACGACCGAGCAGGAGCCAGCGGGCAAACACTTGCAGACCGAGCAGACCATATATGATTGACGGCACTGCCGCCAGGTTACTGATATTGATTTCAACCAGACGGCTAAACCAGTTATCACGGGCATACTCTTCAAGATAGATAGCAGCCGCAACACCGAGTGGAAAAGCAAACAGGATGGTCAGAGAGATGGTATACAGCGTGCCGACAATTGCTGCCTTTGCACCGGCCCGCTGCGGAAAGCGCGAGTCAAAGTTGTTAAAGAAATCCCAGGTGAGCCAATTAGTTCCACCGCTAAAAATACCGGTGGCTCGATTGATCACATCTAGTATCAGAATGAGCAGAACGCCCAAACCGAAAATAATACTCAGCCAACCAAAGATGGTCAGCAATGTTCCCTTGAAATGACGCCACTTCAGATTACCGCCACCCCGATCAACGATAGGCTCGGCCGTCTGAGCACTCACGCGAATCTGTTCCTGTGCAGACATTAATCGTAAACCTCCCGGAACTTGCGCACCATCCAATAACTGAAGATGTTGAGCACAAAGGTGAAGAGGAAGAGTGTAAAACCAACCGCGTACAGCGTGTAATAGCTGAGTGAGCCATACGGTGTGTCACCCAAACTGACCTGGACGATGTACGAGGTCATTGTCATCACCGGCACCGTTGGATCGAAGGTAAAGCGGGGATTTTGCCCGGCAGCAATGGCGACAATCATTGTTTCACCAACAGCCCGTGAGAAAGCCAGGACAATCGAGGCAACAATACCCGAAATGGCTGCCGGTGCTACGACTCGTGTAGCAACCTCAAATCTGGTAGAACCCAGCCCATACGCTGCTTCACGGAGCGAGTTGGGTACTGCCGATAACGCATCTTCACTCAATGAAGCGACAAACGGTATCAGCATGACTCCCATCACAAGCCCGGCACCGAGTGAATTAAAGATGCTGAGGGTTGGAATGAAGTTCTTGAGAAATGGTGTTACCACTGTGAGAGCAAAATAGCCGTAGACTACAGTTGGAATACCGGCAAGGATTTCAAGCAGAGGCTTCACCGTGCGTCGAATGCGATCTGAGGCAAACTCACTCAGGAAAATCGCCGCAATCAGGCCAAGCGGCACCGCGACAACCATTGCAATCGCAGAAGTAAGAACGGTTGCCGACACCAATGGCCAGATGCCGTACTTCTTGATCGAGAAAAGGGGTGTCCATTCCGTTTCGGTGAGGAATTCGACGATAGAGACTTCTCTAAAGAAAGCAATTGTTTCAAAGAGGAGCGAAAAGACAATTCCAGCAGTTGTGAGAATAGAAACGGTTGCTGCTATAGTCAGCAAAATTTGAATGATTTTCTCGCCAATAGCACGAGCCTGATTTGGTTGTCTACGGAGGTCAAAAACAGCCACGCAATCCTCCTTGTCAGAAGATGGTTTTCTTTTATCTCTAGCCTACCACAGAGATGCGGTATGAGCAAGCGCCATCGGCTTGCTCATACCGCCATCATCTCTCTATCTTACTTTCCTAAATACCGATCCAGGGTCAGACCAACTTCCTCACCGGGCTTTACCAGCGTTCCCACGACACGGTCATTGAAGCGCTTGGCAATCGCGGCATACAGCTCATCCGACAGTTTCACGTAGCCAACCTGTGGGGTCTGAATGATTGGGGTGAACTCCGGGCTGAGGTAGAAGTTGACGAACGCCTGTACCTCTGGTCGCTCAGCGGCTTCCTTATTGACGTAGATGAACAGTGGGCGTGACAGCGGCTGATAGGTAGCGTCAGCAATCGTCTCGAAGCTCGGCTCGACACAACCGTTGCCATTGTCAACCGCAATCGGCTTGATCTTGCCCTGGTTCTCAACTACGTAGGCGTAGCCGAGATACCCCATCGCGTTCAGGTCACCACTCACGCCGGTAATCGTCACGTTGTCATCTTCGGTGGCCTGATAGTCACCACGACTTGCCTTGGCCTCGCCGACAATCGCTTCGGTGAAGTAGTCGAATGTACCCGAGTCTGTCCCGGCACCCAACAGCACCAGTGGCCGATCCGGGAACCCTTCGCGCACCTGGTTCCAGTTCGTGATGACCCCTTGCGCTGCCGGCTCCCAAATCTTCTTCAGCTCGGCCACGGTCAGACAGGTAGCCCAGTCGTTCTGCGGATTGACCACTACCGACAGACCGTCATACGCCACCGGCAGCTCGATGAACTCGATCCCGTTCTGCGCACAGATGGCCTGCTCCTCCTCGCGGATCGGGCGTGAGGCGTTCGAGATGTCCGTCTCGCCGTTGCAGAACTTCTTGAACCCGCCACCGGTGCCCGAAATGCCCACGCTCACCCGCACATTCGAGGCCAGTCGCGAGAATTCCTCGGCAGCAGCAGCGGTCGGCGGATACACCGTTGATGAACCGTCAATAATGATGTCACCACTTAGCGTTGCGTAGTCAAAGGTGGGGGCACTCGACGGCAGCGGTGGCATTTCGCCGGTCAGGTAGCGATCCAGGGTCAAACCAACCTCTTCACCGGGCCGTACCATTGTGCCCAGCACGCGGTCATTGAAGCGCTTGGCAATCGCGGCATACAGCTCGTCCGACAGTTTCACGTAGCCAACCTGCGGGGTCTGAATGATTGGGGTGAACTCCGGGCTGAGGTAGAAGTTGACGAACGCCTGCACTTCTGGTCGCTCAGCGGCTTCCTTATTGACGTAGATGAACAGTGGGCGTGACAGCGGCTGATAGGAAGCGTCAGCAATCGTCTCGAAGCTTGGCTCGACACAACCATTGCCATTGTCAATTGCAATCGGCTTGATCTTGCCCTGGTTCTCAACTACGTAAGCGTAGCCGAGATACCCCATCGCGTTCAGGTCACCACTGACACCGGTAATCGTCACGTTGTCATCCTCGGTGGCCTGATAGTCACCACGGCTTGCCTTGGCTTCGCCGACAATCGCTTCGGTGAAGTAGTCAAATGTACCCGAGTCTGTCCCGGCACCCAACAGCACCAGCGGGCGGTTCGGGAACCCTTCGCGCACCTGGTTCCAGTTCGTGATCACGCCCTGCGCTGCCGGCTCCCAAATCTTCTTCAGCTCGGCCACGGTCAGACAGGTAACCCAGTCGTTCTGCGGATTGACCACCACCGACAGGCCGTCATACGCCACCGGTAGCTCGATGAACTCGATCCCGTTCTGCGCACAGATGGCCTGCTCCTCCTCGCGGATCGGGCGTGAGGCGTTCGAGATGTCCGTCTCGCCGTTGCAGAACTTCTTGAACCCGCCACCGGTACCCGAAATGCCCACGCTCACCCGCACATTCGGTGCCAGCCGTGAGAATTCCTCGGCAGCAGCAGCGGTCGGCGGATACACCGTTGATGAACCGTCAATAATGATGTCGCCACTCAACGAAGCCAGCTCAGAGGCAGGCGCAGTTGGCTGGGCTGAAGCCGCAGTTGGCTGGGCTGGAGCCGCAGTTGGCTGGGCCGCCGGCTGCGGACCACAGGCAGCAATGACCGGTACGATCAGTGCTATCAGCATAAGGCCGTAGATCCATCGTTTCGGGTTTCCTACCATAGTGAGTGTCTCTCCTTCAACTACTGTCTGCAATCTGCAAGCGCAAGCGGAGGCCAGGGCTTGACATCGCCTGGCTACCGGCACTTCAGGGTGCGCCACTCTGTGGAATGCAGAGAGCAACGCTTGCAGCGATACAATACACGCGCCGGTTTAAGACAGCATCATTGGATTGTTAAGTGAGTATTAAATACAGGTGAACGTTCGAGGGATGAAACGCGAGTCAGTGAATTGATTCCATAACAATGTAAGGTGCAATCTGCGGCAAGGTTTGTTATGTTGCGTGAACACAAGGAGGAGGTTGGTATGGACTCAGTTCCCACGACCAGTCTTGCCACCACGGTCAGCCACGACGACGACGTGCTCAATCTGCGCCTGATACGCAAGAGCCCGCACACGGACGAGGCGTACCGGCGCGACTGGCGGCAGTTCAAGGCGTTCATCGGCAACAAGCCGATGCGCCTGATCACCATGAGCGACCTGCTCCGCTGGGAAGAGCACCTCGGGCACGCCGGGCTCAGTCCCGCCAGCCAGCGGCGCAAGCTCAGCGCCGTCAAATCGATCCTCTCGTTCGCTCAGAAATTGAATTACCTCCATCTTAATCCCGGCGCGGCGGTCGAACTGCCGGAGGTTGCGCCGCTCAGCGCGGAGCGCATTCTGACCGAGGGCGAGGTGCTGGCGATGCTGCGCGGCGCGCGCAACCGCAACGATCAGCTGTTGCTGGCGCTGCTGTACTATGGCGGGCTGCGCGTCAGCGAGGCGCTCAGTCTGCGCTGGCGGCAGGTCCGCGAGCAGCCGGACGGCTCGGTGGTCATCACGGTCATGGGCAAGGGCCGTCGCCAGCGGGCGGTGTGGCTGCCCGCGCACCTGGGTGACCTCTTCGAGCGGCGCGGTGATGACGACCATGTGATCCCCGGACGGCATGCGGGACGGCCGCTCTCGCGCGCACAGGCGTTTCGCATCGTGCGCGACGCGGCGGAACGGGCGGGCATTAAGCGCAAGGTCTCGCCCCACTGGCTGCGGCACGCGCATGCCTCGCACGCGCTGGCGCGTGGCGCAACCGTGGCCGAGGTGCGCGACACGCTGGGGCATAGCAGTGTGCGCATCACCGATCAATACCTGCAGGCGTTGCCCAACAGCAGCAGCGCCGCGCGCCTGCCGGCGTCCTGAACGGCCCGCCTGGCGCGCAAGCAAGAAGGAGCGACCATGCACCGTGTCACACCCCGCCGACTGGGATCGGGCTGTCTTGTGCTGATCGGGCTGTGCCTGATCAGCGGCATCGTGGGACGGCTGATCGGCGACGACTCGGCGGCGCCCACGCGCACGCTGACACCGCCGGCCACGGCGGCCAGCGCGGGCACGCCCGCACCACCGACGCTGTACGGGCGGGTTCCCAACCCGCCCCTACGGCCCACGCCCGTGCCACCGACGCCCACGCCCGTGCCACCGACGCCCACGCCCGACCCGCTGGCCTATCCCAGCATGCCACCGGATCTGCCGCGCGCGACCGTGCTCAGCGCGGTGGATGGCGATACGCTGAAGGTGCAGCTGGGCACCGCCGTTGAGACCGTGCGCCTGATCGGGATCGACACGCCGGAGACGCGCGACCCGCGCCGCCCGGTGGAGTGCTTCGGGCGGGAGGCGGCCGCCGAAACCGCGCGGCGTGCCCCGCCCGGCGCCACGGTCGCCCTGCAGGCCGACCCGACCCAGGGCGACCGCGACCGCTATGGCCGGCTGCTGCGCTACGTCTGGCTGCCGGCGGAGGGCCGCCTGCTGAACCTGGAGCTGCTGATCGGCGGGTTTGCGGTGGAGTACACCTACGCGCTCCCCTATCAGTATCAGGCGGTCTTCCAGAAGGCCGCCAAGGATGCGCGCGACCGGGGCTGGGGCCTGTGGGCCGCCACCACCTGCCAGGGCGATCCGGATCGCCCGGCCGAGGACGGGCGGGTTCCCACCCCGCCCCAGGACGGGCGGGTTCCCAACCCGCCCCTACGGCCCACGCCCGCGCCGCAGCGGGCCGCGCCGCCGGCCCCGGCGCCACGGCAGGGCTGCCACCCGAGCTATCCCGATGTGTGCATCCCGCCGCCGCCGCCCGACCTGGACTGCGGCGATGTCGCGGCGCGCGGCTTCCGTGTGCTGCCGCCCGATCCCCATCGCTTCGATGGCAACCACGACGGCATCGGCTGCGAACGCTGACGCCGTCGCCCGCCCGCCCCGCGCAGGAGGAGCCGTGTCATGCAGAACGACAATCGATCAGCACCACCGCCGCGCGCGGCGGAGACGGCGGCCGCCCGCCAGCTGACCTGGCTGGCGACGGAGGCGACGGAGGCGACGGAGACGACGGAGGCGGCGGCCGCGGACCGGCCCGATCCCTGGGCCTGGCCGCGCAACCTGGGCGCGCTGGCTGGCTGGGACGGGCGCGGGCCGGCGACCGTGGGCGCGATCCTGCGCGCCGATCTGCAGGCGAGCACGCGCGCGCTGATCGGCGTGGGCTATGCCACCATCGAAGCGCTGGTGCGGCTGCTGGCCGCGCTCGCGGACGCGCTCACCGGCGAGCGGCTGCAGCTGCGCCTGGTGCTGGGCCATCCCCCGCTGCCGGCGCGCCACGCGACCCCGCCGCCGTGGCCGGCCACAGCGGCGGCGCAGCTGGACCCGGCGGCGGCGGCTCCCTGGCTGGCGCAGGGCGTGTCGCTGCTGGTCAGCGCCGAGCTGCTGACCACGCTGGCGCTGCTGCGCGCGCGCCGGCTGGAGGTCCGGCTCAGCGACGCGGCGCCGCGCGCGCTGCACGCCAAGATCTACGCCACGGACGTGGCCGTCACCCTGGGCTCGAGCAACCTGAGCGCCAGCGGCTGGCGCGCGCAGCTGGAGGTCAACGCGCGCTTCACGCCGGCGGACGGCGCGCGCTTCAGCGCGGCCTGGGCGCTGGCCGAGGAGCTGTGGGCCACCGGTCACGACTGGACCGACGGCCTGATCGCCCTGCTGGAGGCGCAGCTGCGCGTGGTCAGCTGGCCGGAGGCGCTGGCGCGGGCGCTGGGCGAGCTGCTGGACGGCGACTGGGTCACGGCGCTGGTGCCGGACCGCACCGGGCCGGCGCCGCCGCTGTGGCCAGCGCAACGGCAGGGCCTGGCCCAGGCGCTGTGGGTGCTGGACCAGGTGGGCAGCGTGCTGCTGGCCGACGCGACCGGCTCCGGCAAGACGCGCCTGGGCGTGGAACTGCTGGCGCTCCTGCAACGCCGGCTGTGGCAGCAGGGCCGCCTGCGCACCGGCCGCGCGCTGGTGATCGCGCCGCCGGCCATCGTGCCGGCCTGGCAGGCGCTGGCGCGCCTGCGCGGCGTGCCGTTGCAGGTGCTCTCCAACGGCCAGCTCAGCCAGGCGGACGCGGCGGCGCGGCAGCTGGTGCGCGACGAACTGCGCGCGGCGCAGCTGCTGGCGCTCGACGAGGCGCACCACTATCTCAACCGCCAGACGCAGCGCACGCTGCAGGCGCGCGCGCACCTGGCCGACCATGTGGTGCTCTTCACCGCCACGCCGCTCAACCGGCAGATCGATGACCTGGTGGCGCTGATCGAGCTGCTGGGCGTGGACAACTTCGATGAGGCCACCCTGCGCCTGGTGGAGCGCGCGCGGCGGCGCCAGCGCGAGGCACGGGCGGGTTCCCAACCCGCCACGACGCCGGCCGACCTGGCGGCGCTGCAGGCGGCGCTGCAACGCTTCACCGTGCGGCGCACCAAGCGGCAGTTCAACGCGCTGATCGACCGCGAGCCGGCGGCCTACCAGGACGCCCAGGGCCGCCCCTGCCGCTACCCGCGCCACCGCCTCTGCCTCTATGCCACCGCGGAGGACGCGGCAGATCAGGCGCTGGCCGACGAGATCCGCGCCACCAGCCAGCAGCTGCGCGGCCTGCTGTGGCTGGCGCGGCGCTGGCCCGACCCGGAGACGCTGCGCCAGCGCGGCCAGGACCCGGCCGAGGAGGCGCGCCGGCGCCTGAGCGGCGTGGCCGGCCTGGCGCGCTGGCACATCGACCGGGCGCTGCGCTCCTCGCGCGCGGCGCTCTACGAACACCTGTGCGGCACGGAGGCGGCGCTGCGGTACGAGCGCCTGACGCGCCCGCCGAACAAGGACGCGCACGGCAACATGCTGGGCCGGATGCGGCGGCTGGCCCGGCAGGCGCCACCGGCGGCCCACTGGGCCGGACAGGGCCTCGCGCTGCCGGCATGGCTGACGGACGCGGCGGCCTGGCGCGCGGCCTGTCGTGCGGAGCTGCGCTGCTATCTGCAGCTGGCCCGGCTGACGCGCCGGCTCTCGCCCCGGCGCGAACAGGGCAAGGCCCGGCTGCTGGCCGAGCTGCTGCGTCGCCACCGGCGCGTGGTGGCCTTTGACCACCATCCGCTGACGCTGGCGGCGCTGGCGCGCGAGCTGGCGGAGCTGGGCCTGCGCAAGCCCACGGTCTGGCTGGTGACCGGGAGCACCCCGGGGCGGCGGCAGCGGCTGCAGGCGCAGCTCGCGCCCGGGGCAGCGGACGCGCCGCTGCTGGCGCTGTGCAGCGACGCGCTGGCCGAGGGGCTCAACCTGCAGAGCGCCGCGGCGCTGGTGCATCTCGACCTGCCCAGTGTGATCCGCCTGGTCGAGCAGCGCATCGGGCGGGTGGACCGCCTGGACAGCCCGCACGCCGAGATCGAGATCTGGTGGCCGAAGGACAGCCCCGCCTTTGCGCTGCGCTCCTCGGAGCGCCGCCTGGCGGAGCGGTATCAGCTGGTGGAGCAGCTGCTGGGCGCCAACTTCGAGCTGCCGCCAAGTACGGGCGGGTTCCCAACGGACGGCGCTCAGGCGGGCGCGGCGGACGACGCGGCGGACGACGCGGCGGATGATACGCCGGTGGCGCCGGAGACGATCTGGGCCGACCTCGAGGCGCGCGCGGCGCGCGAAGACGAGAGCTGGGCGGACGTGTTCGCGCCGCTGCGCGGGCTGATCGGCACGCTGGTGCCGGCGCCGCTCTACGAGCAGCTGCGCCGCCAGCAGGCGCGCGTGCTGGCGACCGTCAGCGTGGTGGTGACGCCGCCGGCGGACGGCGATACAGTCTGGGCGCTGTGCGCCGTGCGGGGCCAGCCCACGCGCGCGCCGCGCTGGTTGCTGGTGCACGCCGATGGCACGATCCTGACCGACCTGGTCGCCATCGCCAGCGAGCTGCGCGCGCGGCTGGCGCGGGCGACCGACCGGCTGCCGCCCAGCGCGGCGGATCTGGCGCAGCTGGCCGAGCTGCTGCCGCTGCTGGCGCGCGCGGAGCGCGCGGCGCTGTCGCGGCGCAAACAGGCGGCGCTGAAGCTGCTGGAGCAGGTCGTGCACGACGAGATAAAGCGCCGGCGGCGCGACGGCGGCGACGTGGAGCGCCTGCTGGTGCTGCAGGAGCTGGAGCAGCTGCTGACGGCGCCGCCCGCGCCCGAAACGCCGGCGCCGGACTGGGATCAGCTGGCCGAAACCTGGCTGGACCTGCTCCAGCCGGCCTGGGACGCGCTGCAGCAGGCACGGGCGGGGCGGCGCGGGCCGCGGCGGTTGCTGCGGTTGCGGCATCTGGCCCCGGTGCTGCGCGACCAGCCGCCGGCGACCGAGGATCTGCGGGTGCTGCTGGCGCAGCTGCGCCGGCTGCCGCCGCTGGATCAGCGCCTGGCGGCGGTGATCCTGGCGCTGCCGCAGCGCGACGCGCCGGGGGCGGTCTGAGGCCCGGGCTCAGGCGCTGGGCGGCGCCACATCGCGGCGCGCGACGGACGGCAGCCACGCTACCAACCGACACACGACAACACCAAGACAACAAAAAAGCGCGCGGGGCGCTGGCTGCCCCGCGCGCGGCGTCTAGGCAAAGGGCCACGCCGCCGCCGCGTCCACGATCTGGAGCGGCGGGCCCGTCCGCGCGGCGCGGCAGGCCGCCGCCCGATCCTGCCGCTAGCGCGGCGTGTCCTCCGGTTCCGGTTGGTAGCCGATCACGCCATCGAGGTTCGCGCCGGTCAGGTCGGCGCCTTCCAAATTCGCGTGCTGCAGGTTCGCCCCGCGCAGGGTCGCGCCCGCCAGGGTCGCGGACCGCAGGATCGCGCCCTCCAGGTGCGCGCCCTCCAGGGTCGCGCGCGACAGGTTCGCGCCGTTTAGGGCGGTGCCGCTCAGGTGCGCGCCCTCCAGGGTCGCGCCCTCCAGGGCGGCGCCGTGCAGGATCGCGCGCGTCAGGTTCGCGCGCGACAGGTTCGCGCCCACCAGGGTCGCGCCCGTGAGATCCGCGCCCTCTAGGTTCGCGCGCGTCAGGTCGGCGTCCGACAGGTTCGCGCCGCGCAGGGTCGCGCCCTCCAGGTACGCGTGCACGAGCTGTGCGCCCTCCAGGTGCGCGCCCTCCAGGTGCGCGAACTGCAGGTCGGCGTCCGACAGGATCGCGCGCGTCAGGTTCGCGCCGCGCAGGCCGGCGCGCGCCAGGTCGGCGTCGCTGAGGTCGGCGCCCTGCAGGTCGGCCCCGTGCAGCGTGGCGCCCGCCAGGCGCGCCCCGCCCAGCAGGGCTGCGCGCAGGTCGGCGTCCGACAGGTCCGCGCGGCGCAGATCGGCGCCGGTCAGGTATGCGCCGGCCAGCCACGCGCCGGTCAGGTCGGCGTCCGACAGGTCCGCGCCCCCCAGATGTGCCAGCTCCAGGGAGCGCCCTTCGGCGACGGCCTGCTCCAGCGCGTCGGCCAGGGTCTCGCCCTCCAGGTGGAGGATATCCCCCTCCAGGTGGAGGGGTGGTAGCAATTGCCGT
>ENA-ORXB01001786-ORXB01001786.1-sediment-metagenome-genome-assembly--contig:-NODE-1786-length-22304-cov-3.693301_pt1 | contig 22304 bp, 18 predicted proteins | sample MGYA00237863_ERZ511475 | MGnify/ENA primary metagenome ERZ511475 (study PRJEB26305, sample SAMN06343858) | sediment metagenome | isolation source: hot spring sediment | place: Canada: British Columbia... | reverse complement strand
TTTTTCAAGCAGAAGACGGCATACGAGATTGACATGTGACTGGAGTTCAGACGTGTGCTCTTCCGATCTTCGCGGCGGGCGTGGAGGAGCCGAACGCCTACGTCGAGGTCGGCGCCCCGTCCTTCGAGGCCATCGTCGCCGCCACCGCGGTCCCCGTCGTGGACGGCATGGAGGTCTCCCCACGGCCGGGTATGGGGCGCCTGCCGGGCGGGGACGTGCCGGCGCGGCCCGCCGTGCACACGCATCGGCACGTCGAGACCCTCGTGATCGGCGGCGGTCCCGCTGGGCGCGCCGCGGCCGCCGAGGCCGCCGCGGCCGGCGGGCGGGTCCTGCTCGTGGACGAGCGGCACCGGATCGACGATCCCCCCGAGGGCGTCCTCTGCCTGCCCTCGACCACCGCGAGCGGGATCTACGACGACGGTTACGTGGTGTGCTACGAGCGCGGGGTCGAGCTCGACCGCGTCTGGCACGTGCGGGCTCGCCGCGTGGTGCTCGCCACGGGCGCGCACGAGCGGACGGTGGCCTTCGCCGGGAACGACCGGCCCGGCGTGATGCTCGCCGGCGCCGTCCGCACCTACCTGGAACGCTACGGCGTCCTGTGCGGGGAGCGCGCCGTGGTGCTGAGCACGAACGTCTGGGGCCACGAGGCGGCCCTCGCGCTCGCCTCCGCCGGCGCCTCGGTCCTGCTGCTCGAGCCCGTGCCGGTCCCCGGCGAGGTCCCGGATCTCGCGGCGGCCGGCGTCGAGGTGCGCTCGGGCTGGGTGGTGGTGGGCACCGAGGGCGAGCCCGCCCTCGCCGCGGTGCACCTGGCCGGACCGGCCGGGGAGCGCGAGACCGTCCCCGCCGACCTCCTCGCGGTGAGCGGGGGCTGGAACCCGACCGTGCAGCTCGCCCGGGCGATCGGCTGCGGGCTCCGCTACGACGAGGCCGGGGCGTGCTTCGTGCCCGACGGCACCGGCCCCGACTGGCTCGAGGTCGTCGGTGCGGCCGCGGGGGAGGTCCCGCCCTCGGCCCCGCTCTTCCGGATCGAGGCCGGGGACGACGCCGAGAAGTACGTCGAGCTCCAGCGCGACCAGACCGTGGCCGACGTGGCCGCGGCCGTCGGCCGCGGGCTGCGCTCGGTCGAGCACGTGAAGCGCGCCACCTACATCGGCACGACGATCGACCAGGGGCGCACGAGCGGGACCCTCACGGCCGCGATCGTGAACGCGCTGCTCGGATGGGACCCCGGCGCGCAGGGCCCGTCGAACCCCCGCCCCCCGTACACGCCGATCCCCTACGCGGCGCTCGCCGGGCTCGACCGCGGCCCGCGGCTGCTCGACCCGATCCGCACCACGCCGATGCATCCCGCCCACGTGGCGCGCGGCGCCGTCTTCGAGGACGTCGGTCAGTGGAAGCGCCCCTACGCCTTCCCGCACCCGGGCGAGGACCTGGAGGCCGCCGTCACGCGCGAGTGCCTCACGGTGCGGCGGGCGGCGGGGGTCCTCGACGCCTCGACCCTCGGCAAGATCGAGGTCGTCGGACCCGATGCGGCGGTCTTCCTCGACCGGATGTACGTGAACCGCATGTCGACCCTCCCCATCGGGCGCGCCCGCTACGGGGTCATGCTCGGCCTCGACGGGATGGTGGTCGACGACGGGGTCGCGGTGCGCCTGGCCGAGGACCGCTTCCTCGTCACGACGACGACCTCGGGCGCGGCGATGGTCCTCGACCGCTTCGAGGAGTGGCTCCAGACCGAGTGGCCGGAGCTCCGCGTCTGGTGCACGAGCGTCACCGAGCGGTGGGCGGTGGCGGCGATCTCGGGCCCGAACGCCCGCGAGGTGGTCGCCGCCCTCGAGCCGAGCGTCGATCTCGACCCGGCCGCCTTCCCGCACATGGCCGTCCGCGAGGGCGAGGTGGCGGGCGTCCCCGCGCGGATCCTGCGCGTGAGCTTCACGGGCGAGCGCTCCTACGAGCTCCACGTTCCGGCCCGGTACGGGCTCGGCCTGTGGGAGGAGGTCCTGCGCGCCGGCGCCGAGCTCGGGCTCGAGCCCTACGGCACCGAGGCCATGCACGTGCTGCGCGCCGAGAAGGGCTACATCATCGTCGGCCAGGACACCGACGGCACGGTCACGGCCGAGGACCTCGGGCTCGGCTGGATGGTCCGCACCGACGGATCCGACTTCGTCGGGCGCCGCTCGCTCGCCCGCGCCGACCTGCGTCGACCGGACCGTCGCCAGCTCGTCGGCATGCTCCCCGAGGACCCCGAGACGCTGCTGCCGGAGGGGGCGCAGCTCGTGGAGGAGGCGGGCGAGCCGCCGGTGCGGATGGTGGGATGGGTCACCTCGAGCTACCGCAGCCCGGTGCTCGGCCGGACGTTCGCGCTCGCCCTCGTGGAGGCCGGCCGTCGCCGGATCGGCACGAGCCTCCTCGCGGCGCTCGCCGCAGGGCCCGTGCCCGTGCGCGTGACCGAACCCGTCTTCTACGACCCGGAGGGGAGCCGCCTGCGATGATCGTCCCCCGCGGCCCGCTCGCCGACCGGACGGAGGAGCTCGCGCGCCTCGGCGCCACCGAGCTGCCGTTCCTCGCCCAGGTGGACGTCCGTTGCCCGCCGGCGGCGGCCGAGCGCCTCGGCCTGCCGCTCGAGCCGAACACCGCGCGGGCGCTCGGCCGTCGCGAGGCCCTGTGGCTCGGGCCCGACGAGTGGCTCGTCGTGGGCCCCGAGGGCGAGGCCGCGGCGATCGTCGCCGAGCTCGATGCCGCGCTACCGAAGGGGCCCCACAGCGTCCTCGACGCGAGCGACGCCCGCACCGTGATCGAGCTGCACGCCCCGGACCGGCTCGAGCTGCTCGCGACCGGCTGCGGGCTCGACCTCGACCCCCGCGGCGGATGGGTCCCCGGGCGCGTCGCGCAGACCCTCTTCGCCCGGGCGCAGGTCGTGCTGCACGAGCGCGAGCGCTCGACCCGCGTGTTCGTCCGCCCCTCGTTCGCGGGCTACGTGCTCGAGCGCCTCCTCGCCGCGGCCGAGCTCCTCCGGCGCTGAGGCCCGCCGCTGAGCCTTGCCGCCGAGGGTCCTACGGCGTGCCCTCGAGCTCCTCGAGCATCGCCCGCTGCCACGCCGTCGCCGAGGCGACCTGGTTGAAGGTGAACACGTGGAGGCCGCCCACCTTCGCGCCGGCGTCGGCGACGGTCGGGGCGAGCGCCGCGAGCAGCCCGTCCGGCCCGAACGAGCCGCGCATCAGCCTGCCGACGACGGAGCGGTTCTTGCGCAGGTACCGCGCGGCGTCGGCGAGCCCGATCCTGGCGCTCACGGCCATGAGCTTGCCGAGCTCGACCGCGCCCGGCACGCCGAGGTGCACCTCGAGCTCCACCCCCGATGTCCGGATCCTGCCGATCCAGGCCACGATCGCCGCGGGGTCGAAGCACATCTGCGTGGTCACCCAGGAGGCGAGCGGCGCCTTCGCGATGAGCGCGGCCTGCAGGACGTCCTCGGGGATCTGCGGGTGGCCCTGCGGGTAGCCCGGCACGCCGAGCCGCTCGAAGGGGCCGTCGAGCTCACGGATCGCGCGGATCAGCGCGAGACCGTCGGGGAACGCCCCGGCCTCCTTCGCGTCGCCGCCGACGACGAAGGCCTCGGTGATCCCCGCCTCCCGGCAGCGGGCCAGGAGCTCCGCGAGCTCCCCGCGATCGCGGATCATGTGGGCCGACAGGTGCGGCGCCGTGGGGTGCCCACGGCGAGCGAGCTCGGCGGCGAGCTCCACCGTCGCCCACATGCCGCGGCTCGGCGAGGCCGTCACGCTCACGGGCGCGCCGGGCGGGAGGGCCTCGGCCTGCTCGAGGGCGTTCGCGAGGGGGATGAGCTCGAACCGGGCGCCCGCGACCAGGCGCGCGAGGGTCTGCCGCTCCGCTGGGCGAAGGTCGCCGGAGCGGTGCCGCAGGGCGCGCTCACTCGTTCGCATCGGGGAACGACGCCTTCCTGCGCTCGATCCACTCGCGGAGCTCGAGGTCGATCGCCTCGTCCATCGGCGGCGGCTCGTACTCGGCGAGCATGCGCTTCCAGATCCCGTTGGCCCGCTGCGCCATGTCGAGCGAGCCCTCCGCCTCCCACTGCTCGAAGCTGTTGTTGTCGGCCACGCTGGACCGGTAGAAGGCCGTCTCGAAGTTCGCGAGCGTGTGGGCCGAGCCGAGGAAATGCTTGCCGGGCCCGTTCTCGATGATCGCGTCGAGGGCCTGGCCGTTCTCGGACAGGTCCACCCCCCGTGCGAAGGCGTGGAGCATGCCGCACTGATCCGCATCCATCACGAACTTCTCGTAGCCCATCGTGAGGCCGCCCTCGAGCCATCCCGCGGCGTGCAGGACGAAGTTCACGCCCGCGAGGAGCGTCGGCTGCAGCGTGTTGGCCGACTCGTACGCGGCCTGGGCGTCGGGGATCTTCGAGGCCGTGAGGGACCCTCCCGAGCGGAACGGCACGCCGAGGCGCCGGGCGCACGCCGCGAGCACGTACAGGACGAGCGCGGGCTCGGGCGTCCCGAAGGTCGGCGCGCCCGACTGCATCGACATCGACGAGGCGAACGAGCCGAAGACGACCGGCGCCCCCGGCCGCACGAGCTGCACGTAGGCCATGCCCGCCAGCGCCTCGGCGAGGGTCTGCGCCGCCGTCCCGGCGACGGTCGCAGGGGACATCGCCCCGGCGAGGATGAACGGGGTCATGATGACCGCCTGGTTGGCCTCCGCGTAGACGCGGGCGGCGCCGAGCATGGTCGCGTCCCACACGAGCGGGGAGTTGGCGTTGATCAGGCTCATGATCACCGTCGAGCGCTCGAGCTCCTCCGCGCCGAAGACGATGCGCGCCATCTCGACCGTGTCGGCGGCGCGCGAGGGATGCGTGACCGAGCCCATGAACGGCTTGTCCGAGTAGCGCAGGTGCGCGTAGACCATCTCGAAGTGCCGCTTGTTCACCGGCAGGTCCACCGGCTCGCACACGGTCCCCCCGGAGTGGTGCAACCACGGCGTGAGGTAGGCGAGCTTCACGAAGTTGCGGAAGTCCTCGATGGTCCCGTAGCGGCGACCGCCGTCGAGATCGCGCACGAAGGGCGAGCCGTAGGCGGGCGCGAGCACCGTGGCCTCGCCCCCGATCAGCACCGACCGCTCGGGGTTGCGGGCGCGCTGGATGAACGTGCGGGGGGCGGTGGCCTGGACCAGCTGTCGCGCGAGCCCCCGGGGGAACCGCACGAGCTCGTCCTCGACCTCGCACCCCGCGCCCTTCAGGCGCTCGCGCGCATCGGCGTCGCGGAAGACGACGCCGACCCGCTCGAGGATCGCGTCCGCGTTGGCCTCGATGATCTCCAGGCCCTCCTCGGAGAGGACCTCGACCGGTCGCATCGTCCGGGTGATGTACGGCACCGTCTCCTGGGCCGCGTGCAGCCGCGCGGCCTGCCGGGCGGCCCGGCCGCCCGAGCGCCGGCGGGGGCTCGACTCCTCGCTCATCCCTGGCTCCTCTGGGTTCGTCGACGTCGACCCGCCCCGACGGCCTCGCGCGCGGGCAGCGCGACGACCTCGGCGAGGCGGGGGAACGGATCGGTGGCATGGGGGATGCCCATCGCCCCCACGAAGTGCTCCTGGAACCGGGGCTCCACCGCCGTCTCGATCTTCTTCACGCGGCGGACGACCTCCTCGATCTCGGCGCGCGCCGCGCGGTTCAGGAGCGCGATCCGCGCGCCGGTGCCGGCCGCGTTGCCGGCGCTCGTCACGTGGACCGGGTCGCAGTCCGGCACGAGCCCCAGGACCATCGCGTGGATCGGGTCGATGTGGGCCCCGAACGCCCCGGCGAGCCGGATGCGGTCCACCCGGTCGACGCCGGCGGCGTCCATCAGCAGGCGGCACCCCGCGTACAGAGCGGCCTTCGCGAGCTGGACCTGTCGGACGTCGTTCTGGGTGATCAGGATCCGCGGCCCCTCCGGGGGGTCGTGCAGCACGTAGGCGAAGGTCCGGCCCTCGGCGACCACGCGGGGGCTCCGCTCGGCCGCCGCCGGATCGATGACGCCCTCGGCGGTGAGCGCGCCGGCGAGGTGGAGCTCCGCGATCACCTCGATGATGCCCGAGCCGCAGATCCCCGAGACGCGGGTGCCCGCGAAGGCGGGCTCGTCGGACCACGCGTCGGTGCCGATCACGCGGAACCGCGGCTCGAGCGTCTCGGGGTCGATGCGGACCCGCTCGATCGCCCCCGGCGCGGCCCGCTGTCCCGCCGAGATCTGCGCCCCCTCGAAGGCGGGGCCCGTCGGGCTCGACGCGGCGAGCAGTCGGCCGCCCACCGCGAGCACGATCTCCGCGTTCGTGCCCACGTCCACGATGAGGCTGACGTCCTCGCGCTCGTACGGCGCCTCGGCGAGGATGACGCCCGCCGTGTCGGCGCCGACGTGCCCGGCGATGAGCGGGAGCGCGTACGCCCGCGCCCCCGGGTGGACGTCGAGCTCGAGATCCCGGGCCGGGACGCGCAGCGCGGAGTCCGTGGCGAGCGCGAACGGCGCGCCGCCGAGCTCCGTCGGGTCCAGCCCGAAGACGAGGTGGTGCATGATCGGGTTCCCGACGAGCGTGACCTCGAGCACGTCGGTCCGCTCGGCACCGGCCTCGGCGACGAGCGCGCCCACGAGCTCTCGCAGGCAGCCGCGGACGGCGGCGGTGAGCTCGGCCGCGGCCCCGGGATGCATCATCACGTAGCTCACGCGGCTCATGAGGTCCTCGCCGAAGCGGATCTGCGGGTTCATCGCGCCGGCCGAGGCGAGCACCTCGCCCGTGCGCAGGTCGCACAGGTGCCCGGCGACGGTGGTCGAGCCGACGTCGAAGGCCACGCCGAGGGCCCGGTCGTGGAACCCCGGCCACACCCCGGTGAGGAGCCCCCCGTCGTGGACCTGGGCCGTCACGGCGAAGCCGCCCGCGCGGAGCGTCCGCTGCAGGCCGGGCAGGACGTGCGGGTCGACCTCGAGCCCGGTCAGGCCCCAGTCCCGCGCGAGCGCGTCGAGCAGACGCTCGAGGTCCCCACGGGCCGAGCCGAGGGACGGCGGCTCCACCTCCACGTAGCAGAGGCGCACGACGGGATCGAGCGCGATCTCACGCGCCTCGGCCTCCTTGCGCACGACCTGCCGGTGGATCTGCGCGTCGGGGGGCACGTCCACGAGGAGGTCGCCCACGATCCGGGCATGGCAGCCGAGGCGCCGGTCCGGCGCGAGCCCGCTGCGCTCGCGGTAGCGGGTCTCCGGCTCGCTGAAGGGCGTGACGTGCGCCGAGCGCGAGACGATCCCGTGCTTGGGGAACTCGCCCTCGACCGGGACGACCTGGCAGCGACCGCAGATGCCTCGGCCCCCGCAGACCGAGTCCAGGTCGACGCCGAGCGCGCGCGCCGCGTCCAGGATCGAGGTCCCCTGCGGGAAACGCCCGCGGCGCCCCGAGGGCGTGAAGACGACGAGCGGCCCCTCCTCGGTCACGGCGCCACGTCCGCCCGCCCGGCGAGCCGAGCGGCGCGACCGCCCCGCCGGCCGGTGCGCGCGCCGGCCGGGTCGCCGCCCTCCCGGTACCGGGCGATCCACCTGCCGCAGTCGGGGTCATGGCCCATGAGGACGTCGGCCGCCATGATCGAGCGGCGGATCTCCTCCCGGAGCGGGTTCGTGATGGCCGAGGTCAGCCCGTTCGCGATCGCCATCGCGAGGAAGGCCGCGTTGATCCCCTCGCGGTTCGGCAGCCCGAAGGAGATGTTCGAGGCCCCGCAGGTGGTGTTCACGCCGAGCTCGTCCCGCAGCCGCCGCACGAGGTGGAACACCTGGCGCCCGGCCGAGCCCATCGCGCCGATCGGCATCACGAGGGGGTCGACGACCACGTCCTCCTTGGGGATGCCGTGGTCCGCGGCCCGCTGCACGATCTTGCGCGCGACCTCGAAGCGGACGTCGGGGTCCTCGCTGATGCCGGTCTCGTCGTTCGTGATCGCGACCACGGCCGCTCCGTGCTTGGCGACGAGCGGGAGCACGGCCTCCAGGCGTTCCTCCTCACCGGTCACGCTGTTCACCAGGGCCTTTCCCCGGTAGACGGCGAGCCCGGCCTCGAGGGCCGCGACCACGGACGAGTCGATCGACAGCGGGAGATCGGTGAGGGACTGCACGAGCTTCACGGTCTCGGCGAGGATCGCGGGCTCGTCGGCGAGGGGGATCCCCGCGTTCACGTCGAGCATGTGCGCCCCGGCCTCGACCTGCGCCTGCACGTCCGCGATCACCGTCGAGAAGTCACCGCGGGCCATCTCCTCCGCCAGCCGGCGCCTGCCGGTCGGGTTGATGCGCTCCCCGATGATGACGAAGGGCAGGTCCGGGCCCATCACGACCTCGCGCGTCGCGGACGCCAGCACGGTTCGGGTCATCCCGCACCCCCCTCCCGCAGCCCGCCGCTCCGAACGGCGGCCCGCAGGACCTCCGGCGTCCACTCCGCGAGGAGCCTCTGGTAGGCGGCCTCCGCCTCGGCCTCGAGGTCCTCGCCGCAGGGGCGGCGCTCGGTGCGGAAGCTCGCGGCGTACTCGTCCGAGCCCGTGAGGCCGGCGACCATCGCCGCCGCATCGATCGCCTCCTGGAAGGACTCGGGCATGAGCCGGCGCGCGGTATCGCGGCCGCGCCGGGCGATGACCTGGGCGGGGATGTCGCGCCAGCGGATGATCTGGAGCTCGGCCTCGGCGCTCACGCTCGTCCCCTCAGACGGCGACCTGCGCCCGGCGGGCCTGGATCAGCTGCTTCGCCGTCTCGGCGGCGATCGCGGCGTCGCGGCAGTAGGCGTCCGCGCCGATCGCCCGACCGAACTCCTCGTTCAGCGGGGCCCCGCCCACCATGACGATGTAGCGGTCGCGGAGGCCGCGCTGCACGAGCTCGTCGATCACGACCTTCATGTACGGCATCGTGGTCGTGAGCAGCGCGGACATGCCGAGGATGTCGGGCTCGTGCTCCTCGAGCGCCGCGAGGTAGCTCTCCACCGGGTTGTTGATGCCGATGTCGATGACCTCGAAGCCGGCGCCCTCCAGCATCATCGCCACGAGGTTCTTGCCGATGTCGTGGATGTCGTTCTTCACCGTGCCGATCACGACCTTGCCGATGCGCTCGGCGCCGGTCTCGGCGAGCAGGGGGCGCAGGACCTCCATCCCGGCCTTCATCGCGTTCGCCGCGAGGAGCACCTCCGGGACGAACAGGATGCCGTCGCGGAAGTCCACGCCGACGATCCGCATGCCCTCCACGAGGGCGTCGTTCAGGACCCGCTCCGGCGCCCACCCGCGGGCGAGCAGGATCTCGGTCCCCTCGACGATCTCGTCGGCGAGGCCGTCGTACAGGTCGTCGTGCATCTGTCGGACGAGCTCCTCGTCCGACAGGCTGCCGAGGTCGATGTCGTCTCCGGCCATCTCAGCTCCTCAGTCGCTCGCCCTTCGGGTCGACGAGCGGCTCGGCGGTCACGGTCGCCGCCAGTCGCTCGCCCAGGTACTCGATCTCGACCGCCGCGCCCTCCCGGGCGAGGGCCGACGGCAGGTAGCCGTAGGCGATCCCACGGCCGACGGTATAGCCGTAGCCGGCGGAGGTCACGTAGCCGACCACCCGGTCCTCGGCCCACACCGGCTCCTTGCCCATCACCACGCGCTCGGGGTCGTCCAGCGTCATGCAGACCAGCCGCCGGACCGGACCCCGATCGCGCACCGCCTCCAGCGCCCGCTTGCCCTGGAAGTCCTTGTCCCAGCGGACCGCGAACCCGAGCCCGGCCTCGATCGGGTCGTGCTCGGTGTCGATGTCCTGGCCCCACAGCCGGTAGCCCTTCTCCAGCCGCAGCGAGTCGAACGCGCCGAGGCCCGCCGCGACGAGGCCGGCCTCGCGCCCGGCCTCCCAGAGGAGGTCCCACGCACGCCGGCCCATCTCCATCGGCCCGTACAGCTCCCAGCCGAGCTCGCCGACGTAGCTGATCCGTTGCGCGAGCACCGGCACCTCGCCGAGGTCGATGCGGCGCGCGGTCATGTACGGGAAGGCCTCGTTCGACAGGTCGGCCTCGGTGAGGCTCGCGAGGATCCCTCGCGCGCGCGGACCCCACAGGCCGAGCGTGAACATCGGCCGGTCCTCGATGTGCACGCGCTCTCCCTCCCGGAGCTGGCGGCGGATCCAGGCGAGGTCGTGCATCCCGGAACCGCCTCCGGTCACGACCATGAAGCGGTCCTCGGCCAGGCGCGTCACGACGACGTCGCACCGGATCGTGCCCCGCTGCGTGAGCATCGAGGTGTAGACGAGCGAGCCCACGGGGCGGTCGATGCGGTTCGCGCACACGCGCTCGAGGAAGCCGAGCGCGTCCGGGCCCTCGACGGCGATCTTCAGGTACGCCGTGAGATCGAAGAGCCCCGCCCGCTCTCGGGTCGCGAGGTGCTCCGCCCCCTCGATCGGCGACCAGAGCGTGCCCGACCACTCGTCCCGCCGCTCCCACGGCGCGCCGGTCAGCAGGTCCCGGTTGGCCTCGTACCACTGCGGGCGCTCCCATCCCGCCGCCACCACGAACGACGCGCCGAGCGCGACCTGCCGCTCGTACCAGGGCGAGAGCCGCAGCTCCCGGGGGCGCGCCATCTGCTGGCGCGGGTGGATGATGTCGTAGACCTCCCGGTACTGCTGCTTCCCCCGCTCGAGCACGTACGCCGGCGTGGTCATGTGGGGGGAGAAGCGGTTCGCGTCCGCCTCCGCGAGCTCCAGGCTCGGCTCGCCCTCGACCATCCATTCGGCGACCTGACGCGCCATCCCCGCGGCGTGGGTCACCCACACGGCCTCGCACACCCACGCGCCGCGCACGCTCGCGCTCTCGCCCACGATGGAGCCGCCGTCGGGGGTGAACGAGAACATCCCGTTGATCGAGCGGCTCGGATCCGAGGGCCGCATCCGGCCCTTGAGGGCGGGGAGCAGGCGCCCGGTCTCGGCCTCGGCCTCGTCGAAGTCCTCGGGCGTGAACGGCATGAGCGAGGGCATCGGCCCCGGTTGGCTCGGGTGGCGGATCTCGGGCTGCGGGGTCACCCGCGGCTCGTGGCGGTAGTTGCCGACGGCGTAGTGGTCCTGCCGGTGCCGGTAGTACAGCGAGCGGTCCTGGTGACGCAGGATCGGGTGCACGACCTCACGGGTCTCGCCGGCGAGCTCCGGGATGGGGTCGGTCCACACGAGCTGGTGCTGCACCGCGACGAGCGGGATCGGCACGCCGAGCATGGCGCCCACGGTCGGGCCCCAGATGCCGGCGCAGACGAGGACGCGCTCGCACTCGATGTCCCCGCGATCGGTCCGGACCCCGCGGACACGCCCGTCCCGCACGTCGAACCCGGTCACGGTGACGCCGCCCTCGAAGGCCACACCCCTGGCCTCGGCGCGCCGCGCGAGGGCGGTCACGATGCGGATCGCCTTGGCGATGCCGTCGGAGGGGACCCAGTACCCGCCGAGGATGTGGTCCGGGTTCACGAGCGGGCTGCGCTCGGCGACCTCGCGCGGGCTGAGGAGCTCGCCCCCCGCAAGACCCCAGGCGCGGGCGAAGCCCAGGCGGCGGCGGAGCTCGCGCATCCGCTCGGGCGTGGTCGCGACCTCGATCGAGCCGACCTCGTACCAGCACGGCTCGCCGTCCAGCTCGAGCGATCGGTACAGCGCGACCGTGTCCTGGGCGATCTTGCACATCGTGCGGGAGCCGTTCGTCTGGAAGACGAGCCCGGGCGCGTGGGAGGTCGAGCCCCCCTCGAACAGCGGCCCCTGGTCGATCACCAGGACGTCCGTCTCTCCGAGCTCGGCGAGGTGGTACGCGGCGCTCGCTCCGACGATGCCGGCCCCGATGATCACGGTGCGCGCTCGATCCCGCATGGTTCCTCCGATGATGCCCCGCACTGGTTGCGCGAACGATAGGTTCGTTGCGGAAGCAGCAACCCGCTCAGCCGCTCCCGAGGTCCACCACGATGGTCTTCAGCTCGGTGAGGCGCTCCATCGAGAACCGCCCACCGACGCGACCGACCCCGCTCATCGAGCCGGCCCGCCCGCCGAAGGGCAGGTGGGACTCCCAGTAGTTCGTTCCCTCGTTCACGTTCACCCACCCCGTGCGCACGGCCTCGGCGAACCGCAGGCCGCGCGCGAGGTCCCGGGTGAACACCGCGGCGAGCAGCCCGTAGGGTGAGCCCTCCACGATCCGCAGGGCCTCGGCCTCGTCGCGGATCGTCGAGACCGGGGCGACCGGTCCGAAGGTCTCCTCGCGCGCCACGGCCATCTCGTCGGTGACGTCGGCGAGCACGGTGGGCGCGTAGAACAGGGGCGAGCCGAGCTGGGGCAGGCGCTCGCCTCCCATGAGCAGGCGGGCGCCCCGCTCGAGCGCGTCGCGGACGTGCCGATCGGTCTTCTCGGCGGTGGGCTCGTTGTTGAGCGGCCCCATCGTCGTCGCCGGATCGAACGGGTCGCCGACGCGGATGCCGCGTTCTATCGCGGCGAGGAGCCGATCGAGGTACGGCTCCAGGACGGGCTCCTGGACGAGGATGCGCTCGCCCGCCGTGCAGCTCTGCCCGGCGTTCAGGAAGCACGCCACGAGCGTCGCCTCCACGGCGCGGTCGAGGTCGGCGTCGTCGAGCACGACGAGCGGGCCGTTGCCGCCCATCTCCAGGAGCAGCTCCTTGCCGGCGGCGCGGGCCGCCACCGTGCGCCCCGTCTCGATCGAGCCGATGAACCCGACCGCCTGCGTGCCGGGGTTCGCGGCGATCTCATCGCCGACGACCGGACCCGGTCCCGTGACGAGGTTCACGACGCCGGGCGGCAGGTCCGCCGCCTCGAGGCACTCGGCGAGCCGGGCGGCGCAGATCGAGGTCGAGGGCGCGGGCACCCAGACCACGGCGTTCCCGTAGGCGATGGCCGGGGCGAGGATCTCGGCCGGCATCGTGTACGGCCAGTTCCACGGGCTGATGACCGAGACGACCCCGAGCGGGACGCGCTGGAGCAGGACCCGCTTGCCGGCGTCGACCGAGGGGGGGAGGACGCCCTCGACCCGCGTGGCGTCCGCCGCGGCCATCTCGAAGTAGGCGATGAGCTCGGCCACCTCGTCCTCGGCCTCGGCCCGCAGCGGCTTGCCCTGGTCGAGCGCGAGCGTGCGCGCCAGCTCCTCGCGCCGGGCGTCGATCGCCTCCGCGACCCGGCGCATCGCGCGGGCTCGGTCGAAGGCCGACAGCGCGGCCCAGCCCGGCTGCGCGGCGCGTGCCGCCTCGATGGCCCGGCGCGCGTCCTCGCGGGAGCCCTCGGCGACCTCGCCGATGACCTCGCCGGTCGAGGGACTGGTCGCCTCGAAGGTCCGCTCCCCGTCGACCCAGCGCCCGCCGATCCACATCCGTGCGTACTCGCCCACCACGCACCTCCTCGGGGCCGGGGGCGGCCGCTGCGGCCGCCCCCGGTCGTTCCGTCGGCTACTCGGCGGCCAGGCCCGCGTCCACCCAGGGCTGCCACACGTCCGGGTGGGCGTCGATCCACGTCCGCGCCGCCTCCGCGGGGTCCACGCCGTTGTGGATCTCGAGCGCGATCGCGTTCTGGTCCTCGTTCGTGTAGGACATCGCCGAGAGGAACGCGAACGCCGATGGCGCCTTCGCCTGCAGGCCGTCGTGGAACGCCTTGTAGAGGACGTCCTGCGGGTACCCGCACGCGTAGGCGTCGGGGTCGTTCACGGCGGCATCCTCGCACTCGGGCGTGACCTCGGGGAGCTCGACCATGGTGAGGTCGTACTGGGCGTGCGCCCAGTGGGGCGTCCAGAAGTAGAACAGGATCGGCTCCTGCTTCTGGTAGGCCGCGTCGAGGGCGGAGAGCTGGGCCGCCTCGGACCCCGCGTAGACGACCTTCAGGTTCAGCCCGAGGTTGTCGGCGATCGCCTGGTCGAAGGTGACGAAGCTCGGGTCTCCCCCGAGGATCTGACCGGCGTCGCCGGACTCGGCGGTCCGGAACAGGTCCTCGTTGCCCTTGAGCCCCTCCCACGTCGCGAGCTCGGGGCGCTCCTCGAGCAGGTAGGTGGGGAGCCACCAGCCGATCTGTCCGATCACGCCGAGCTCGCCGCCGTCGACGACCCCGGCACCGGCCTCGATGTACTTCTTGTAGTCCTTGCCGTGGCCGGAGGGCCAGACCTCGAGCGTCGCGTCGAGGTCGCCGGTCGCGAGCGCGGGGAACTGGGCGAACTCGTCGATCTCGACCAGCTCGACCGTGTACCCGAGCTCGTCCTCGAGCAGGACCTTCGCGACGTTGGCGTTGGCCGCGGACCCGTCCCAGGGGTTCACCGCGATCTTGATCGTGATGTCCCGGTTGTCGGGCACCTGCCTGTCCGCCGTCGGGCCGGTCGCCCCCCCATCCGGCGACCCGTCCTCCTGCACATCGGCACACGCCGTCACGACGAGCGCGACGAGCGCGAGCAGCCCTCCGAGGCGGACGAACCGCCCCAGGCCGGTTCCAGCCATGCTTCCCCCTTTCCGTGCCATCGGCCTCACGCCGACGCTCCCGAGCCGGAGGGCTCCCTCCGGACGTGTCCCATCATCTGCGTGATCCGGTCGATCACGATCGCGAGCAGCAGGATGCAGATCCCCGCCACCATCCCGCGGCCGGGATCGTGCGAGAGCCCACGGATCACCTCGTAGCCGAGACCGCCACCCCCGACGAGCCCTGCGATGATCACGACCGCGAGGACCATCATCACCGTCTGGTTGATCCCGAGCAGGATCGACGGTCGGGCGAGCGGCAGCTGCACCTTCGTCAGGATCTGCCAGCGGGTCGAGCCGAACGCCGCCGCCGCCTCCACGATCTCGCGGGGCACCTGCCGGATCCCCGTGTCCGTGAGGCGGATCCCCGGCGGCAGGGCGTACACGAGGGCGGCGATGACCCCGGGCACCCGCCCGACGTTGAACAGCGCGACGACCGGCACGAGGTACACGAACTGCGGCATCGTCTGCATCGCGTCGAGGATCGGTCGCAGGAGGCGCTGGACCCGGTCGTCCCAGGCAGACCAGATCCCGATCGGGATCGCGAGCACGACCGAGGAGGCCACGGCGACCGCCACCTGGCTCAGCGTGTCCATCGAGATCTCCCACATGCCGAGGACCCCGACGCCCGCGACGCAGCAGAAGGCGAGCGCCGTGAGGTCCGGCCGTCGCGAGACCCGCCAGGCGACCAGGGCCGCTCCCCCGGCCACCATCCACCAAGGCACCCCCTGGAGCAGGTCCCGGAGCGGATCCAGGCCGTAGCGGATCATCGAGTCGCTCATCGCGCCCGTCACATCGCTCACGTGGAGCGTGAGCCAGGCCACCACGTGGTTGACGGGCTCCGAGATCGATACCGTCCACACCTCCGGGAAGTCCTGCTGGCGCAGCACCTCTCGCCCGAACACGACGGCGAGCGCGGCGCCCGCGAACGCCAGCCCCCACCCCGTCCGACGGGACATCGACCACCGACCGAGATGGATCCGATCGGCGTCCCGGTGCCGTCGATCCCGCTGGCTCCAGCCCATCGTGACCCGATCGAGCACGATCGCGAGGATCACGATGGCGATGCCACCGGCGAGCGCCTCGCCGACGTCCCGGCGCTGCAGCGCGTTGTAGACGACCCGGCCGAGACCGCGGAACCCGACGGAGGCCGCGATCACGACCATGCCGAGGGCCATCATGATGGTCTGGTTGACGCCGAGCATGATGTGGGGCTTGGCGAGCGGCAGCTGGACCTTGCGGAGCAGCTGCCTCGGGGTCGAGCCGAAGGCTTCGCCGACCTCCAGGGACCCCCTCGGGACGAGCTTCATCCCGAGGGCCGTGAGCCGGATCGCTGGCGGCAGCGCGAAGACGATCGTCGCGATGAGCGCCGTGGTCGTGCCGATCGAGAACAGCAGCACGAGCGGCACGAGGTAGGAGAAGGCGGGGATCGTCTGCATCCCATCCAGGATCGGGCGCAGGATCCGGTCCACCACCGGCCGGCGCCCCGCCCAGACCCCGAGCGGGATCCCGACCGCCAGGGCCGCGACCACGGCCATCACCATGAGCGCCAGCGTCTCCAGGCTCTCCGGCCACAGGCCGAGGACCGCCATCAGCCCGAGGCCCACCGCCGCGAGCACCCCCTTGCGCCATCCCGCCGCGACGCCGGCGACGAGCGCCGCGCTGGCGATCGCCCCGAACCACGTCATCCGCGAGAGCAGCAGCACGATCTGGTCGAACGAGGTGTTCACGAGGTCCTTCAGGGGCACCAACCCGTAGCGGAACAGGGGATGGGTGCGCTGGTGGGTCACGACCCAGTCCTGGAACGCGTTGAAGACCCGCGCGAGGTCGACCACCCAGCGCTCGGGGAACCCGCCGGCGAGCTGCAGCCCGATCGCGATCGCGAGCGCGGCCCCCGCCGTCCACGCGAGCCGACGAGCCCAGGCGCGGCGCGCAGCGCTCGCGCCGAGGAGGTCGAACCCCGGAAGGGCGGCCGTCCGCGGCGAGGACCCGCCGAGCCCCCCCTGCATCAGCGCGGACCCTCGACCATCGCCTCGAGCACCGCGGCGCGGTCGACGACGCCGATCGGCCGGCCGTCCTCGACCACCCGCACGGGGTGCTCGCTCCGAGCCACGATCGGAAGGAGCTCGACGAGCGTCGTCTCCGGCCCCACGTCCGCCGCGAACGCCTGGCTGCCGTTCAGCGGGTGCATCACCGACCGGGCCCGGAGCACGTGCGAGCGCGGGACGTCGCGCGTGAAGTCGGCCACGTACGCATCGGCGGGGCGCAGGACGACCTCCTCGGGGGTCCCGACCTGCACGAACCGGCCGTCCTTCATGACCGCGATCCGGTCCCCGAGCTTCAGCGCCTCCATGAGGTCGTGGGTGATGAAGATCATGGTCTTGCGCAGCTCCCGCTGCAGGCGCAGGACCTCGTCCTGCATGTCCCGGCGGATGAGCGGGTCGAGGGCGCTGAAGGGCTCATCGAAGAGCATGATCTCGGGGTCGGTGGCGAGGGCCCGCGCGAGCCCGACCCGCTGCTGCATCCCTCCCGAGAGCTCCTCGGGGTAGGAGCTGGCCCAGCCCGCGAGGCCCACGATCTCCAGGACCTCGTGCGCCCTGCGCAGGCGCTCGCCGCGCTCGACCCCCTGGATCTCGAGCCCGAACGCCACGTTGTCGACGATCCGCCGGTGCGGGAGGAGCCCGAAGTGCTGGAACACCATGCTCACCTTCCGCCGACGCAGCTCGCGCAGCCGATCGCCGTCGAACGCGCCGATGTCCTCGCCGTCGACGAGGATCCGCCCCGCGGTGGGCTCGTGGAGGCGGTTGAGCATCCGCACCAGCGTGGACTTCCCCGAGCCCGAGAGGCCCATCACGACGAAGACCTCGCCGGGCGCGACGTCGAAGGACACGCCCCGGACGGCGGCAACGCACCCGGTCCGCGCGAGGAGCTCGCCCCGGGGCAGGTCGGCCTCGGGCGCGCCGACGATCCGCTCCGGCCTCGGGCCGTAGACCTTCCAGAGGTCCCGGCACGACACCGTCGCGTTGGGCGTATCCACCGATCGCTCCCCCACATCCCGCGACCGTCGGTGACCGACGGTCGGTCCGACCGTCGGACTATGGGCGAGGCGAGGGGCTCGGGCAACCCAACGGTTGCGCTCGTCGCAACGAGAGGTGCGCGCCCCGCGACCGGATGGCGCACACTGCGCGGCGATGGCCTCGCGCCACTACGACTTCGTGATCGTGGGCGGTGGCTCCGCGGGGAGCTGTCTCGCCAATCGCCTGTCCACGGACCCCTCGAACCGCGTGCTCGTGCTCGAGGCCGGACGACCCGACTACCCGTGGGACGTCTTCATCCACATGCCGGCGGCCCTCGCGTTCCCCATCGGTAGCCGCTTCTACGACTGGCGCTACGAGTCCGAGCCCGAGCCGCACATGCACGGCCGGCGCATCTACCACGCCCGGGGGAAGGTGCTCGGCGGTTCGAGCTCCATCAACGGCATGATCTTCCAGCGCGGCAACCCGATGGACTACGAGCGCTGGGCGCGGAACCCCGGCCTGGAGACCTGGGACTACGCGCACTGCCTCCCGTACTTCAAGCGCATGGAGAACTGCCTCGCCGCCCGCGTCGACGATCCCTTCCGGGGCCACGCCGGGCCCCTGGTGCTCGAACGCGGTCCGGCGCAGAACCCCCTGTTCGGCGCGTTCTTCGAGGCGGTCCAGCAGGCGGGCTACCCCCTCACCGAGGACGTGAACGGGTTCCGCCAGGAGGGCTTCGCGCCCTTCGACCGGACGATCCACCGGGGTCGGCGCCTCTCGGCCGCGCGAGCGTACCTCCACCCGGTGATGGGCCGGCCCAACCTCGAGGTCCGGACGCGGGCGTTCGTGACCCGCGTGCTGTTCCGCGGCAGCCGGGCGGTGGGCGTCGAGTACGTGCAGGGACGGGGCGGGGCCCGGCGGGTGACGGCGGGCGAGGTGATCCTCTGCGGCGGCGCGATCAACACGCCTCAGATCCTCCAGGTCTCCGGCGTCGGCAACGCCGAGGAGCTCCGCGCGCTCGGCGTCGAGGTCGTGCACCACCTCCCCGGCGTCGGCGAGAACCTCCAGGACCACCTCGAGGTGTACGTGCAGTACCGGTGCACGCAGCCGGTCTCGGTCGCCCCGTACCTGCGATGGCACCGGCGCCCCTGGGTCGGGCTGCAGTGGCTGCTGTTCCGCTCGGGCCCCGGCGCGACGAACCACTTCGAGGCCGGCGGCTTCGTCCGCTCCAACGACGAGGTCGACTACCCGAACCTCATGTTCCACTTCCTGCCGATCGCGATCCGCTACGACGGCTCGGCCCCCGCCGGCGACCACGGGTACCAGGTCCACATCGGCCCGATGTACTCGGACGCCCGCGGGTGGGTGAAGATCGCGAGCCCCGACCCCCGGGTGAAGCCGCGGCTGCGGTTCAACTACCTCTCCACGGAGAAGGATCGCCGCGAGTGGGTCGAGGCGATCCGGATCGCCCGCCACATCCTGAACCAGCCGGCCTTCGACCCCTTCAACGGCGGGGAGCTCTCGCCGGGCCGGCAGGTCGAGACCGATGAGGAGATCCTCGACTGGGTCGCCCGCGACGGCGAGACGGCCCTGCACCCCTCGTGCACCTGCCGCATGGGCATCGACGAGATGGCCGTGGTGGATCCCGCCTCGATGAAGGTCCACGGGCTGGAGGGGCTGCGGATCGTCGATGCCTCGGTCTTCCCCTCGATCACGAACGCGAACATCTACGCCCCGGTGATGATGACCGCCGAGAAGGCGGCCGATCTCATCCTCGGTAACACCCCGCTGCCGCCGCTGCGGATCCCCTTCTATCGACACACGAAGGACGGCTGAGCCCCGCCGGCCTCAGTGCTCGACCTCCTCGGGGAGCTCGTACCAGCGGACGCGCTCCCCGACCCGAGCCCGGATCTTCCAGCGGAGCGACTTCGGCACCGCATCGGCGAAGCGGCGGAGCGCGAGGGCCTGCTCGACCGGGTCGAAGCTCGCCGCGGCGGGGACGAGGTGGCGGAGCTCCCTTCGGAGGAGCTCGGCGACCCGCTCGAGGTTGCGGGTGACGGTGCGCCACCAGCCCCAGTCATCGGCGATGACCCGTCCGATGCGGGCGAGGCCGATCGTGCCGGGCTCGTCGCCCTCGGCGACCTCGAAGGCCGCGAGGAGGTAGGTGATGTCCTGCACGTCCTTCTCGTTCTGCTGGACGACCTGGAGCTTGGACAGCAGCAGGTCGGCGACGTCGAGCGTGTAGGGCATCCGCGCGATGCGGTCCCCGAACTCCAGCACGTGGCACATGTGCAACCGGTCCATGATCACGTCGGCGACGGGCTCCCCGCCGGGACCGACGAAGAACAGCTGCTTGTGGCCGTGCAGGGCGTTGAAGCGCCGGTCGCCCTCGAAGCCGAGCTCGGCGAGGAGCGCCTCCACCTCCTGCTTCGCGGCGGAGACCGAGGCGAGATCCAGGTCCTGACCGGCCCGAGCGCGCGGCGGGAAGGCGGGGGTGAGCAGGCGCACGGCCTGGCCCCCGAGGAGCCGGAGCGGGACCCCGCGCTCGGCGGCGGCGTGGACCACCGTCGTCGCGAGCTCGAACGCGTCGACCGCTCCCACCCGCCGCGTCACTCCTTCGCGACCGCGTCGACCCAGCGGAGCAGGTCCCGCTCGGTGAGGATGCCGACCAGCCGGCCCCCCTCGACGACGGGGAGCCGACGGATCTTCCGGGCGGTCATCGTCTCGAAGACGGTCACGATCTCGGCGTCGGGCTCCGTCGTGACGACCGGTGAGGACATCACCTCGCCGACCCGCCGCGAGAGCAGGTCGGGATCGGTCAGCACGCGGCGCGTCACGTCGCGCTCGGTGAACACCCCGACCGGCGTCTCGCCCTCGGCGACGACCACGGCGCCGATGTCGTGGTCGATCATGCGCTGCAGCGCCGCGGCGACCGTCTCCTCCGGGGACGCCGTGACGACCCCCACGGTCATGAGCTCGCGCACGCGATCCGGGGCCCTCGTCATGTCCTCCTCCTTCCTCCGACCCTCCGCGATCCCCCGCGGCGGTGGCGGCATGGTACGGCCGCGGTCCCGGCCGGGTTGTCGCCGCCGCGCCGGGCGGGTAGAACGCTGCCATGACCGCCCCGCCCGTGAGCGCCTCGTTCCCCTGGCCGCAGGGGCGCCGCGCCGCCGTCGCGGTGACCTTCGACCTCGACGCGGAGTCCGTGATGCTCGCGATCGACCCCGCGTACGCGGAGCGCCCCAGCCTCATGTCCCACCAGCGGTACGGACCGGTGACCGGCGTCCCGCGGCTGCTCGAGGTCCTCGCCGAGCGCGGCGTGCGGGCGACCTTCTTCGTGCCGGGGGCATCCGCCGAGCGGCACCCGGCTGCGGTGGAGGCGATCGTCGCGGCCGGTCACGAGATCGGGCACCACGGGTACGAGCACGAGTCGCTCCTCGGCCGCTCGCGCGAGGAGGAGCTCGACATCCTCCGGCGCGGGCTCGACGCGCTCGAGCGCATCGGCGGGGTGCGCCCGCGCGGCTACCGCGCCCCGTGGTGGGAGCTCGGGACGCATACCCTCGAGCTCCTCGCCGAGCTCGGCTTCGCCTACGACTCGAGCCTGTTCGAGCGCGACGTCCCGTACCGGATCCCGACCGCGCACGGCGAGCTCATCGAGGTCCCGGTCTCCTGGACCTTCGACGACTGGGAGCGGTACGCGTTCTGGCCGGAGATCACGGGCTCGGGCACGATCGCCCGCCCGAGCGAGGTCCTGGAGTCCTGGTGGGAGGAGATCGAGGCCCTCGCCGAGGTGGGCGGGTGCGCCGTCCTCACCATGCACCCGTTCCTGTCCGGCCGGCCGGCTCGCGCCCGGGCGCTCGGCGTCCTGCTCGACCGCCTGCGCGAGCGCGGCGACCTGTGGATCGCGACGTGCGGGGAGATCGCCGAGCACGCCGCCGGCGTCCCGACCGCCCCGTGACCCGGGATCAGGACCGGTTCCGCTCCGCCTGACGACGGATCTCGGGCAGACGTGAGGGGTCGATGAGGACAGCCCGCATCACGAGGGAGACGATCTGCTCGCAGAAGCCCGGATCCCCGCCTCGGTCCTGGCCGCTGTAGAGGGTGAGCGTGCGCAGGAGGACACCGGTGATCGCCTCCCGAACAATGGAAACCGGCATGTCCACGAACTCGCCCGAGGCCACGCCGTCGGCCAGGATCCGCTCGATCGCAGCGTGGAGACGCGCACGCTTGCGGACCCACGGCGCGAAGGCGGGGTCGCGCATCACCTCCTCGGTGTAGAGCCCGCTCAGGTTGTACGGGCTGTTCGCGAGATGTGCCACGTCTTGCCCCAGGTACCGGTAGAGGCGCACCGATGCGGAACCCTCCGCAGCCGCGAGCGCCTCCGCGTTCGGGACGGCGACATCGAGGTCCGAGGAGAGCAGGGTCTGGAGGATCGCCTCCTTCGACGGGAAGTGATGGAACAGCGACGGCTGGCGGACGCCGACGGCCGCGGCGATCTCCCGCGTGGTGGTGGCATGGTACCCGCGCGTCGCGAAGAGCCCCGAAGCGACCCGCAGGATGCGCTCGCGCGTCGGCAGCGTCGGCGACCGCCCAGCCAGGGTGACGCTCGAACGATCCCTCCCCTCCGGATGGAGCACCTCGTCACCCGGTCCTCCAGGGAGGGGGGCCGGTCCCACCGCTCTCTCCATGCCGACGGGGGCGTCACCGGCCGCGGGCACTGTCCGCCGGTGACGCCCACGTCGGACGGGAGGCAACCGCGCGTCGGATCCTGCGTCGCGGCTCACCACGCACCCACCGCCATGAGCGCG
>ENA-ORXB01001778-ORXB01001778.1-sediment-metagenome-genome-assembly--contig:-NODE-1778-length-22387-cov-4.614074_pt1 | contig 22387 bp, 18 predicted proteins | sample MGYA00237863_ERZ511475 | MGnify/ENA primary metagenome ERZ511475 (study PRJEB26305, sample SAMN06343858) | sediment metagenome | isolation source: hot spring sediment | place: Canada: British Columbia... | reverse complement strand
AATCCCGGCTACCCAAACCTGCCCTACAAGCCGCCCGAAAAGGCGCTGGAGGTAAATCCCGAGGCGTATTTCGGCTTCAGCCCCTTCCTCGATCTCCGTGCCCGTGGCCGGCTCCTGGACCTTCCGGTGATGAAGGTGAAGGCCAGCGAGCCCGCCTACTGGGCCGGACTTTATTTCCGCGAATACGACGGCGTCGCCTGGAAAACGGGAGACGACGACCCCGGGCTTCTTAATGCCCCCACCCAGCCTTTTGACCTTGCCTATGATCCGGGCCAATCCCATGCCGCAACCCACAGCATAATGCAAACCTTTTATATCCAGAACGACCAGCCTAACGTCGTTTTCGCTGCCTTCCGGCCGCGCCTGGTATACTTCCCGTCGAATTACCTGTATCAAGGCGTCTCCGGCCTGAAGAGCCCTTTCGAGCTCGCCGAGGGCTTGGTATATAGCGTCGTTTCCAGCAGCATCGCCCAGAAAGACGCGTGGGCTTCGCTGACCCTGGAGGCCGACAGCGAGCGTTTCGCCCCCTACCTAGAGTTGCCGCCTCTACCGGAAAGGGTGCAAGGATTGGCGTCCAAGTTGGTCGCGGACGGCGGCGGTCCCTTCAGCCGCGCCCTGGCCATCGAAAACTATCTGAGAGAGAATTATTCCTATTCCCTCGACGTGCCACCCCTTCCGCAAGGCCAGGACGCCGTGGACTTCTTTCTCTTCGACTCTAGGCTGGGCTACTGCGAGCACTTCGCTTCGGCATACGCCGTGCTCTGCCGCCTGGCGGGAATCCCCTCGCGAGTGGTCACGGGATACTCCACCGGGGACTATAACCCTTTCTCCGGCCTCTACGAAGTAAGCCTTGACGATGCGCATGCCTGGGTGGAGATTTATCTGGAAGGAATTGGGTGGGTAACCCGCGAGCCTACCCCCGACTTCTCGCTTCCCAATTCCGGCACAGGCTCGGGGTCCCTGTGGATATTCGGCGATTTTCTCTCCTGGATGGGAAGCCGCCTCTCGTCTCTTTTTCCGCCTTCGCTGAGGTCGGCCGCGAAGACCGGCGTCCGGTCTCTTATCTCCGCCGCCTCTGCCTTTATTTCCAACTTCGCCTACTCCGCGCGACAGGCGCCATGGTTCCCCATCCTGCTGCTGTCGCTGTTGCTATCCCTTCCCTTGCTGCTCCATATCAGGAAGCGCCGTCGACCCAAGGCTTTCTCGGCTGAGAGCGTAGGGGGGGCCGTCGCCGTCATGCGAACCTTTCTCGTCGATCTGGAGTCTCTGGGTCTTAAGCGCGAACCCTGCCAGACCCTGGGGGAGTTCCTGGCCGGCCTTTACTCCCTGGCGCCGCATCTCGACCTGTCGGAAGAATTGCTCCTCTTCGAGCGAGAGCGCTACGGCCTGAAGCCGGCCTCGAGCGAAGCCCTGGAAAAGATGAGGAGGAGGCTGGACGCCGGCCTGGACCTCCTGCGCCCGCGCCTAAAAGGGAGGCGCCGGTTAAAAAAGATCTCCTCAAAGATACGATAAAGCTCGCGGCTTAAGGGGAAGGCGACGGGGCGAATTGCCCATGGGGTGATGGCACGCAACGTAGGCGGGGTGAGCGAACAGGAATACCGCTCACCTGAGGCCGCGCCTCACCTCCCGGCAATTTCGCAATAAACCGGGGGCCCCAAGGGATCCCGCCCCTCTATTGCGGCACCTCTTCTTCCAGGTCCAGCTCCATCTCCTGGCTCAAGGCCTTGGGAATATACAGGGGGCGCTTGAAGAGGTTTCTCATGTCCGTCCAGGGAGAGTCGCTTTCCCCCGACCTCTCGGCGATCTCCCGGAAGCTGTTGACCTTGGCGTCAAGGTTATCCACGTGGTGCAGGACTACCGCCTCCATGGTCTTGGGCCTCTTGGGCGACCCCCATTCCAGCTCTCCGTGATGGCTGAGCACGGCATGCCTCAGGCGCATGGCCAAGTCTTCGGGAAAACCCGCTATGGCGGAGATGCGATCCCGTATCATCTCGTCCGAGAGAAGAAGATGCCCCAGGAACCTCCCGGCATCGGTAAACTCGATGGCCCGATCGTACTCCAATTCCTCGACCTTCCCGATGTCGTGGAGGGTGGCCGCCGAGATCAGGAGGTCCCGGTCCAGCTCGGGGTAAAGGTCGCAGATCATGCGGCATATGCGCACCGTGGTGGCGGTGTGCTCCAGCAGCCCGCCCAGGTAAGGATGATGGTAATTTTTAGCAGCAGGGGCGGTGGTGAATTTCCTCATGAATTCGGTGTCGTTGAGAAAGGCGAGCAGCAACCCGCGCAAGTGGAGGTTGCGCACCTCTTCCAATGCCGAGCGCAACTCTCCTTCCAGCTCGGCGCGATCGGTCTTCACGGCACGCAGGAAATCGGCCGTGTCCACCTCCTCCTCACGGCACCGCCTGAGGGAGTCTATGACCACCTGCTTCTGCTCGCGGTATTTCTCCACCCTGCCGTTAATCGCGATGTAGTCCCTTTCCTGGAAGGCGTCTTTGTAGCGGTTCACCTGGTCCCAAAGGCGCGCCTCAACCTTGCCGCTCTTGTCCGCCAGCTCCAAGGCCATATAGGGAGCGCCGGTCTTGGTTTTGCGCAATTCCTTGCGCGTAACCACAAAGACGCTCCTAACTTCCGCGCCGGGCTCAAGGTCTTTGATCAACTGCTTGGGCAACTCGTCCTCCCGTACCTAAGGCTCCCCTAATATCTTCTTTCCCGCCCGCTGTTTTCCTTCGCTCGACACCCCCTACACGGAGCCGGCTTGCTTCGTTCGGGGTTGAATTTTTGGCGCCGGAAGCAAGGCGATTCGCCAACTCCTTGCGAGGATTTTTCTCACCCTTCACCAGTATCATAGCTCCCGCCAACGACAATTCTCCGGCGGCCGTCGTTCAACCCCAACTCGGCAGGAAAGAAAACCCTCCCTTCCGGGAGGTGATTCCTGGTGGGCCTAACTGGATTCGAACCAGTGACCTCACCCTTATCAGGGGTGCGCTCTAACCAGCTGAGCTATAGGCCCATGCACCGCATTTCTAGATTATAGCCTCATCCACTAGGCCGCACAACAGAGCCGGCTCGCTGCAAATCGCCGCTCCGGTTTATGCACATTATCAACAACATTTTGTGCAAAAATTCCTGTGTGGCTACAACATATTGTGTTTTTCATGATGACTAGCCGCTGGGGGAAAAGCCTTCGGGAACCTCGAAGTTGGCTTGCGAGACGCGCCCGACGCGCCGGTATTCCCAGCTCACCCCCTTAAGCACCTCGCCGTCCGACTCCGCGCTCCACGAGCTTGGAAGGTAGCCGGGGCCCCCTAGAAATGCCCTTACCGTTCGCCCATCCGCCGTCTCCAAATAGAACTCGGAGCCCGCCCAATGCTGCTCCAGATCGAAATAGCCCTTCATGTAAAGATGGGGCATGAAGCCTGCCTTCAGCACCGCCTGATCGTAGGTTATGGACTGGTAGTTCTTGAGGGCCAAGTTCAACAGCCAGTTCTCTCCGCTCTGCTCGTTATGAATCACCACGCGAGGCACCCCTTCCAGCACGATGCGAAAGGAGCCGTTGGAATATATTCCCACCCCCTGCACTTTGTCTCCGTCCATTCCTTTGACCTGGTAGCTCCCTTTCAAAGTGTTTTCCTTGCCCTGCTCGCGGGGAGTAAGCCCGCTTCCGCCCTCTCCTCCGCAACCTGCCTGCACCGCAGCCAAGGCCAACAGGGCCACTGCCAGAAGTATGGTTTTTGCGACGCTTGCGCGCATGATGCCCTTATCCTTTCAAAACCGCCAGGGGTCGCATGCGGGCCGCCCGCTTGGAAAGGCCGGCCCCCTCGCAAATTTCCACGATCTCCTGCACGTCCTTGTAAGCTTCCGGCGCCTCCTCGGCCAGCCCCGACATCTGTGCCGCCCTTACCATTATCCCCCTGCCCTCCAGTCTTTTCCGCAGCTCCTCGCCCCGCACCGCCTTCCTAGCCGCCTTGCGGCTTAAGGCTCGCCCCGCGCCATGACAGGTTGAGCCGAAGCTCTTGGAAAGCGCCTCTTCCGTGCCCACCAGAACAAAGGAATAACTGCCCATATCTCCGGGGATGATGACCGGTTGCCCGGTCTCCCTGAATCTGCCGGCCACCTCCGGGCGGCTGGCCGGAAAGGCTCGCGTCGCCCCCTTGCGATGCACCATCAAAGCAAGCCTGCGCCCATCCACCTCGTGCTCTTCCATTTTTGCCAGATTATGGGAAACGTCGTAGAGAAGTTCCATGCCCAGCTCTCTCGCCCCCGCCTTGAACACCCGCTGGAAACATTCCCTAATCCAATGAGTCAGCGCTTCGCGGTTGCACATGGCAAAGTTGGCGGCGCAGGCCATGGCCGATATGTAATCGGCTCCTTCCCGAGAACGGATGGGCGCGCACACCAGCTGCCGGTCCGGCAGCTGGTAGCCTCTCTTGGCTAGGGAGGCCCCCATCACCTCGATATAATCCGTGCACACCTGGTGCCCCAAGCCCCGGGAGCCGGAATGCACCATGATCACCACCTGGTCTTCGAAGATGCCCATTTTCTCCGCCCCCGGCTCCACGCCGTCCACCACTTGAATTTCCAGAAAATGGTTACCAGATCCCAAGGTCCCCGCCTGACCGCTTCCCCGCTGATAGGCCCTCTCGCTCACTTTCGCGGGGTCGGCGCCGGGATAGCAGCCGTTCTCCTCCATCGCCTCCAGGTCTTCTTCCCAGCCTATCCCCAGCGCAACCAGCTCCTTCGCCCCCCCGACCAACAGCTTTTCCATTTCCCTGCGATCCAGGCGAAGCTTCCCCCCCGCTCCCAAGCCCTTGGGGATGCTGGCCTCCAGGGCGTCCACGAGCTCTTCGAGCTTTCCTTGTGCCTCCTTAAGCGAGAGGGAGGTCTTTATAAGCCTTACCCCGCAGGAAATGTCGTACCCTACGCCGCCGGGCGAAATAACCCCCTCCTCGACCTCCGTCGCGGCAACCCCTCCTATGGGGAACCCGTAGCCCCAGTGGATATCGGGCATGGCAAGGGAGGCCTTGACGATCCCGGGCAGGCTGGCCACATTAACCACCTGCTGCAGGGCGTTGTCCTGGTCGGCTTTTTCCAGCAATTCCCGGTCGGCAAACACGATCCCCGGGACGCGCATCCCCGGGTGCGCGTGGGCGGGGATTTCCCAGGTAAATTTATCCACTTCGGTCATGCTGTCCAGGAAGCTCACCGGCTCGATCCCTCCATCCGTCATATCGGATGCGGCCCTACAGGTCAAAGATCACCTGCGCCATCCAACGGCCCGCTTCCTCTTTCAATTCTAGCATGTGGTAGGTGGGCGCCTTGATCTCCGCCCTTACTTTATGTCTGGCCAAATCCAGCGGCTCGCCCGCGCCCCAGCCCTTCACTCGCCGTGCCGAGATTTCGTCCACCTTGAACTCACCGAAGGCCCAAGGGCGCGTCTCCGCCTGAAAAAGAATTTCCGCCAGCCAGGAAACCAGCAACGACTCGCTGTCGCTGCCTTCCGCCTCCAGCCCTATTCTCCCCTGTGGCCCCACCGTCTCGGGGTCGAGCATCAGGGCGACCATTCCCAGGGCGCAGTTCTCGAAAACCTCCGCCAGGCTAGCCCCGTAAGCGCGCACGCCTGCGTCCGCGGTATGCTCGATAAACTCGTATTTTTTCAGTCCTGCTCCTCCCCGGTTTCCGCCTCCCCCTCAGGTCCCTCCGGCTCCTCCGGCCCTAGGTCCTCAGCACTTTCCGCTAGGCCCTCCTGTGACGCCAGGTGGGCTATGGAGGCAACCCGGTCTTCCCCGCGAAGGTTCATCACCCTCACGCCCTGCGTGGCGCGCCCCATCCTCGAGATATCATCCACGGACATGCGTATGACTACGCCGTCCACCGATATGGCCATCAGCTCCTGATTCTCCCTGACCACGCGTGCTCCGACCAGCAGGCCCTTCTCGCCAGTGAAAGATATGGTCCGCACCCCCTTACCCCCTCTGCGATGCTTGGGGTACCTGGATATGGCCGTCCTTTTTCCATAGCCGCGCTCGGTTATCACGAAGAGGTCGGCGTCCTGGTCGGCGATGCCCATGGCTATCACCTCGTCCCCCGGCGACAAGTTGATGCCCCTCACTCCCCTGGTATCACGTCCCATGGGCCGGCAGTCCGCTTCCGAGAAGCGTATGGCCTGCCCGCTGCGCGTCACCAGCACGAGGTCGTCGTCGCCACTGGTCAGGCGGGTATCTATAACCTCGTCCCCCTCTAGCAGGCTTATGGCTATCAGCCCGTCCTTGCGCGGCGAGTCGTAGCTCGCAAAGAGGGTCTTTTTCACCAGCCCGTTCCTGGTGGCCATGACCAGGTACGAGTCCTCCGGGTAATCCTTGGTGGCGATTACCGAGCATATCTTCTCCCCGGCGCTCAGGGGCAGCAGGTTCACCAGCGCCTGCCCTCTGGACGCCCGGGACCCCTCAGGCAGCTCGTATACCTTCAGGCGGTAGGCCCTCCCGTGGTTGGAAAAGAAATGAATATAGTGGTGGGTGGAGGCGATGAAGAGGTGCTCCACAAAGTCTCCCTCCTTGAGGTTCATCCCCACTACTCTCCTTCCGCCCCGTCTCTGGGTTCGGTAGGTGTTTATGGGAAGCCTCTTCACATAGCCGGAGTGGGTTATGGTCACCACGACCTCTTCCTCCGCTATGAGATCCTCCACCTCAAGGTCCTCGTAGTCGGGCACGATGTCCGTTCTGCGCTCGTCGCCAAAACGCCTCTTGATGTCCCGCAACTCGTCGATGATTATGGCGCGCCGCTTCGCCTCGTCGGCGAGAACCTCTTTCAGCCATGCGATTTCTTTTTTCAGCTCCTCATGCTCCGTTTTTACCTTTTCCCTCTCCAGCCCGGTGAGCCTCTGGAGTCTCATGTCCAGGATGGCCTGGGCCTGCTCCGCGCTGAGCTTGAACTCCTTTACCAGCCCGTCCCGGGCGTCCTGCACCGTCCTGGATTTCTTGATTAGGGCGATCACCGCGTCCAGGTTGGCCAGTGCGATAAGCAGGCCCTCCAGGATGTGGGCGCGCTTCTGGGCCTTGTCAAGGTCGAACCTGGTGCGCCTGGTCACTACCTCCAGTTGGAACTCCACATACCTGGCCAGGGCTTCCTTGAGGCTCAGTACGCGCGGTACGCCGTCCACCAGGGCCAGCATGATGATCCCGAAGGACTCCTGGAGCTGGGTGTGCTTGTAAAGCTGGTTCAGGACCACCTGCGGCGTGCTGTCCTTGCGGAGCTCCACCACCAGCCTCATACCGGAGCGATCGCTCTCGTCCCGCAGATCCGAGATGCCGCTCAACTTCTTGTTTCTGACCAGTTCCGCGATCCTTTCCGTCATCCTGGCCTTGTTCACCTGATAAGGTATTTCGGTGATGACGATCCTGGAGCGCCCCGACTTGGTTTGCTCGATGTGAGCCTTGCCTCTTATCCTCACCACCCCTCGCCCCGTTTCATAGGCCTCCCTTATGCCCTCGAGGCCCATGATCATCCCGCCGGTAGGGAAATCGGGGCCCTTAACGTAGCCCATGAGCTCCTTCGTCTCAATATCGGGGTTCTCAATCAGGGCGATGGTGGCGTCGATCACTTCCGCCAGGTTGTGCGGGGGGATGTTGGTCGACATCCCCACGGCTATGCCGGAGGAGCCGTTGGCCAGCAGGTTCGGAAAACGCGCGGGGAGAACGGATGGCTCCTGCAGAGACTCGTCGTAATTGGGGACAAAGTCCACGGTGTCCTTGTCGATAACGCGGAGCATCTCCATGCTGATGGGAGACAGCCTTGCCTCGGTGTAGCGCATGGCGGCGGGGCTGTCCCCGTCCACCGAGCCGAAGTTGCCGTGCCCGTCGATCATCTCATAACGCGACGAGAAGTCCTGGGCCATCCTAACCAGGGTGTCGTAGATGGCGGCGTCCCCATGGGGGTGATACTTCCCCATCACGTCTCCGACCACCCTGGCCGACTTGCGGTGAGGGCGGTTCGGCGTCAGGTTCTGCTCGTACATTCCGTACAGGATGCGGCGATGCACGGGTTTCAGGCCGTCCCTTACGTCGGGTAGGGCTCGTCCCACGATCACGCTCATGGCGTAATCCATATAGGAGCGCTGCATTTCCTCGTCGATATCCACCGGCTTTATCTTCCCGGCAAGGGCTTGAATCATCTTTCCTCCTGGTACGTCCTGATTGATCGGGAAAAGTCACGCATTAATCTAAATGTCCAGAAAGCGGACGTTCTTGGCGTGCTTCTGTATGAACTTGCGCCTGGCCTCCACGTCGTCACCCATCAGGGTGTTAAACATTTCGTCGGCCATTAAGGCGTCCTCCATGGTCACCTGCATAAGGATGCGCGCCTCGGGGTTCATGGTCGTTTCCCATAGCTGTTCGGCGTTCATCTCGCCCAAACCCTTATACCTCTGTACGTCATATTTTTTACCGTCGAACCTTTTTACGAGCTCCGCCATTTCCTCTTCGTTATAGGCGTAGTAATCCTTTTTGTCGCAGGTTATCCTGTAAAGAGGAGGCTGGGCGATGTAAACGTAACCGGCCTCGATCATCTCCTGCATATAGCGGAAGAAAAAGGTCAGTATAAGGGTCCTTATGTGGGCGCCGTCCACATCGGCGTCGGTCATGATGATCGCCTTGTGATAGCGGGCTTTGGAGATGTCGAACTCCTCCCCTATTCCGGTCCCCGCCGCGGCGATTATGGCCTGTATCTCGGCATTGTTCAGTATCTTGTGCAATCTAGCCTTTTCCACGTTGAGGATCTTCCCCTTCAGGGGCAGGATGGCCTGGAAGCGCCTGTCCCTGGCCTGCTTGGCCGAGCCTCCGGCGGAGTCGCCCTCCACAAGATAGATCTCGCATAAAGAGGGATCCCTCATGGTGCAATCCGCCAACTTGCCCGGCAGGGAGGTGCTCTCGAGTAGGCTCTTGCGGCGCGTCAGCTCGCGGGCATGGCGAGCGGCCATCCTGGCCTTGGAGGCCCCGATCACCTTGCTCACTATGGCCTTGGCCTCCCCCGGGTTCTCCTCCAGGAAATCCGCCAGCTGCGAGTTGACCGCCGATTCCACGAAGCCCTTGATGTCCGTGTTGCCGAGTTTGGTCTTGGTCTGCCCCTCGAACTGCGGCTCCCTAAGCTTCACGCTGACGACGGCCACCAGCCCTTCCCTTACGTCCTCTCCTATAAGGTTCACGTCTTTTTCTTTGAGGTATCCCTTCTTTCTGGCGTAGTCGTTGATGACCCGCGTGAGGGCGGACTTAAACCCCGCCAGATGTGTGCCACCCTCGTGCGTGTTGATGTTGTTGGCGAAGGTATATATGTTCTCCACATAGCCTTTGTTGTACTGCATGGCTATCTCCGCCTGGGCGTTCTCCTGCTCCGCTCTTATGAAAATTATCTTGCTGTGCAGCGGATCCTTGTTGGCGTTAACGTGCTTGACGAAGTCCTTGATGCCGCCCTCGTAGCGAAAGACGGTTTGCTCCGGCGGGTCCTTCCTCTCGTCCTTGATCTCGATGCGCAAGCCGGTATTGAGGAAGGCCATTTCCCTCATCCTTTGAACGATCACGTCGTAGTCGAATTCCGTGGTCTCGAAGATGCGGGGGTCGGGGGAAAAGCTTATTATGGTGCCCGTTCGCTTGGTTTCTCCCACCACGGCGAGGTCGGTGACCGGCACCCCCCTCTCGTATCTCTGTTGATATACCTTCCCATCCCTACCGACCTCGAGAACCAGCCACTCGGAAAGGGCGTTTACCACCGAAACCCCGACTCCGTGCAGTCCGCCGGATACCTTGTAGACCTTGCTGCCGAATTTTCCCCCCGCGTGCAGGGTGGTCATTACCACTTCGGCGGCGCTCTTGTTTCGTTTCTCCATCTGGCCTACCGGTATCCCTCGACCGTCATCCACAACGGTTATGGAATTCCCTTTGTGGATGGTGATCCAGATGTTTTTGCAGTAACCGGCCAGGCACTCGTCGATGCTGTTGTCAACGACTTCGTACACCAGGTGGTGTAAGCCCTTCGGCCCGGTGGACCCTATATACATGCTGGGGCGCTTTTTTACCGCTTCCAGGCCCTCCAGGACCGCTATCGAACTCTCGTCGTATACCTCCGTTTTTTTCGTAGCTTCGGCCATTTATGTCCTCCATTTCGCGCACACTGACCCCCAAAAGACATATGCCCTGCCACCCTGAATTATATCACTTACGCGGGGTGTTTTTCGCCTTTTCAGCAGTACAAATAAGCCCTTCGGCCCTTATAATAACCTTTCACTTGAGGTTTATCTTTTTGATGATTACGTCCTCTATCTCTATCCCCAATCCGTTGCGGACCTTATCTTTTACCTCCTCGACGGCGTAGTGTAGTTCCTGAGCCCAGGCGTGCGACCTGGCGCCCACGGAAAGGCGTTTTTTATCAAGTTTGTACGGCTTCGACCTCGCGGCAAGCTCGGCCCCCACGATTTCTCCCCATGCCTCTTTTATGCGTAGCAAGTCGCTCAAGTCGCTCATTCCCTCGCGGCGGAGGAGTTGCTCCATCAGCTCCCTCATCCTCCCGGATGTTCCGCTGCGAGGACCGCTTCCGGTTCCTTCCGACATTCCCCTTACTCCAAAAATATAGTTTTTAAGCCCTCCAGCTCATCCATGCCGTCGGTGGTAGTCAACACCGCCTGTTCCCACTTGGCGATCTCCCCGATCACCTTTCGCCGGTTCACGCCGTCCAGCTCCGAAAGACAATCGTCCATCAACAACAATACCCGCCTGCCCGTTTTCCGTATTACCAGACTTCCTTGTGCCAGCCTCCACAATATGGCCACCAGCTTCTGTTCGCCCTGGAAGCACTCCCTGCGCGCGCTTCTCCCTCCCAGATTGATAACCATCTCGTCCCTGTGGGGGCCCATAAGCGTTGAACCCCGCCGTATCTCCGCCTCTCTTATTTTTTCCAACCTTTCGGACAGCGCATCCTCGTTTAGAGGCAGCGACCCCATGGTGGTGTAGTATCTCAGACCTAATTCTCCTATCTCCCACCTCTTCCCTATGTCCGCCATCTCCGCTTGCATTTCATGGACGTACTCCGCCCTTTCCTTGACGATCTCCGCCCCCGCGCGCAAAAGAAGTGTGTCCCAGCTTTTTACATATCCGGCGTATCCTCCCTTTTTTCTTGCCTCTTTCAGTGCTTCGTTTCTCTGTTTTAAGACGCGCTGATACTCCCTGAGGGTTTCTCGATAGCCTTTTTTACAGCAGGAGACTACCTCGTCAAGATATCTCCTCCTTATTTCCGGACCGCCTTTCAACATCCATATGTCGTCCGGTTGAAAGCTTACCGCCGTTAGATACTCCTTTGTCCCGCGATCTTTTACCCCTCCCTGCGAGGAAATCACCCTGGTCAATTTTACGTTGACCGGGTCACCGGTCGGGGTCTGGTTTATAGTCCCCCTCACCAGCGCATTTTCTTCCCCCTTCCTCACCATCTCCTTGGCGTCTGCCGTTCGCATGGACGAGCCGCTCAACATAAAATAAAGGGCCTCGAGAAGGTTTGTCTTCCCTCGCCCGTTTCCCCCCACTACCACGTTTATCCCGTCTTCAAAAAAGAACTCACGTTGGTCGTAATTTCTAAAGTTGCTCAACCTTATACTTTTTATCACCGCTTGTTTTTTATTCTCCTTCTCTCCTAACTTTCCGGTGTTTCCCTTTTCGACGTCCTTTAACGGCTTTTTCCGCATCCTTTTAAAATGTAATTTTTTATTTTAGTCTTATGGGCATTATAACGTAGGTAAAATCTTCCTTATCCTTTTCCTTTATTATCCCGGGTTTCAATGGTTCAGTTAACCCTATCACCACCTTTTCCCCATCTATACATGAGATACCATCCTCCAAGAATCTATTGTTGAAGGCTATTTCCATCTCCTCCCCGTCATAATCCGCTTCTATTTTTTCTTTTCCCTCTCCTATTTCTTTTGACTCCCCCGACAGGGTTACCGCTCCTTTCTCCATACTCAACTTTATAGTGCCGCTGAAAATAGACACTCGTCTCAGGGCGCCCAATAACTCGTTTTTCTCCACTACCACCGTCTTTTCCGTTACCTCCGGAATAAATTGGCTGTACTTCGGAAACTTACCTTCTATGAGCCTGATGGTGTGGTTGGAGTTTCCAACATCGAATCTAACCTGGCCTCCGTTCTCATCCCTGAGCATATTCATTTTTCCCTCCTTCCCCGCTATTTTCGTGAGATTTACTAGCGCGTTGGAGGGAATAATGAACTGACCTTCTTCAACCGCTTTATAACCGTTGCTTAACTTTTTTATCGCCAGGCGGTAGCTGTCCGTGCTCACCATGCGCAGCTCTTCTTTTCCCACCTCCAAAAAAATACCCATTAAGGTGGGGCGTTTTTCGTCTTTTGATGCGGCCTTGGACACCTTTTGCACGGCGCTTATAAATATGGAGCCCTCGAGATCCTCTATGACGGGGTTATCCGCGACCGGCGAGGCAGGGAAGTCCTCCGCCGGCATGGTGTATATCCGGAATAGGGTATTTTCCCCTTCTACAATCATCTCATTATCCACTACTTGCAGATTTACCTTGTCTTCTTTCACATCCCTTAAAAAGTCTAGAAAAACCTTTAAACTGACGACACAATCTCCTTCCTCCGTGATATTGGCGGCGCATGTAGTCTGGGTATAAGATTCAAGGTCGGTCGCATAAAGGGACAACCTGTCTTTTTTACCCTCCAACTTGACGCCGGAAAGAATAGGCATCATTCCCTTCGTATTGGAAGAGTACTGTGTTACCTGTACTGCCTGATAAAGATCCTCTCTCAGTGCGTTCAGTTTCATGTTGATAAATCCTCCTGTGACTACTAGTTATGCCTATAAATTAAATATTCATAGTATTATGTCCTGTCCATAATGTTTATAACGGTTGTTTTTCCTTAACCGAGAGGGATATGAGAGTTGATATGGTTGTGTATAAGAAAGCCGGTTATTAACAAGGAGGAATTGAAACAGACGCCTTTCGAAAGATATTCTCATTTCCGACAACTCCTCGACAGCTTATAGACATTATTTTTATATTATTTCATCAGGCAAAGACACGACTTGCTCTCACTCCATCTTTTTAATTTTGTTGGTAAGTTTCTGGACCGTGTTGTAAATTTCCCTTTTTTCCTGCATAAGGCGGCGTATTTTTTCCACGGAGTGTATGGCGGTGGAGTGGTGTCTCCCCCCAAATGCGTTACTGATGGCGGGAAGAGATGCATCGGTCAACTCACGACATAGATACATGCAGATCTGTCTTGCGGTTACCAGCTGTCTAGAGCGGTTAGGACAGGAAAGTTGGCTTACGGATATGTTGAAGTGGTCCGCCGTCACCTTCATTACCCGCTCTATGGAAATTTCCTGGACTTCTTTCTCGGGCAACATGTCCCGCAGAACCTCTTTGGCCAGGTCGAGGCTAATGGGTTCTTTGGTAAAGCTGGAGTAAGCAACCACCCTTATGAGTGCCCCTTCGAGTTCTCTGATGTTGGAGTCGAAAAAGGAAGCAATATAGTTTATTACCTCGTCGGGTACCTCTTTCTTATCCAAACTGGCCTTCTTCTTCAGTATGGCGATCCTGGTTTCCAGGTCCGGGGGCTGGATATCTGTTATCAAACCCCATTGGAACCTTGAGATCAGCCTGTCCTGTAGATTCGGGATTTCCTTGGCGGGACGGTCGCAACTCAGCACTATTTGTTTGTTGTTGTTGTGGAGATCGTTGAAGGTATGAAAAAACTCTTCCTGCATGCGCTCTTTGTTGGCGAGGAACTGTATGTCATCCACAAGGAGCACATCTATAGAGCGATATTTTCTCTGGAAGGAGGGAATTTTTTTATCTTTCAGGGCATCGATAAAATCATTAACAAATTTTTCCATAGAAATATAAGATACCTTGAAATTGGGGTAAAGCCTCTTTGTGTAATGTCCTATGGCATGGAGGAGGTGCGTCTTGCCTAGGCCGACGCCGCCGTAGATAAACAGAGGATTGTAAGAGGTAGGATTCTCCGAAACTGAGAGGGCGGCGGCGTGCGCGAAACGGTTGCTGGCACCAATGACGTAGGTATCGAAGGTATACCTCACGTTTAGATCACTGGAAGGGTACTCTTCGGACAGGAGATTAACATCCAGGTATAGGGGATCACGGGACCCCTTTTTGCGACGGTCCTTGAGCACCAACTTTACTTCTTTAACGCCGTCGAAAACCTCGCACGCGACCTCCTGGATGAGATTTAGGTATCGCTTGTCCACCCATTCCTTGGTGAAGTTGTTGTTGGTAAAAACGTAAAGGATGGAGCCCTCGATCTTTTCCGCATGCAGGTTTTTAAACCACATGGAGGAGGAATCGGCAACGCGCTCCTGGATTATGTTAACGCATTGTTCCCACAAGAGGTTCAACTTTGCTGTCACTGGATCATCCCCCGGGAAGGGTCGCGACACCACACCTGGAATATGTCACACGGCCATTCTATTACAGCGACAGGAGGCCCTGCAAGTAGGATCTGCCCAATTCCGACAGGAATCTTTTTCCATTTGATACAACCTCAACAAGGCCCATATCCTGCAGCTTTATAAGGTCCCGGTATGCCGTGCTCAGACCAATGCCCAGCTCAGACGCCACGCCGGATGGTCCCAGGGCCTCTCCCTCCGAGAGCAGGAATAGAATGTTGTTTTGTCGCTGGGTGAGGAGTAAAGATTGGGCGTCCGGGTTGAATGGCGACGCACCCGGGGCACCTCCGGAAAGCGACAGGTTAACATAAGTGCCCTCCCCTGGACCGGATTCGACCCTGATGTACCCGCCAAGAGAGTGAACGTCGTCTCTTGCGAGAGGGAGCCCCAAACCCACGCCGCGTATGTAGGAGCGCTGCCGCGTGGTGGCGGTAGAGTAGCCGGGCTCGAAGGCTAGGTCTAGCCTGGAGATACCGGGGCCGTTGTCGCAGACGTAGATGTTTTCCCCGCCATGGCCGAGAACAATGGAGGCGGTGCACGGGACAGCATGAATGAGGTTGTCGATGACCTCACGCAGGGCGACTTCGGGGATCTTGGCGCCCATATCGCGCATGGCGTCGGAAACGAGGTCGACGGCCTTGATGGCAAACTCCTTAAAGGAAGGAGCAGAGAGATCCGTGACCGTGTATTCCCGGCCATCGGCCGGCAGGGCCACCCTGGCATGAGGAGATGGGAGCTTTTCTTCCCCGCCGGAATAATGCTCAGGGTTGGATGCGAAAGGCATTGCGTTTCACTCCCGCTTCCCGCTTCGAGAAAAAAGCGAGCAATCTAAAGAGAAAGAAAAAGGAAAGGAGAAAAGAAACGACGTTATGCACATGGGCGCAGAAGACATAGGGACGTCTTTAGCGGGAAGAAAGCGGCAAACACACAAACGACCGCAAGAATCGGTAGCCACGCTAAGCTGGAAAAACGGCAACTTATGCACAAGATTATCCACAAATGTTGATAAACGCTTTCCCATGATGTCTCCATCTCCACAGAAACCCACCAGCCCATTATAGCAATGGTGACGGTATCGAATAAGGGGCATTTGGGGAAGGGCGGGGACGCCTCGCCGCTCGCCCCGACACGGGAGCAGAAGAAGGAAGGACGAAGCGGGGCCACACCGCTACCCTCCCGCGGGGCATGCGGAAAGCACAAGGGCCGTTTCTTGACACCCGGATGTGCCGCCTATATAATTTTGATGCTTTTTTGGAGGTAAAGACATGAAAAGGACCTATCAGCCGAATACCAGAAAAAGGAAAAAGAACCATGGGTTCAGGAAAAGGATGAGCACCAGGTCCGGAAGGGCTATCCTAAAAAGGAGAAGGCAAAAGGGCAGAAGAAGGCTGAGCGCCTGAAGGAACAGATGAAAACCCTGAAGAAGAGCCATGAATACCGCAGGGTTATCGAGGGTGGCAAAAGGGAAATTTTGGAAACAATAGTGGTTCACCGGCTCCCCAACCAAGAGGAGGAAACGCGCATCGGAATATCAGTTAGCAGAAGGTTGGGGAACAGCGTGGAGCGGAACAGGACAAAGAGAAGAATAAGGGAGGCGATCCGCAAAAACGCCTCTTTTTTACCTTTAGGAGAAGACGTGGTAATAACGCCGCGAGGAGGTTTTTTAGGGGCCGACTTCGCGTCAATCGAGAATGACATAAGAAGAATCGGAGAAAATAAGGATCATGCGTAACGCACTGTCAAAAGCAACCGAGATCGCAATAAAGGCAACCATACGCGCCTACCAGCTGCTGATATCCAGTTGGATGCCGCCGCACTGCCGGTTTTATCCCACTTGTTCGGAATACATGCTGCAGGCGGTATGTAGGTTTGGGCCCCTAAAGGGAACTGTGCTGGGAATTAAGAGGATCGCCAGATGCCACCCGTTAAACGAAGGCGGGTATGACCCTCTACCGGAGGGATAGACTATGATGAGTGTGCTCGGGGATTTATGGAACGGCATTGTTGCCGGGCTGAACTGGATGCTACAGGGCCTATACGGCCTGACCGGAAATTATGGCCTGGCCATAATTCTATTGACCGTGCTCGTGAAGCTGGTTTTGCTGCCCCTGACCGTGAAGCAGACGCGCTCCATGATTGCCATGCAGAAAATACAGCCGGAGATAAAAAAGCTGCAGGAAAAGTACAAGGACGACAAGGAAAAACTCTCCCAGGAGATGATGAAGTTCTACAAGGAGAACAAGATCAATCCTTTGGGAGGATGCCTGCCGCTTTTATTGCAATTTCCCGTTTTTATTGCCCTGTTCACCGTGTTGAGGAAGTACTTACTCACCGCACCGGCCATGGTGGTTGGAATGACCTTCAATATACTGCCAGGCTTCTTCCCCGCCGCCGGCGGGATTGCGAAAGTAGTCCCCAAAAGCGCAGACTTCTTGTGGGTGAAGAACCTTGCCGACTCCACCCGAATAGCGGATCCGATATTCATACTTATTATCTTGCTGGGCATATCAACCTGGTATTCTCAAAAGCAGGTCATGACGGATCCGCGACAGAAGAACATGATGTATATAATGCCCTTGATCACTATATTTATCGGCCTTAGCCTGCCGGCTGGGGTGGTGCTCTATTGGATAACAACCAACCTTTTGCAGATAATTCAACAGTGGGGGATGGAGTACTACGACAAAAAACACCCCAGAGAGCTGCCGCAAGCCAAAGCGGAGAAGGGAGCGATTGTCTCAAAAACCTCGGCCAAAGGAAAAACGACGGGCGGCAAAAAGGCACAGGGACCGCACGAAAAGGCTGCTATAGCGGCGAAAAGCGGGGAGGAGAAGAGAAAGGCGGAGAAGAAGGCGGCGCCGTCTGGGGCAAAGCAAAAGCAGGGTGCAGCTTCCGGAAAGGGCAAAGTCTCTGCCCCCAAGGGGAAAGGGAAAACCACATCTCAAGTTAGGAAGCCCAAAGGACCGCCACCTCAACAACGCAAAAAGGCTCCTAAGGGGCCTTCAAGAAAAAGTGATAGTAAGAAAAAACGGTAAAAGGAGATGTAAACATGGAAGGGGAAGAGAGGGTCTTCACGCCAAAAAGAGTGGTGGTGGACATCGTCAATCTCATGAACCTTAGGACCAGGGTAACCAGCTGGGAAGACGAGGAAGAGATACACGTTGATGTTTGGGGCGAGGACCTGGGAATCCTTATAGGAAGAGGGGGCGCCACGCTGCAGGCGTTGCAGGACATAGTAACTACTGTGGTGCGGAAAAAGAACTCAGAGGGCAGAAGGATAATCGTTGACGTAGAGCGCTATAAAGAAAAAAGAAGGCAAAAGCTGCGGGAATATGCGGAGAGAATGGCGGAAAAGGCCCTGAGCAGCGGGAAACCGATACGCCTGGAACCTATGACGCCCAGGGAAAGGAAAATAGTGCACGATGCGTTAAAGGATATGGAAGGAGTGAAGAGCGTAAGCGAGGGAGAAGACCCACAAAGAAGGGTGGTCATAAACCCCGTAAAATAGAAGAGAAGGGAAAAAGAGCCCTGTTTCACGTGAAACAGGGCTCTTTTTATGGGCATGTACGCACATCAATAACGGCTGCGATGGCCTCAACTAGAAAACACTTATGTTTTTGCCGGAACGGCAAGCGATTAAGGGCAAGGCATGGCGGCTTCTTTGGAGAAAATAATGCTGATAATGTACACATTTGTGCGTATCTGCTTTTGTCCTTTTGGTCGATTAGGGAATAAAAATAAAAGATAATCGCTCGAGAGACCCTGCCAACAACCTCCATCAGAGGCTTTTACGCAAATTGGGCAGAAGCCAAGAAGTGAAATATAAACGATAGCGGCTGGAGTAACTGCGGGCAGGTCGTTGCGCCGCCAACGACGGAGATGGATTTGTAGCATGATGGGGCATCCGGAAACAAAAAAGATAAGCGAGATAGCCGTCGTTGGGAATTGAAGAGGCGAGGCAGCCATAAGTATAAACCAGTACTTAAGGTAAAGATATTGCCAATATTATTGCAATATAGAAAATCGGCGGTTATCAGGCAAAAGAATCGATGTCGTTACGACCTCCCTTGGGCAGGCGAATGGTGTTGGGTAAATTTCGTGGCCACGGGGAACACGGACACGCCTTCACGAGCCAAGAACGCGCCCCGGCCACTTTTCCTCCCGGAACGAATGCGGCACTGAAGCTCCCCTGGCGACCCCTAACAGCATCCGGCGGGAGTTAGGTCGGCTAAAGGGTAACTTTAATATCTTTGGCATGGATCGTGTTTCACGTGAAACGCCTTTTTTCGAGAAATAAGTCCTTGATGGCGGCAAGAATATTATTCCTCCGTGGCCTCCATCGTAGAACAACCTTATTTTGCACAATAGGCTGGGAAAAAGGCAGAAAAAGGTCAAGCGCCTTCACCTAAGCATGAACAGGAAAGAAATACCGCTCGGCGTAGAACGAATAGAGAAAAACATTAGAGGGGATGCGGGGCATCTGGGAGAAAATAAATATAGTCAGATAAAGGTTGCAACTTTCTACCTTTTGTTTTGGAGGAATGGTATTCTTTTAAGCATGAACGATGACCAGTTGCATATGCGGCTGCGGGCTGCATGCGAGCGTGCGGCACATAAAATGGGCCTGCTTATTGAGGGGGAAAGGCTTGATTTGCTGCAGAATTATGCGGAGGAGCTGAGGCTGTGGAATAAAGCCTATAACTTAGTGGGGAGAAAAATAGGCACCGAAGGCCTGATAGATCTTTTTGTGGATGCGTTGACCCCTCTTTGCGTCAAGGGATTGCTGGATGGGAGAAAGGAGGTGTTGGATATTGGAAGCGGCGCAGGCCTTCCGGGCGTACCGCTTTATATCGTGGCGGGCCCGTTCCCCTTGACCATGGTGGAGTCCCAGAGAAAGAAGATCACCTTCTTAAGGCATACGGCCAGGAAGCTTGGACTGGAGGATGCAAAGGCTTATGCGGGAAGGATGGAGGATATGTCCAGGCAGGAGGACTACTTAAACGCTTATGAGGTCGGCTTGGCCCGCGCGGTTATGGATCCTTTGCGCTTGATCAGACTTGCCCGTCCCTTCATCTGCGAGGGGGGACGGCTGGTCGTTTTCGTGGGCAAAGCCGATGGCGACAGGATAAGAAGGGCTTCCCCGGACCTGCGCTTAAAGGGGGCGGAGCTGGAAGCCCTGAGGTCAACGCGGCGCATAACGGGAAAGGATAATTTCCTGGCCGTTATCAGGAAAACGGAAGCCATGGCGGGATGAAGGGGAAGGCCGTCTATGGGGCGGCAAAGCGAAATAAAGTTCGGCCAGGGTGCGATGGCCATCCGAATCGGGCATACTGGCGGCGAGAAGTATGTGAGATGAGGTGGAAGAAAGTGGAAAATATAGGGAATGACCACGCCTCGCGCGCGGGAAGAGTGATGGCCATAGCCAACCAGAAAGGGGGTGTGGGCAAAAGCACGACGGCTATAAACCTGGGAGCCTATCTGGCCGTGGAGGGAGAGAAGGTTCTGATAATAGATCTGGACCCGCAAAGCAACGCCACCAGCGGCCTGGGCATAGGCCCCGACGGAACCGAGCAACAAATATACGACGTGCTGGTCAACGAGGTGCCTCTTGACGAGATAATCGTGCCCACTACCACGGAGGGGTTGGATCTGGCGCCGTCTTCTCTGAGGCTGGCGGGGGCGGAAGTGGAGTTGGTGCCGGCCCTTTCCCGGGAGAGCAGGCTGAGGAACTCCCTGGAACCGGTAAAGGGTCGCTATGACCTGATTCTGGTGGATTGCCCGCCCTCCCTGGGGCTGCTGACCGTGAATGCCCTGGCGGCGGCGGATGAGGTTCTGATCCCGATCCAGTGCGAGTATTATGCTCTGGAGGGTTTGGTGCTGCTCCTGCACACCATAGAAAAGATAAAGGTATACTTAAACCCCGACCTTCGCATCGAGGGCATTCTTCTGACCATGCACGACGCCCGCACCAACATCTCCAAGCAAGTTATGGAGGAGATCCGAAAGCAGTATCCGCGGGAAACCTATGATACGGTAATACCGCGGAACGTCCGGCTAAGCGAGGCCCCCAGCTATGGAAAGCCAATATCTCAATACGATCCTAACTCGAGGGGGGCCCGCGCTTACCATAATTTAGCAAAGGAAGTGATATCTCATGGCCAAAAGAGGCTTGGGTAAAGGTCTTGGCGCGTTGATAACTGCCAGCAACGCCGCCGATCAACCTAGGCACGAGATGATACCCGTGGACAGCATCAACCCTAACCCTCTGCAGCCCAGAAAAATTTTCAAGGAAGAAAACCTGGAGGAGCTCGCCGCTTCTCTTGAGGAACACGGCATGGTGCAGCCCATTATTGTCCGACCATCCGGAACCGGGTACGAGCTGCTGGTGGGGGAAAGGAGATGGAGGGCCGCCCAGATGGCGGGGATCAAGGCCATACCGGCGGTCATCAGAGAGGCAGAGCCTTCGGAAAGCTTGGAGCTGGCCTTGGTTGAAAACTTACATCGCGATGACCTCAACGGGATAGAGGAAGCCCAAGCCTACCGGCAGCTGGAGGAGGAGTTCGGGTTATCTCATGAGGAGATCGCAAGCAAAGTGGGCAAAAGCAGGTCGGCCGTGGTCAACGCGCTGCGCCTTCTTCAACTTCCAGTAGAGATTCAGGCTACGGTGGTTGCGGAGGAAATTACGCCGGGCCATGCTAGAGCCCTACTTGCCCTTCAGGGGGACCCCTACCAGGCGGTTGTTCTGCGTAGGATTATTGACGAGGGCCTTTCCGTGCGCCAGGCCGAGGAGCTGGTCCGCAAGCGTCTGGGGGGCTCCGAGGCGACCCGTCAAAGAGAGAAGCCGCGACCGCTCGACGAATATGCGGAGATCATTTCGGCGAGCTTGCAGGCGAAGGTGAGGGTCGTGCAGGGCAAGAGGAAAGGAAAAATTATCATCGAGTTCAAGGGAGAACAGGACCTCCAGCGCTTGCTCAAGGAGATCACGTCGGGAGGGGATGGCCAAGAAAAAGAGGCGAGCCAGGCCCCCTAAGCTTTAGGAATATTTTTCCATGGCGAGTTTGACCAGTCGTCCAACCAGGTCCTTGAAGTCCATGCCCGCCGCGGAGGCGGCCATGGGAAGCAGGCTCGTTTCGGTCATCCCGGGGCTGATGTTGAGCTCCAGGACCTGAGGCACCCCCGATTCGTCGATAATGATATCCACTCGCGACACGTTGAGGCAGCCCAGGGCGCGATGCGTCCTGCAGGCCACCTCTACGGCACGGCGTGCAGCCTCCTCGTCGATCCTGGCCGGGCAGTAATATTCCGTGAGGCCCGGGGTGTAGCGGGAGTCGAAATCGAAGAATGCGCTATGAGGAACCGTCTCCACCAAGGGAAGCGTCTCAAGCTCCTGGTTGCCGAGAATGCTCACCGCCACCTCGGTTCCGGAGACATATTTTTCCAGAAGGACGCGCTCATCGTAGTGGAGGGCGCTCAACACGGCACTGGCCAGCGTTTCCTCCGAAGGAACCATCTTCACCCCGAGGGCGGATCCCTGGGCAACCGGCTTTACCACCAGGGGATAACCCAGCTTCTCTCCCACCGTCTGCAGAGCGTGGAGAGCCCCCATTTCCTGGAAAGTGGCTTCGCTGAGCACGAAAAAGGGAGGAGTTGGAATGTTCTCGCGCATAAAGACCTCCTTCGACAGCGCCTTGTTGAAGCCCATGGCGCTGGCGAAAACCCCCGGGCCGGTATAGGGAATGTCCATGATTTCAAGGAGCTCCTGCACCGTGCCGTCTTCCCCGAACTTGCCGTGAAGGGCGATATAGACCAGGTCGGGGCGCGATTTGCGCAGAGAGGGGACAAGGCTTTCGTCCACGTCCAGCTCCAGGACTTCGTGGCCCAGTTCCTTGAGGGCATGGGAAACCCTCCTCCCC
>ENA-ORXB01001777-ORXB01001777.1-sediment-metagenome-genome-assembly--contig:-NODE-1777-length-22391-cov-4.963924_pt1 | contig 22391 bp, 17 predicted proteins | sample MGYA00237863_ERZ511475 | MGnify/ENA primary metagenome ERZ511475 (study PRJEB26305, sample SAMN06343858) | sediment metagenome | isolation source: hot spring sediment | place: Canada: British Columbia... | reverse complement strand
TCAAGAGCCACGTCGGCACCCCAGAAGCGAAGGACACATACCCCAGGTAGCGCGCCGACGCGGTCAGCTCATACACGAGGTACCCCTGGGCCGTAGACTGCATCCAGGTCCCAAAAAGGGAGATCATCTGCCCAAAGAACCACAGGCGATAGTTGGGGTAGCGCAGAGCGGAGAAGGTATCACCTGCGCGCACGCCGATGCGTGCGCCAAGCCGTCGTGTCCTCATCGTCACCTGCCGGGTGCCCTGGAAAACGCCAATGGCGCTATTATACGCCAGGTTGGGAAGGAGCGCACTTTTGCTCCGCGCGCCAGCGCGCGGTTGACAGTCGGCGGCCGCTGCCTATAATCAACTCAGGAGTCTTCCCTCATGGGAAGGCTCCTGCCATTCTGGGGGATCGTCTAGAGGCAGGACACCGGACTTTGGATCCGTGAACGGAGGTTCGAATCCTCCTCCCCCAGCCTCGAAGGGCAGCGGGGCCTGCCGGGGTTACTGAGCCGCCCGCCCGTACCGCTCCTCGAGATGCGCCAGCCACCCCGCCTCGAACTCGGCCCGGGTCAGGCCCAGCTCCGCCTCCAGGGCCTTCCAGACCGGCTTCTGGCCGGCGGAGGCGCGCAGCAGCCGCGCAAGCTGCTCCGGCGGATAGCGCTCGCCCAGGAACTCACCGACGGTGTAGGCCATCGCCATGCACCACTCTGTGAACGCCTCTCCGGAAGAGTTGAACCGCGCCGCCAGCGTGTCCAGGAGCGGGCCCGCCGCTTCCTCGTCCGCCAGGTCGTCCCCGGCCCACAGCCTGAGGAACAGCGTCGGACTCCCGTCCTCGAGGCTCGCCGCAACGGCCTCTCGCCACGTTGGCTGGCAGGCCTGCGCGTGCCAGGCGGCCAGCCCCTGCGCCAGGAGCCAGTCCGGCGACCCGCCTTCGCTCCACCAGGCCGCCTGTAGGAGCGGCCATCCTACACCAAGGCGCACCGTCGCGCGTGTGTGGGCGCTGCGCTCCTCTTCGCTCCAGAGCTCCAGGGCCAGGCGAGGGGAGGCCACGGAAAACGACCACATATGACTCGAGTAGCTCACGCTCAGCATCACGGCACGGGCCGTCGGCTCGATGTCGACCCGGATCCTCTCAGGGCGGGGCATGGGCCCGGCGGCCATTGGCCCCTCCTGCCCCTTCGCGTCACCGGAGCTAGCCTTGAGGCCATAGGTCTCGGCGGCCAGCCGGTACAGTGCCTCGAGCTCGGGGGCCAGTTGCTCTGCGATGGCACAGTCCGCACCCGATGCGACCACGAGGATGGGTCCCGCCTCGGCCGTGCAGCTCGCTCCCGAGGACTCAAGGGGCGGCGCCGTGTGGCACCAGCGCCCGCTCACGCGCGTGAAGTACCAGGTGCCACGCCGCGTGTCGCGCCCATCGCTGAGCGTGACCGTGGCCTCGGCCCCGTCGGCCGTGAGTCGGACGCCCTCCACACGCACCTGTGCGCCGGGCCGCGCCGCATACCATGCTGACTCCCTGTAGAAGCACTGCTCGTGGTACCGGCGCCAGTGGAGTGGCGCTCCCTGCAGGAGCGACATCAGTATGTCCCGTTGCCCCGCCTGCAGGGCCAGCACCTCCTGCTCCACCAGGCGCTGCAGCTCGGCGGCAACCGCCCGCTCCCGGGATCGCACCTGCCATGCCGCAAGCCCCGCCACGAGCACCGGTAGGACGACGAGCGCCAGCATCCAGCGCGCGGGGCGCCGCCTGACCAGTGCGCGCCACTCCACAGGGGGCAACTGTTCGTCGCTGCTCGTGCGCCACTGAAAGCTGATGCCCACGTTTGCTCCGTCGCACTCTGCCGACAGGCTGGCCCGATGGACGCCACGCCTCGAGGGCACCGGAAAAAGCTACCCAATGGTAGCACGTAGCGCCAGGCCCTGCAACCAGGCGGTGAGCCCAGGGCCCCGGGGGGACACAGTAGGGCGGGGGCCATCCCCGCCGCCGGCCGGCCATGGGCGGACGCCTGCAGGCTCGCGCAGGGCCTGCCGTCCGCAACCCTCCGACTCCCACAGACGTTTCGGGGCGCCCGCAGGTTCCAGACACGTACCACCGTGCGCCAAAAGGCCCCCAGCGGTCGCCGGGAAGCCTGCCAGGTAGAAGGCATGGCATTGGGAAGAGTTCCCGGGCGACTTGGCAAGGCCGACGCGCCAACGGTTGCTTGACCGAGGCGCCCCTGTATGGTATACTTGCCGCGTTATGGGCCGTTAGCTCAGGCTGGTTAGAGCACCTGCCTTTTAAGCAGGGTGTCGCTGGTTCGAATCCAGCACGGCTCACCTCGACGGAGGGCACCCCGCCCGAGATCGGCCGTTTGACAGGCCGGCTTTGCTCTGGTAGACTGCCCTCCGCTTACTGAGCCACCCTAGCTCAATCGGCAGAGCAAGCGCTTCGTAAGCGTTAGGTTATCGGTTCAAGTCCGATGGGTGGCTCCAGACCCCTCAGGTCCTCCCTCACACGGCAGGCGGCAACCCCGACCGGGTAGCGCCTGCCGTGATCGCATACTGGGATAGCCGCCGGGCGTGGCCTTTATCGGCCATCGCTGGCGGCGTCCGGGCCGGCAGCGGCCAGCTCTGGCCGGTCGGTGTCTCACCGTAGGACCCGGCATGGTCCTGCCGCTACGCCGCCGAGGAGGTCGCTGCGTGAAACAGGGGTTGGCGGTCGCCTTTGTCCTCGGTAACCTCGCCGGCATCGTCACCAGCAACGTTGCGCTCAAGCTCTCGGCTCAGGCCACCCAATGGAGCACCTTCCTGCGCTGGCAGATAGCCGGCAACCTGTGCGGCTTTCTCGGCGTGCTGTGCTTCACAGGGCTCGTCCGGCACGTCCCCCTGAGCGTCGGCTATGGAATCACCGCCGGCCTTGGGTTCGTGCTTGTCCAGGTCGTGGCAGCCCGGCTGTTCTTCGGTGAGGCAATCCGCCCGCTGCAGTGGCTGGGCGTCGCGCTCGTCGTCATGGGCATCGTGTTGATCGCAGCAGGAAAGGGCCGGGGGTAGGCCGGTGATCGGAGCGGTCCTCGGCAGGGTTGGGCGATGCCTTGTCCGCGCGCTGGATGCCGCACTGCGCCGCTCGCTGCACGTCCAGAGCTTCACCGACGACCCAGTCTGCATCCTGCGCCTCTCTCTGGACCGTGCCCGCGAGGCCCTTGTACTGGAGGACGGCACGCAGATACGCCCTGGCGACCCTGTGATCGACCTCCACTTCTGGAACGAGCGCGTTCCCCCAATGCCCGAGAGCGGCCCCGACCTGCGCTGGGCCAGAGAGATGTATCGGCGCTTTGTCGCCTCCCTGCGCCTGCTGGCGCTACACCTGGCGGCGTCACCCTCTCATGCCGGTGTCCGGGCCATCCGCGGCGAGTTCGGCTTCCTTTCGGGTGAGAGCCTGAACGCCCAGCATGACCTGCTCCGGCGCCTCGGGCTCGAGGTCCGGCGCCTGCGCGCGGCGCGTGGCGCCTGGGGGCGCTTTGCCGAGTTCTGGCAGAACCTCTTCAGCTACTGGCTCATCTGGACCTACAATCCGGCAAGCCTTCGCGATAAGCATCTGTTGGACCTGGAGCGGTGCCAGGTGTGGATGTCCCGCGGGGCGCTCCTCGCCCGCTATGGAGCGAGCCCTCAGGGCCCGCAGCCCTCTGCCCTCGGCCGGAGCGGCTCCGCGCCCGGCGACCATGGCGCACCAGCCGCTGAGCAGGACGGCCCCGGTCCACGCGGCTGATGCCGGTCGCGCGGCGTGCCGCTCAAAGCTCGTTTGAGCTCCTTCCCTTTCCCCCGGCCGAGAGGCGAGACTCTACGATTTAAGGTTCCAGGCCACTCTCGGGGCTCCAGCAGGCACGAAATGTGTTATAATAGCCGTGGTTCCCCAGGACCAGACCCTGGTCCTTTTCCTGAGTGCTGACTGCTATCAACCGCTGGAACGGAGTAACCCTCACAGTTCGTTGGAGCGCACGATGCCGCCGTTCGTCCATCTTCACGTGCACAGCGAGTACTCGCTCCTCGACGGCCTGGGACGCCTCGACCAGCTCTGCTCTCGCGCCCGGGAGCTGGGCATGGATGCCCTGGCCATCACCGATCACGGCGTCATGTACGGCGCCGTCGAGTTCACGAAAACCGCCTCTGAGCAAGGCATCAACCCGATCATCGGCTGCGAGCTGTACATGGCCCCCCGCGGCCGCGAGCAGCGGGACCCCAAGCTCGACACGAACCCCTATCACCTTGTGCTCCTCGCCCGCAGCGAGGAGGGCTATCGAAACCTGATAGAGCTCTCCACCCGGGCCCATCTCGAGGGCTACTACTACCGGCCCCGCATCGACGCCGAGCTCCTCACGGCCCATGCCGGGGGACTGATCGCCCTGAGCGCCTGCCAGTCCGGCGAGATCCCTCGCCTGCTCCTGCAAGGCCGACGCGCCGAGGCGGAGCAGCGCGCCCGCTGGTACCAGGAGCTTTTCGGGCCGGATGGCTTCTACCTCGAGCTGCAGTTCCACGAGGGCCTGCCCGAGTCCGCCGAGCTCAACGCGGCCCTGGCCGACCTTGGCCGGCGCCTCAACATCCCACTGGTTGCCACCAATGATGTGCATTATGTCCGGCGCGAGGATGCCGAGGCCCACGAGCTGCTGCTCTGCATCCAGACCGGCACGACCATGAGCGACCCGCGGCGCCTGCGCCTTCCCGGCGCCGACTATTATCTGCGCTCGCCGGAGGAGATGCAGACGCTGTTTGCCGGCTACCCGCAGGCGATCGAGAACACCTGCCGCATCGCAGCGCTCTGCAGCTTCCGTCTGGAGCACAAGGGGTACCATCTGCCCGTCTTTGAGCTTCCTCCCGGCGAGACCGCCCAGAGCTACCTCCGCCGCCTCTGCGAGGAGGGCCTGCCCAAGAGGTACCGCGAGGTCACGCCGGAGCTGCGAGAGCGCCTCGACCACGAGCTCAGTGTCATCCACGAGATGGGCTTTGACGACTATTTCCTGATCGTCTGGGACCTCGTGCGCTACGCCCGCAGCCGGGGCATGCTCGTGGGCATCCGCGGCTCTGCCGCCGGCAGCCTGGTCTCCTACGTCCTGCACATCACCGACCTCGAGCCGATCTCCAACGGGCTGATCTTTGAGCGCTTTCTCAACCCCGGCCGGGTGACCATGCCGGACATCGACATCGACCTCCCCGACGACCGCCGGGACGAGGTCATCGCCTACGCCGTTGAAAAGTACGGTCAGGACCGGGTAGCCCAGATCATCACCTTCGGAACCATGGCACCCCGCGCCGCCATCCGCGACGTCGGGCGGGCGCTGGGCATCCCCCTGAGCGAGGTCGACAGGGTCGCCAAGCTCGTTCCGGGCGGCCCCAAGGTGACCTTTGCCGCTGCGATGGAATCCTCGCCGGAGCTAAAGCAGGCCTGCGAGCAGAGCGACTATATCCGTGACCTGATCGACAAGGCACGCGCGCTCGAGGGCGTGTCCCGACACGCGTCGACCCATGCGGCAGGGGTCGTCATCAGTGACCGACCGCTCACCACCTACGTGCCGCTGCAGACCGCTCCACGTGGCGAGGGCGTCATCACCCAGTATGCGATGGAGTCCCTCGAGCATATCGGCATGCTCAAGATCGATTTCCTCGGGCTCTCCACGCTCACGATTGTGCAGCGCGCACTCGACCATATCCGGCGCACGCGTGGCATCGAGCTGCGCCCCTCCGACATCCCCCTCGACGACCCGGCCATCTACGAGCTCCTGAGCTCGGGTGAGGTGACGGGCGTGTTCCAGGTCGAAAGCGCAGGCATGCGCAAGACGCTGCGTGAGCTGCGCCCGACCACCTTCGAGGACATTGTCGTACTCCTCTCCCTCTACCGGCCCGGCCCCATGCAGTTCATCGAGACCTATATCCGGCGCAAGGAGGGCCGCGAGGAGGTCACCTACCGGCACCCTGCCCTCGAGCCGATCCTCAGGGACACCTACGGCATTATCGTCTATCAGGAGCAGATCATCCGCATCGCGACCGACCTCGCGGGCTATTCCAGCTCCGAGGCGGATCTGATGCGCCGGGCCGTCGCCAAGAAAAAGGCCAAGGACCTGCAGGAGCAGCGGGCCAAGTTCGTCGATGGGGCGACCCGGAGGGGCATCCCCCGCGAGACGGCCGACCAGATCTTTGACGACATCGAGTACTTTGCCAACTATGGCTTCAACAAGGCGCACAGTGCGGCCTATGCCGTCATCACCTGCCAGACGGCCTATCTCAAGGCGCACTATCCCGTCGAGTACATGGCCGCCATGCTCTCGGTAGAGCGGGGCAATCTCGAGAAGGTTGCCGCCCTCGTCGCCGAGGCCCGCCGCCTGGGGATCGAGGTGCTGCCGCCGGATGTGAACCGCAGTGAGCCGGATTTTACCATCGAGGCGGCACCGGCCGCGGCCCGAGGAGGGCCCATCGGCGCCATCCGCTATGGCCTGGCGGCCATCAAGAACGTGGGCGAGGGGCCGACAGAGCTCATCTGCCAGGCCAGAGGCTCCCGGCCTTTCGAGAGCGTTGATGACTTTTGCCAGCGGGTAGACCTTCGCCAGATCAACAAGCGCGTTCTGGAGTGCCTCATCAAGGCGGGGGCCCTGGACTGCCTCGGGACCCGCGCCCGGTTGCTGGCCGCGCTTGACCGGATGTTTGCGGCGGCCCAGGAGGTGCATGCGGCGAGAGAGGCCGGGCAACTCAGCCTGTTCGGCAACCTGGCCGGGCCGGCGGACCGCACCGGCCTGCTGGCCCTGCCGGATATCCCGGAGGTTCCCCAAAAGGACAAGCTCGCCTGGGAGAAGGAGCTGTTGGGCCTTTATCTCTCGCAGAGCCCGCTGCACCTGCTCCCGGTGAACCTGCCACACGTTACGCGGGCGAGCCAGGTCGACGAGACGGTTTCCGGGCGTCGCATCCAGATCATGGGGATGGTCACCGGCGTCCACACCATCATGACCAAGAAGGGCGAGTTGATGGCCTTTGTCACCGTTGAGGACCTGAGCGGCTCGCTGGAGGTCGTGGTCTTTCCGCGGACCTTTGAGGAGACCCGCGAGCTCTGGACGGAAGACCGGCTGGTAGTCGTCAAGGGCCGGGTGGAGATGCGCGACGAGCGCCCCTCGCTGGTCTGCGACGCCGCCCGCGAGTACGATCCGCTGATCGACGCCGACCCTGCTGCCGCGCCGCCTCCCCTCATGGCGGCCGCCGGTAACGGCAATCTGGGAGCCGATGAGGCGCTCCCCGAGGACCCCGGTGACGTTTTCCCGGCACCCGAGCCGCCTCCCGAGGTCGAGGCCCCGCCCCGGCCGGCCGAGCCTCCGCTCAGCGCCGGGCGGCGACATCGCCTGCGCCTGACCTTCCGGCGCAGCGGAGATGACGCCCGCGACAGGCAGCGGCTCAAGGCCATCTATGGCCACCTGACGGCGCGGCCCGGCGACGCCGAGTTCTACTTCTATATCACCCTGGCGGACCGCAAGATCGAGCTCGGGTTCCCCAACGCCACCACCGCCTACTCCGAGTCCCTGCCGGCCGAGCTGATGAGTCGGTTTGGGGGAGACCTGGTCTCAGCCGAGTGGGCGCTCTGACCCCGGGCCGGCCTGCCCGTGCAAGTGCGACTTCCGCTGAGAGCCGGACCGTGGTAGAATACGCACGTGGCCGGAGTCACCGTCCGGTTGTGTCCTGGTTCTGAGGAGCCTTATGTCCCTGGTGTATCGCCTCCTGCGTGCCATCGTCACGCTGTTCTTTCGGGCCTGTACGCGCTATGTCGTCACCGGCCGCGAGAACCTGCCCGAGCGCGGCCCTCTGATCGTCGCCGTCAACCATATCCACACCCTCGACTCGCCGGCGGTGATGGCCGCCCTGCCCTGGCAGGTGTCCACCCTCGCTGCCCGCAAGTGGGAGCGTCACTTCAAGGGTTTCCTGCTGCGGCTGACGGGGGCCATCTTTGTCTCGCGCGGCAAGGTCGACCGCCAGGCGCTGCGCAAGGCACTGGCCGTCCTGCGTTCAGGAGGCGTGCTGGGGATGGCACCGGAAGGCACGCGGAGCCGGACCTTCGATCTTCAGCCGGCGCGGGGCGGCATCGCCTATCTGGCGCACCTCTCGGGCGCGCCGATACTGCCTGTTGCCGTCACCGGTGTCGAGCAGGTGATCCCGTCGCTGCTGCGCCTGCGCCGGGCGACCGTCCGGGTCACCATCGGCCGGCCGTTTGTGCTGAGCGGCCTCGACAGCCGGCCGCGGGCGTCCGAGCTCCTGGAGCGCGCCGACACCGTCATGAGGCAGATCGCCGCACTGCTCCCGCCGGAGTACCAGGGCGTGTATGGCGAGGGCCGGCCCATGCCTGCGCGCCGACCCGTGCCGCAGGATTGAGCCTTGGCGGTGCCATCCGTGTGCAGAGGGAAGGAGGTGCCCGGCCAACCACGCAAGAGCAGAGGAGTGAGCGAGATGCCATTGCTGGTCGACATCCAGGTAGCCCCGCAGTACGAAACCCTCGTCAACACAGACCTGCTGCGGCAGGCGGTAGCGGCGACCCTCGAGCACCAGGGCTGGCGTGACGACGGTGAGGTCGTGCTCGTCATCACCGACGACGAGGGTATCCGCCGCCTGAACCTGGAGTTTCGCAACACCGACAGCCCGACGGACGTGCTGGCCTTCTCGGGCGCCATCGGAGAGGGGTTTGTGACCCCAGAGGGCTACTCCGGCTACTTCGGCGACGTGGTCATCTCCTATTCCCGCGCCGAGGTCCAGGCTGCCAAAGCCGGCCACTCCGTCGATCGCGAGTTGCAGTTGCTCACCATCCACGGCGTGCTGCACCTCATGGGCCTGGACGACTCCGACGAGGCGGGCTGGCAGCGAATGTCCGCCATCCAGAACGAGATCCTGGGCTCCCTGGCACCGCCGCCAACCCCAAGGGAGGGAACCACACGTGAAGGTGCTGCTGGCGGGCAATGAGGCCATCGCAAGGGGCGCCTGGGAAGGCGGCGTGCGCGTCGCCTCCGGCTACCCGGGCACTCCCAGCACCGAGATCCTCGAGGCACTGGCACAGTACGAAGGAGTGACCGCCGAGTGGGCGCCCAATGAGAAGGTCGCCCTCGATGTCGCCCTTGGCGCCGCCTATGCAGGCGCCCGGGCCATGGCGGTCATGAAGCACGTCGGGCTCAATGTCGCGGCAGACTCCTTCTTTGCCGCATCCATGACCGGCATCGAGGCGGGGTTGGTCATCGTCTCGGCCGATGACCCGGGCATGCACAGCTCGCAGAACGAGCAGGATAACCGTCGCTACTGCAAGTTCGCCCGCGTCCCCTGCCTTGAGCCTTCCGATAGCCAGGAGGCCAAAGACCTGGTGCCGGTCGCCCTCGCCCTCAGCGAAGCGTTCGACACACCGGTCCTCCTGCGCCCCACGACCCGCATCGCGCACTCCAGTACCCTGGTCGAGCTCGGAGAGCGACAGCCGCCTCGGGAGGTGCCGGAGTATCGGATCGACGCTGCCAAGTACGTCATGGTGCCGGCCAACGCGCGACGGCGACACCCCGTCATCGAGGAGCGTATCGCCCGTGTGGCCGCGTGGGCCGAGACCTTTCCCTACAACCGCACGGAGTGGCGCGATCGCTCGCTGGGCATCGTGACCTGCGGCGTGGCCTACCAGTACGCCCGCGAGGTATTCCCGGAGGCCTCGATCCTGCGTCTTGGGATGACCTACCCCATCCCCAAGGGCCTCGTGCGGCGCTTCGCCGAGGGCGTGCGCCGGCTGCTCGTCCTCGAAGAGCTCGACCCCTTCCTCGAGGAGGAGATCCGGCTCCTTGGCATCCCCGTGACCGGGAAGGAGGTCTTTCCCGCCTGTGGTGAGCTCGACCCCGCAGTAGTACGCGAGGCCGCCATCCGTGCCGGCCTCCTTCCAGAGAGCGAGAGGCTGCCATCGGTCGAGGTCCCGAGCCCCCCGCTGCCGGGGAGGCCGCCTATCCTGTGCCCGGGCTGCCCACATCGCGCCGTGTTCCACGTGCTTCGCAAGCTCAAGGTGGTCGTCGCCGGGGACATCGGCTGCTACACCCTGGCCTACCTGCCGCCCCAGGCCGCCCTGCATACCTGTAGCTGCATGGGGGCGAGCATTGGGGTTGCCCATGGCATCGCGCAGGCCGGATCGCCGCAGAGGCGGGTGGCCGTCATCGGCGACTCGACCTTTCTCCACACCGGTCTGCCGGGGCTGATGAACCTGGCCTACAACCAGGCTCGGGTGCCGGTCATTATCCTCGACAACTGCACAACGGCCATGACCGGGCACCAGGACCATCCGGGGACGGGACGCACGCTGCAAGGGAAAGAGACGGTCCGCATCGACCTCGCCGCCGTGGCGCGCAGCCTCGGCATCGAGCACGTCGAGTGTGTGGATAGCTACGACCTCGGCGCGGTCGAGCAGGCCGTGCGCGCTGCCCTGAGCGCCGACGGCCCAGCGGTCGTCATTGCCCGGCGCGAGTGCGCGCTGCTACCGGCGGTGCGCCGCACCTGGCAGCCCCTGGCCGTTGACTCCGAGCGCTGCAATGGGTGTGGCCTCTGCCTGCAACTCGGTTGCCCGGCACTGGTCCGCACCGGTTCGGTCGTCGAGGCCACGGGGCGTCCGCGCGTGCGAATTGACCCGCTTCTGTGTACAGGTTGTGAGGTCTGCTCGCAGGTCTGTGCGCGAGGGGCCATCCCCAGACGGCCCGCGCACTAGCCGCCTCAGAGATGAGGGAGGACGAGGGTGTCCGGATATGATTTCCTGTTGGTCGGCGTTGGGGGCCAGGGGACGCTTCTGGCCAGCGACGTGCTCGCTGCCACGGGCGTGCGGGCCGGCTTGGACGTCAAACAGTCCGAGGTTCATGGCATGGCCCAGCGAGGCGGCAGCGTGACCAGCCACGTGCGCTGGGCCCATCGGGTGTTCTCGCCCCTCATCGGCCGCGGCGAGGCCGGCTATATGGTGGCTTTCGAAAAGCTCGAAGCCGTCCGCTTTGCCGGGTACCTGCGGCCCGGGGCAGTGATCGTGGTCAACGACCACGCCATCCCGCCCATATCCGTCAGCGCCGGGAGCGACCGCTACCCGAGCGATGTCGAGGTCCGCCGCGCCCTTGCAGCCGTCTCAGCCAACGTGCACTTTGTGCGCGCCCTACCGATCGCGGAGAGCCTCGGAGAGGTGCGCGCAAACAACATGGTGCTCCTCGGCGCACTCTCCCGCTTTGTGGACGTCGACCTCGACTGCTGGCTGGCCGCCATCGCCGGGCGAGTGCCGGCGCGCACCCTGGACGTCAACCGGGCGGCCTTTCTGGCCGGCCGGCAGGCGCTTTCTGACGCGGAGCACGCCGACAGGTCGCCGCACTGTCTCGGGCGTATCTCGGACGGTACGGCGAGGTGAGGCCGACAGCGAGCATCCCCTGTGTGCACTGGTACGCACCTTGCTGCGTCCCAAGATAATCTGATGCGTTGAGATAGCTGCGGGGGCCAGCCCCGCGGTTGAGGCACGGCTCGTGCCGTCCGGGCCGGTGCGGGCTATCCGTGCGGGGAGGTCCGGCACACGCGCAATGCTGCGGTGCAGCAAGGCGCGTGGGACGTCCAGACTCTGGGGCCAGGATGCAGTATTGGGTGCTAGCGGGCGATCAACTCTGCAGGAGTGCGCCACAACTCTTGACATACATACATAAGTGTGCTATAATAAGCAAGCTTTGGCGGGCGACGCCCACAGTCGGCGTGGGCGTCTTCTAGGTGTGTAGGAGGCACGGATCAGGGTCGATTCCGGCGAGCCAGCCCGGTCTCACTGGCCTGGCACGAAGCGAATACGGCTTGCGCTTCCAAGGCCACAGGATAGGTCCGCCGACGGGCACGTGCCGCGGCGGATTCTGTGTGCCAGAGACACCGACCCGCCTGACAGCAATGCATACTAAGAGCCGGGTTGGGATCCGGCTTGTAAGGGATGGGTGTTGTAGATGGGCAAGACTGAGCTGACTGAGAAGGACAAGCAATCGGCGAAGCAGATGCTGCTCAGCAAGGCGGAGCAACACGGGTGTCTCACTCTAGACGATATGATGGAAGCCTTCCCCGAGGCGGAGGAGAACCTCGCCGAGCTCGAGGACCTGCTGATCTACCTCAACGAGGAAGGCATCCAAATCGTCTATGACGAGGAGGAGGCCAAGGAAGAGGTGAAGGCAGAGGCCACGGAGCAGCAAGAAGAAGAGGAAGTGCTCGACCTCAGCGAGATCGCGAGCGACGACACAATCAGCCTGTACCTCAAGGAAATGGCACGTGTGCCTCTGCTGACTGCAGAAGAGGAGATTCGACTGGCGAAGCAGTTCGAGCAGGGTCGCAACGCCCGGCGCCGTCTGAGCAAGGGCGTCGAGGACCCCGAGGAACGGGAGCGCCTTGAGACCCTCGTCGAGCGCGGCGAGGCCGCCCGTGCGCACCTGATCAAGGCGAACACGCGGCTCGTCGTCTCCATCGCCAAGCGCTACCTCGGCCAGGGCGTACCTTTCCTTGACCTTATCCAGGAAGGCAACCTCGGACTGATCAAGGCTGTGGAAAAGTTCGACTACCGGCGGGGCCACCGCTTCAGCACATACGCCACGTGGTGGATCCGCCAGGCCATCACCCGTGCTCTCGCCGATCAGGGCCGCGTCATCCGCCTGCCCGTGCACCTGAGCGACCGCATCCGCAAGGTGTACCAGACGTCCCAGCAACTCGAGCAGGATTGGGGCCGCCAGCCAACGCCGGAAGAGATCGCCAGCGAGCTGGGCCTCCCTGCGCAGAAGGTGCAGTGGATGCTCAAGGTCTCCCAGCGGCCGCTCTCGCTCGAAAAGCCGGTTGGCGAGGAGGAGGATAGCGAGCTCGGCAGCTTTATCGAGGACTCGAGCTCCCCTACCCCGACCGACTCGGCCTATCATCACCTCCTGCAGGAAAAGCTGGAGGACATCCTGACAAGCCTCACGCCCCGTGAGGCGCGCATCCTGCGCCTCCGCTTCGGCCTGCAGGATGGCCGCAGCTATACCCTCGAGGAGGTCGGCCAAAAGTTCGGCCTCACACGGGAGAGGATCCGGCAGATCGAGCACGAGGCACTCGATCGGCTGCGACACCCCAGCCGAAGCCGGCAGCTCCGCGACTACCTCAGCTAGGGCAGCTAATCGCACTGATTGCCGAATGCAAGGGCCCGCCAGCAGGCGGGCCCTTGTCGTTTTTGGGGTCCGGCCCCCCTCGTCTCCCTTGCCTGCATGGTCAAACTGGAACTCTAGATGTCGCTCACCCGTAGATCCAGCGATCCACGTCCCGCTGCCAGGAGACGAGCTCGTCCTCCCGGAAGAAGAGCCCGATCTCAAAGCGCGCCGTCTCGGGCGAATCCGAGCCGTGTACCAGGTTGCGCCCGACGTCGATCGCATAGTCCGCCCGAATAGTGCCGGGCTGCGCCGCGGACGGCCGGGTCGCCCCCATCGTCTGGCGCACCAGCTCGATCGCACCGGGCCCCTCGAGCACGGCAACAACGACCGGCCCCGAGGTGATATAGTCCAGCAGCCCCTCGTAGAATGGCTTGCCCTTGTGTACCGCATAGTGCCGCTCGGCAAGGGCGCGGTCGATCTGCATCAGCTTCATGCCGACGATCTTGAGGCCTCGCGCCTCCAGCCGTCCAATGATGGTGCCGACCAACCCACGCTGCACCCCATCGGGCTTGACGATCACCAGTGTCCGCTCCACTCTTCTTACTGACCTCCTGCTGCGTCGCTATGTTCGTCTCGGGCCAGCAGCCAGCGATACATGCTCATCGCCTCCTGAAAGCGCCCGGCACGGGCGTAGGCGTCCCCCATCAGCTCGCGCAGGCCCACGTGCTCGGCGTTCACCGCCGCGACCGCCTCGAGGTCGGCGAGCACCCTGTCCAGCATTCCTGAAGCCGGGGTCGCCAGGCTGTCGTACAGCGGCAGGGCCTCATCCAGCCTGCCTTCGTCAATCAGGGCACGGGCCAGCTCCAGCGTGGCCTCGCGATCATCCGGCGCGGCCTCGAGCCTCCGCCGCAGCACCGCGACCCGCGACAGCGGCTCGGGTGCCTCCTCGCCTGGCTCGACCGACAAAGCGTCGTCCTCACGGGCCTCCGTTGTACCTCCGCCCTCTGGCAGAGCCAGGCCCTCGCCCCCCTCGGCCTCATCCGCTGGCTCTTCCTCTGCCTCGGCGGCTCGGGCCAGCAACTGCTGAAGGGATTCGTCCGACGGCGGCAACACGACCGCCTCGGCCTCCGGCTCCTCAGCCTCCGGCTCCTCTTCGGCTGCCGGCACCGCCTCCGCAGCCGGCGCGGGCTCGCCTGCCTCCCCCTGCCAGGCGGCCTCGACCTCCTCGCCCGTCAGATCATCGACCACGGCTTCCAGCGCCTCAAGGTGCGGCTCTCGCAGACGCAAGGGCGATTCACCCGCCAGCAGGCGCGCCGCCTCCCGATTCTCCGGGTCCAGCTCCTGCGCGCCCTGCAGCAGCGCATAGCCCTCCTCCTCGCGCCCTTCCTGACACCAGTACGTGCCGAGAATGAGGCGTGCCACCAGGCAGTTGGGCGTCTGATCGAGGATCGCCTGCGCGACGCGCGCCGCCTCCTCCCGACGCCGTGCCCGCCACAGCGTGCGCGCCAGTGTGACCCGCAGGTCAAGCCGGTATGGCTCGCGCGCCAGAAGCTCCTGCAGCTCGCCTAGCGCCTTGTTCCACAGCCCGCCACGAGCATACAGGCGCGCCAGGGCGGCACGGGTCAGCTGTACCCGGGCGGGAGAGCCTCGCTGCCGGTACAGGCGGGCAAGCTCGCGCCGGAGCTCGTCCCGGCTCGGTGCCAGCTCGAAGGCCCGCTCGAGCTGCCAGATAGCCTCCTCCAGCAGACCACGCTCCTCGAAGATGATGGCCAGCCCGGCATAGGGCACCGGGTCCTCCGGATCGACGCCAAGGACCCGCCGGAATAGCTTGGCCGCCTCTTCCGGCTCGGCGAGCCCAAGGTACGCCTCGCCGAGGATGCGGTAGCAGCGCGCATACCGCGGATACCGGCGGAGAATGGCCTGGCAGAGCGCAATCGCCTCCTGATAGGCCTCATTCTGCACGAGCCGCTCGGCCTGATTGACCAGCGCTCGCAAGGTCGTGTTCATCGCCGCGCCTCCGGCGCCATCTGCCGCCAACGCCAAGGGACACACGTCGGACGGCCTGACCAAGATGGCCGGGCCTCCCGGACGTGCGCGTATTATCCGCTAACAGGGGTCGCCTGTCAACGACGCGAACCTTCCCGACGTGCCACAGACGAGGCAGGGAGGCGCCCGATCACAGGCCGACCTCACAGGCCATGCCCGCAAGCTAGGCCTCCGCCCGCCTGGCCACAGCATAGGCCACGCTGGAGGTCCAGTTCACCGTCTTGCCCCAGAGCTGCGCCTGGTACAGCTCGCGCACCGCCGCGACCTCATCAGGCGTCAGGCGAGCCAGGAGCCTCTCCGCGTAGCTGGCCCGCCGGCCGGGTCGCCCGGTGCCGAACCAGTGCGCGAGCTGCTCACCGCTGATGCGTTGCGTGGCCGTGTGCCGGAGCACCTCTACACGCACCTGCACAAAGCCTGCTTCCCGCAGAGCCGCCTCAAGGTCCGGGGCATCCCAACGCACGAGCGGGTCCTCCGGATCGGTGTAGATGGCCTCCTCCGCCGCCTGCAGGCGCTCTGCCAGCTCCTCCCCAAGAGGCGAAAGGTCTACCAGACGGTACAGGCGCTGCCCATGCCGCGGCACCGCCTCGGCCAGCACCAGCCGTCCGCCCGGCCGCAGCACCTGTGCGATCGATCGCGCGGCAGCCACCCAGTCCTCAACCCGGGCCAGGGCATTACGCCCGATGGCGACGTCGAACCGGACCTCGCCCTGCGCCTCGGCCGCAATCACCGCCGGAAGCCGGTCCAGAGACCCTTCGATGATCACGGGCCGGCTCAGCGTCTCGAGGCGCTCCGCCTGCTCACGCAGGGAGGACGCCGTCCGCACATCGGCTGCCAGCGCCCAGACCCCGCCCTCGGGGGCGCGGCGGACGGCCTCCCAGGTCAGCAGCCCCGTCGCCGCATTGAGGTCCAGCACCAGGTCCTGCCGCTGGATCGCAGCCAGAGCCATCACCCGATCCCGCAGCTCGGCCAGCTGCTCCCCCACGGTGCTCAGGGTCCGCTCCAGCCACCGGCTCGCGGCCGGCGGACCGGGGGAAGGCTGCACCTGGTCCAGAGCCTCGGCCTCAGCCAGCGCCGCCAGGGTCGCCTCGCGCCGGCGGGCCACCTCGTCGCGGATCCGCGCCTCGTAGCCAAGCTCACCGGGCTCGTAAAAGACCTTCCCCTGCAAGGCGTCCGGAAGGTACTGCTGTGGCAGCCAATGCCCACGGTAAGCATGGGGGTATTTGTACCCATCGCCGTGCCCGAGACCCTCCGCGTCGCGGCTCGCATCCTGCAGGTGCCGGGGCACCTCGACCTTTCCTTCCTCCTCGACGGTTGCCAGGGCCCGCCAATAGGCGCCGCAGGAGTTGGACTTGGGTGCCGTCGCCAGGTAGAGCGTGGCTTCCGCGAGATGGTACTGACCCTCCGGCAACCCGACCCACTCCAGCGCTCGGGCACACGCGGAGGTCACCGCAATCGCCTGTGGATCGGCCAGGCCGATGTCCTCCGCAGCCAGGATGAGCAGCCGGCGCATGATGAACTTGGGGTCTTCCCCGGCATAGATCATCTTGGCCAGCCAGTACAGCGCCGCGTCCGGATCCGACCCCCGCACGCTCTTGATGAAGGCAGAGATGGTGTCATAGTGGGCGTCCCCGTCACGGTCGTAGAGGACGGCCCGGCGCTGAATCGACTCCTGTGCGACCTCAAGGTCGATGCGAATGGTGCCGTCGGCATCCGGCGGGGTCGATTCGACCGCCAGCTCCAGAGCATTGTAGGCCACCCGGGCGTCGCCGCCGGCGATGCGTGCGAGGTGTGCCATCGCCTCGTCGGTCACCTCGATCCGGCGGTCGCCGTAACCCCGCTCCCTGTCCTCCAGCGCACGCTTCAGGAGCAGGCGCAGCTCCGCCTCGCCCAGCGGTCGCAGCTGGAACACGCGCGAGCGCGAGAGCAGCGCGCTGTTCACCTCAAAGTAGGGGTTCTCAGTCGTCGCACCGACGAGGGTGACGGTGCCGTTCTCCACATGGGGCAGCAGCGCATCCTGCTGCGCCTTGTTGAAGCGGTGAATCTCATCGACAAGGAGAATGGTGCGCTGCCCGTGCATGATGCGGCGCTCACGAGCTTCTGTGACCACCCGGCGCAGATCGGCAACGCCGGAAAGCACGGCGCTGAGCGCCTCAAAGTGCGCCTGAGTCCGCTCGGCGATGATCATGGCGAGGCTGGTCTTCCCCGTTCCCGGCGGACCCCAGAGGATGATAGAGGAGAAGAGCCGGTCGGTCTCGATGGCCCGGCGCAGGAGCCTGCCGGGACCCACAATCTGCTCCTGTCCGACCAGCTCGTCCAGAGTGCGCGGGCGCATGCGGGCAGCCAGGGGCATCTCCCGTTTGATCTGGTCTTGCCGCGCATGTTCAAAGAGGTCCATGCCTGCTCGCCCACCTCCGCCAGGCGGTTAGCTCATTCTACCTTCCCGGCGGAAGGCGGTCAAGCGGTCGCGGTCCTCAGGCTTGCATTTCGGATTGAGGGGAGCCCTGCCCCCTCACTCCCCAAGCTTCAAGCATGCTGTCGTCCAGGATTGGTCCGGGAGGCCATTGGCGGCCTGCCGCTCCCCGCGGCACTCGCGCCTGATGAGGTCACGCTTACCGCTCACGAACCGGGGCCAGGTACGGGCAGGCCGGTTCACCCTCAAGGTATCTCGCTGCGCATCTCGCGGCGCACTCTTCTGGCAACGATCCCGGCGCGCCGCCTCCGGCGCCGGAATCCCCCGAAAAAGACCCCGGCAGCAAGCCCGGCGATCACGGTCGCGCCCAGCACATAGGGCAGGTTCCGCCGCGCCTGCTCCCGCACGTTCAGACTTCTCTGCACGCGCCCACCCAGTTCCTGGAGGTGGACGTCGATCTCCCGGCGGGTCTCCGCGATGTCTCTCCTTATCTGAGACGGCTCTCCAGCCATTCCCGGTCCTCCTCCAAAGAGCGAATGGTCTGCTCGGGTCGCAGGCGTGACGGCCTGAGCTGCGAGCGGCCCACAATGAAGGCAATGGCCGCCAGGAGGAAGAATCCTGCAGCCACCAGCAGGCCGGACGCCCACCCCGGCAGCACCAGAAGCAGCGCGAAGAAGGCCGCGACACCGATGAACGCCACCCCCAGGAGTGCCATCACCGCACCCACGCCCAACGCCGCTGCGCCCACGGCAATGTCGGCGATGCTCTCCTGAATCTCTGTGCGTGCCAGCCGCACCTCATCGCGCACCAGGCGCTGCACATCCCGCATGATCTCCGCAACCAGGTCGGTCACCGAGCGCTCCCGAACCTCTTCCACGCCGTCACCTCCGCCTCAGGAGCCGTCCGAGCAGGAAAGCCGCCGCAAAGACCCCGACGGCCGTCCAAAACGGATGCTCGCGCGCTGATCTCGTCACATCCTCACGGATCTGGGGCAGAGATCGGCTGCCGAGATACTGCGCTCCCCGTTCCAGCGGCTGGGCCACACGGCTGGCGAGCTCTGGCCTCTCCGCCGCAGTGCCCTGTTGGCGGATACGCTCCGCCGCCGCGTGCAGGCCCGAGGCGACACTCTGTCGGACGTTCTCCGCCCCCTGACGCAGTTGCTCTTCCATCGGGCGCGCCTGCTCCTTTGCCTTCTGGGCGGTGCCCTCGACCTGCTCGGCCATCTGTTCGCGAGTGGTCATAGCCCTCCTCCTCGAGTCCGCGCCGGGCTCGCCGGGCCTCAATCCGTGGCGACATCGGAAGCGCTGCGGCGAGCCTGCGGTCGCTCCTTGAGGGCTAGCAACATATGTGCCAGGTGACGCCTGCAACAAAACGGCTCCGCCGGACGAGCTTGGCGGAGCCATCAGCATTTGTAGCCAGGGGCCCTAGGCCCGCCGGACAAGCCGCCGGCACGCGTCCCGTAGCCGGCGGAGCGCCCTGCGCAGGGGCCCGACCTCGTCCGCCGTGAACTCGTGTCGGCTGTATCTTGCCTGCACGAACGCCTCGGTGAGCTGCTCAAGCTCCTCTCCACCCTCTTCAAGGTGCGGCGCATGGCGCTGCGCATACTCATAGGGCGTATCCGAGACCGCGCGCGGGCGGCCCGCCTGCCCCATCTCGTCCAGCCCCAGCAGATAGAGGAGGCGCACCTGCTCCCGCAGCGTGCGGGCGCGGTACCGCGCCCGCCTGCGCCCCCGTCGGTCGGCCGGCTGCACCTGCTGGCCCCGCGCCACCAACCTGCGCCAGCGCAGTTCGAGACCGGCCCGTGCCCCGGCGAACCACCGCCACACGGCCTGCGCCAGTCTGACCAGCCACCCTACCGGACCCCGCCGACCCGCAAGCTCCCTCCAGAGATGCTCGCGCTCACGCACAAAGCGGACGGCAGCATAGCACACCGCCGCCACGATGAGCGCCCAGAGCAGGAGCCCCTGCAACGCCTCCCACCAGGCCAACCTCTGGACCGGTGCCTGCGGCTGCGGCGGCGAGAACCGCACCACTATGCCTTCTCTCGAGGATGGGGCTGGCCCGAGGCCGAGGAGCCGGCCGAGGAGCGTGAACAGGTACCCCACGAGCGTCAGCACCACCATCACCGCGGCCCACACGTAGTAGACCCCGCGCCAGATGAGGTCATAGGCCGCGGCAAACAGCTTGAGGGATGGCCTGGTCGGCAAGAGGAGCGCCAGCAGTGCCACAATCACCGTGAACAGGACGGCCAGCACCGCCCAGCGCTTCGATAGTTGCGTGGCGACCGGCACACCCTCCCGCTCCCAGCGTTGCCGCAGGGCGGCATACTGCCCGTGCGCCAGCAGCACGAAACCGAGCGCAAAGTAGCCAAGCACGTTGCCGAGGATGCCGGCAATGGCGGGATTCCGCAGACTCAGCGCAGCTTGCACGTCCAGGCGGGAGAGCCCGCTAGCGACAAGCACCACCATCCCGCCCATCAGGAAAAGGCGCACGAGGTTCTCCCAGCCCTCCGCGCGCTGCGCCACCCGCGGCCGTGTGATCCAGGCATAATATGCGGCCGAATCCTTGGGGGGAGGTGCCTCGGCTTCCGGCCCCAGGGCCTCCAGCCCCCGCGACATCGCGATCCCCAGCCACCAGACGATGAAGAGAAGCGCCGCCCCGCCGACGAGCCCGCCATCGAACAGGCCTGTCGGATGCGCCAGCCAGTAGGCGGCCGCCACTCCCAGGGCATCGATCCCCTGTGCGAGCACCAGCGCCAGTCGTAGCAGGAGGAGGATCACGACCCACTCCACCAGATGCAACCTGAGCCGCAGAGAGGCATCCGGAACCTGCCTCGCCAGTCGATCGGTCGCAATGCCTTCGAGGCATACCAGGGGCGCAAGCAGCACAAGCAGCACGGGGTCAAAGCCGGGGAGGACGCGCGCCACCAGCTCGAGCACCGCCGAGGCCAGGCAGGTCATCATCGCCGCCACGGTCAGAATCCGGAAGGCCTCTCCCACCCGGAAGAGCTTCATGTCTGCCCCCCGACGGCCAGCACCCCGTGCTCGAGGTCGGCCTCCTCCCATACCTGATAGCTGGTTACGCCGATCAGAGCCGCCCGTCGACGGATCGCCTCAAACGCCGTCGACGGATCGACTGAGTAGAGGACAACGCTGAACCCTGCGCGCCTGAGGCCGGCCAGCGCTGGGAAGAGAGCATCCCCCACGCGTCCGGTTACGATCGCCAAGGTCGAGCCCCACGGCAGCCGGCCGGTCTGGCGCTGCAGGAGGGCGGCAAATTCCTGCCCCTCTGCGAGCTGGATCCGCGCCAGAAGGTCCAGTATGCGCACCAGCGCCCCCCGCCCCTTGCGCGGCTCGAGCAGCGTTCCGTACTCACGCCGGCCGTCCTGCCCCTCCTCCGCAAGGGGATCATACCCATTGGTGCACAGTCCCACGGCCTGCCGGTGCTCCACCAGCCAGTTGGCCAGCGAGGCCGCCAGCACAATTGCCAGCTCGCTCGCTACGTACACGCGCATCTGGCTATAGTCCGACCGGTCGAGGTCGAGCAGGATGGTGGTGTCCAGGGCAATCGCCGGCTGGTAGCGCTTGACCTGCAGGCGGCCCACAATGGCGCTCGTCTTCCACGCTACATGCCGCAGGCTGTCGCCGGGGACATAGTCCCGAACCCCGAGCACGCGGGAGGGATCCTCAAAGATGCGCTGCTTGCTGCGGATGGAGCCATAGGGGGTGCGCGAGGGGAGGCCAAGCTGGGAGAGCGGGATAATCCGCGGGTAAACCACCACCGTGCTGGCATCCTCACGGCTCAGCGAGACGCGTATCGTCCCAAGCAGATCACCCGCCTCCAACGCCAGCGGCCCGAGGCGATAGTAGCCCCTCCGCCGACAGTCCAGCGGATAGCTGAGCGTCACACGCTCCCGCGGCCACAGCGACAGCACCCGGTGGAAAAAGTTCGGGCTGCTCAGCTCGATCGGCAGGCTGTCGTGGATGCGCAGCCAGAGAACCGGCAGGTACCCCTTGTTGCACACCTCGAGGCGCACAGTTGGCCGCTCGCCCCAGAAGACCCGCTCCGGATACTCACGCCGGTACGAAACCGCCCGGGCGGCGCGCTGTGCCCACCAGCGGCCGAGGACGACGATCCCTACCGTAAGGTAGAAGAGGTAGTGGAAAAAGTCGACCCTCAGGAACGCGGCGAGGAGCAGCAGTGCGAGGATAAAGCCCCCAAGGCCCGACACTTCGCCTCCACCGCCGCCTCAGGCCGGCGGCTCTGCGATCACCAGGGCCGTCTGTCGGAGGATGTCGCTCATGACCCACGCCGCCGTTCGGCCGCGCAGGCTGCTCTCGGGCGAAACGATCAGCCGATGCTCCAGAACAGGAACCGCCAGCGCCTTGACATCGTCGGGCAGCACAAAGTCGCGCCCGCGGATCGCGGCCAGCGCCTGCGCCGCCTTGGAGAGCGCGAGGGTGCCGCGAGGGCTCGCGCCCAGGGCCAGGTCCGGATGCGTACGGGTTGCCTGCACCAGCCGCAGGATATAGTCCTGCACCGAATCGTCGATATGAACTTCCCAGACCTCGGCCTGCAGCTCGAGCACCTGCTGTCCGTCGACGACCTGCGTCAGGCTTTCAATGGGATGCCTTCGCCGCAGCCGCTCCACAATCTGTCGCTCCTCCTGCGGGGAGGGATACCCGAGGCGGACGCGCATGAAGAACCGATCGAGCTGTGCCTCGGGGAGCGGGAAGGTGCCCTCGTACTCGATCGGGTTCTGCGTGGCCATTACCAGACAAGGCCGAGGAAGCAACAGCGTCTCGCCGTCGACAGTGACCTGGCGCTCCTGCATGGCCTC
>ENA-ORXB01001774-ORXB01001774.1-sediment-metagenome-genome-assembly--contig:-NODE-1774-length-22454-cov-3.548822_pt1 | contig 22454 bp, 20 predicted proteins | sample MGYA00237863_ERZ511475 | MGnify/ENA primary metagenome ERZ511475 (study PRJEB26305, sample SAMN06343858) | sediment metagenome | isolation source: hot spring sediment | place: Canada: British Columbia... | reverse complement strand
AAACCGCGCAGGCGTTTTTCGGCCTCGGCATCGAGCTCGAGGCTACGCAGGGGGCGATCGGCCTCAAGCACCGCCCGCGCCTGTTCGATCAGCTCGAACTCGCGGTCGAGCTCGGCGCTCTTGATCTTCTTGCGATCCTTCTCCAGCCGCTCCAGCCGCTTTTCGACCATCACCAGGTCGGAGAGGATGAGCTCCGCCTCGACGTCGTTGAGGTCGCGCACCGGATCCACCGATCCCTTCTCGTGGGGCACGCTGTCGCTCTCAAAGAAGCGCAGCACGTGCGCCAGCGCCTCAGCCAGGCGCATACCGGCCAGGAAGCGCGGCTCCTGGAGCGCCTCCCGGGAGATGGCCGGAAAGTCGAGAAACTCCATGGTGGCATGGGTGACCTTAGGCGGGCGGAACAACTTCGCGACCTCATCCACGCGCTCGTCCGGCACGACGGCGACGCCGAGCCGGGCTTCGAGCGGTCCGTGCCGGACCGGCTCGTGCGCTCCGGTCAAGATGGTGAACAGAGAGGTCTTGCCCACCATGGGCAAGCCGATGATGGCGATTCTCATCGCTAGAGGGGGACTTCGACCGAAGTCAGGATTTCGGCCAGCACGCGTTCGCCGGCGTCGGCGCCGCGCGCGAGCAACGCCACGCGCGAGTTGACTACAACGCGGTGTGCAAAGACCGGCGTGGCCAGCCGTTTGACGTCGTCGGGAATCACATAGTCGCGCCCTTCGAGCAGGGCGAGGGCCTGGGCGGCGCGGTAAAGCGCCTGCGCCCCGCGGGGGCTGACGCCGAGCGAAAGCGACTCGTAAGAGCGGGTGCGCTCGACGACAGCCATCAGATAGTCGGTGACCGCCTCCTCGACGCGTACCGCGTGGACCGTCTCCTGGAGTTCGATCACCTCGGCCGCCGACAGAACCGGCTTCACCTGCATCCCGATCCGGTCCTCGCGCTGGCGCAGGATCTGGCGTTCGCTTTCGGCGTCCGGATAGCCGATCCGCAGCCGGAGCAGGAAGCGGTCCAGCTGCGATTCGGGCAGCGGATAGGTGCCGTGGTGCTCGAGTGGGTTCTGCGTCGCGATCACCATGAAGGGCTTCGCCATGGGGTAGGAGACGCCGTCGATGCTCACTTGCGATTCGTTCATCGCCTCCAGGAGCGCCGACTGGGTCTTCGGCGTGGCTCGGTTGATCTCGTCGGCCAGCAGGAAGTTGGTGAAGATCGGGCCACGCTTGAACTCGAACTCGCGGCTTTGGGCGTTATAAACGGTGACGCCGAGCACGTCGCTCGGCAGCATGTCGGAGGTGAACTGGAGGCGGTGAAAATCGCAGTCGACCGAGCAGGCCAACGCCTGGGCGAGGGTCGTTTTGCCGACGCCGGGCACGTCTTCGATCAGCAGGTGACCGCGAGCCAGCAGACAGACCAGCGCCAACCGAACGACTTCCGCCTTGCCGCGGAGGGCCTGTCCGAGAGCCGCCTCGAGTTGGGAGAGTTTTTCGATCGCCGCCGGCAGGGCCTCGGCTGTATCCCGCTGGCCCATCTCATGCTCATGATAGCGAACCGTCGCGGCGGAAATTGTGTTAGGGTTATGAGAGGGCGGGACTACACACCGTCTCGCACGGGCGCGTAGCTCAGTTGGTTAGAGCGCGTGCTTCACACGCACGAGGTCACAGGTTCGAGTCCTGTCGCGCCCACCAAGTCTTTTCAATCGCTTACGGGCGTTCCCAGGGTCAGTTCGGGCGGGCGTCCGGGCCGAGTGTAGCAGAAATTGTAGCAGGCACTTCCAGCTCCGGCAGCTCAAGCGCTTGAACGGCTTGCCTTTTGACCTCCAGGCGCATGTGCGCATACCGCTCGAGCATCTTGGGCGAGACATGCCCGGCAAGGGCGCGCACGGCGTGCTCGGGCGCCCCGGCCTCGAGCATCCGGGTGATCGCCGTATGGCGCAGGTCGTGGAAGCGGCAGCGCACGCCGGCGGCCCGGCGCACGCTTTCCCAGGAGTGCTTCAAGGTCGTGCATGGCCGCTCAGGGTCGATGGGTAGGACGATGCGGGTGAAGGGGAACAGGAACCAGTCGGGCTGAGTCTTTCCCAGCTTGCCGACGTACCAGGTGCGATACTCTTCGATCGCCCGGCGCAGCCCGTCGGTCAAAGGCACGATGCGCCGCTCGCCGGCCGGCGTCTTCGACTTCGGAACCGTGAGCACGCCGCGGGCGCCGTCGATGCAGCCCCAGGTCAAGTGTCGAATCTCGTCGAACCGCATCGCGGTTTGCATGGCGAGTCTGAGTGCAAGCAGGATGTACGGGCTGCGGTTGGTCGCCGCAGCGGCCAGCAGGCGATGCTGTTCCTCCCGCGTCAAGGCGCGTCCGGCATCGCGCGGTTCCTTGAGGTGCGGAACGCGCGGCCAGAGCGCGCGCCAGGTCGAGCCGAGCGCTCGCGCCAGGTGGTCGATCTCCATGTTGATCGTGCGCGGCCCGGCGCCCTCGCGCTTCCGCGCGGCGATGTAGCCTAGCACGGCGCCCTCGGTGACTTCGGCCCGGAGGTGCGAGCCGAGCAGCCGCTCGAGGTGAGGTGCGCGCCAGCGAGCCAGCTCCGCCGTGCGCCGGGCGATCTGGCCGGCGTCGGCCAGCGTCTCCAGCCGGGCGAGGAACCTCTCGAGCAGCATGCGCACGTCGGCGATGCGCTCGGCCGGCGCCGCCTCCGTTACGGGCAGCCCGGCCGCGGCCCGCTCCAGCTCTTCGCGTCGGCGCTTCATCGCCTCGAGGGCGATGGTCTTCTTTCCGGTTCTAGTGCTCTCCTGAATTCGGCGCCCGGCGACAGTGAACGAGTACCACCAGACGCCCCCGCGCTTGTAGAGTGCCATCGTTGTGCTCCTGTTTGGTTCCTGATGTTATCATATGCGCAGCATGTATGAGACACAAAGGTGACCAGACCGGGGCGGAGAGAAGACTGCGCCGGGGACTCGAGAAACAATTCGGTGAGGTTGCCGGCGAGGAATGGCGGTTCTTGGGTGAGTTTGGACACCTCGATACGGCTGTCGGCGAAGAGGAATGCGAGCCGGGTGAGGGTGTGCGGTATCTCGTGAGCGTGCTCGAGGAATCTCGACGCTACGCAGCCCTCACGGCCCAGGTCGCCTCGCCGAAGAGGCGCCAACGTCGCCTGTCGGCCAGCGAGCGGTTGGTCGCAGCGCTCCGGCGTCTTCAGGCGCGCGCCGCGGCGCAGTTCCCGGAGGTGATCGCCTGGCGCCGGCGATGGTTGCCGGAAGGGCTGCTCGCGCCCGAGAATGCCCAGGGGTTCCTGTTGCGCCGGCAACATCGCGTCGTGATTTGGACGCTTTGTCAGGCACTGCCCGGCAGCGAGTCCCCGGCCAGACCGGCCGCGGATGCGGAAGTGATCAGCCGGCGCAGCGCCTGGGAGCCGCAGGAAAGCCTCGAGAGACTCGCGGCGGAGTTATCCGAGCGTCTCGGGTGGTCGAAGGCGGCCGCGAAAGTATGGTTGCTTACCGGCGTCTTGCCCGATGAGCCGGCCCTGCTCATCGAGCGAGCGACGCGGTTCCCCGGCGATGCGGGCGTCGCAATCGGCTTGCCCCCGTGCTCGCTCCTGCGCCTCGTGGTGCCAGTGTTTCTGACGCCGGCGCAGGTCGCCGAGCAGCTCCGCCGCATCCGTTCGGCGGGCGGAACTCGCCTGCGGTCGCTGAGTGCTCGCACGGCTGCGCTCCTCGAGCACGTCGCCGAGCACGGCGCCGAACGCGAGTCCTGGCGTCAATGGCGACGCCGCTACGGCGGATATCCGCAGTTCAAGCACTTTCGGCAGGCGATCAAGCGGGCGATGTTGGTGTTGCATCGCGCGGTCTTGGACACATACAGGGGGTCGCTGCGCGGCTCAGCTTCGCCCTAGGACGGGCCGATCGGCGCCGGCGAAGGGGAAGCCTGCGGCAAGCCGCGGCGGGCGATTCTAGGGCAAATGCGCGGCCGGAACGGCCATTGCGCGCGGCGATGCCGGCATCACAAGCTGCGCCGCGGTCGCGAGCCAAACCCTCGATGCTGCCGGCGCCGTGCCTTGATCACCGCCCCGCGGCGAGCACCAGGCCGGCCCCCGACGCAGACCAGCGCCGGCCGGTCAGTGCGCCGGTTCGGCCTCGAGTGTGCGGAGCCGGGCCTCGGCCTCGAGGATCACTGGCACGTCGCCCTCGCGCCGTCCGTACTCAAGCCGGCTCACCCAGTAGGCACGCTTCGCCTCGATCCGCTCGCGCCGGGCCGCGGCCGGATCGCGCAGAACTAGGTCGATGAAGCGGGCTTTCACTGGATCGTCGGTACTCAAGCGCCGAATCCGCGGCTTGATTGGCACTCTCACCACCTCGCCATCTGCACCAAACATTTGCGGGCCTCTATGTGTCGATTATGGCACTACGACATTTCCGCGCGCCGATGTTTTTCTTGCCGCATACTTACTAACTCGCTGTCCACTTACTCGCACTAAGTAAGGCGCACAGGCACAAAAAAAGCGGCCGGTTGGTTGCCGGCCGCGGAATGCACAAGAAGTAATCGAGTTTTACGCAGGAGACGATGTGAAATTGCCTTTGACGAAAGCGCCCGGGCGAGTAACGACCAGCGCAAGGCGCGTCTCGGCGAGAATAGCGACCATGTTTCGCACGAAGTAATCGGCATGTTCCGTGCTGATCTCGACAGTGAATTCCTTGCGCACTCTTAGTTGCACAATGCGCGGATCGCTGGACCCGACTAAGAAGGTTCCGGCGGGCATCGCCGTAGTAACGACCACGCTGACGTTCCACAGCCGCGGAACCTGCGGATTCTCGCCCGGCAGGCCGAACAGGTAGACACCCTTCGCATCCTTCAGAAGTCGGATGTCCCAGTAATCGGTGGGATTCAGGACGCAGAAATCCGGATAAGGTTGATCGCTCGAACTTAGTTGCTGAATCGCCCGCGCGATGACGTCGGCTTTGTTCCAGCGTGAACCGAGCAGGGACGTGTCAAAGTTAGTTGCCTGAGTCACTAAGCCGTGCAAATTCTGGCCGGAACCGGAACCGAGCAGGATTTGATCCTCGACTTCCTCTTCGAGTGCAAAGAGCAGTGAACTCTGTAAAAAGCTGGTCAAGCCTTCAAAGTCTTCGAGGATTTGCCGCGAGGCCGGAATCCACGTCGCAATCGTTCTAACCGGCGCCGTTCGAACGGTGAAGCTGAGACTCCCTTCTGGTTTGGTAGCGGTCTCCGAGACAGGTGAAGCGGTCTTCTCATGGCTTGTAACTTCAATCCATTCGACGCTGTTACTCGACGTCGCAAAGGTGGTCAGTAAATTGCGCAGCCGTAGCTGTCGCCGCGGTTCCGGAACGATGCCAGGTTCGCGGAAAGGTTGCACTGCGACCGAGTCGCTTGTGATGGTGGTTCGAGTAAGTAGCGGCGAGTTCATCCTAATCAGCGCGCGGCCGCAACGATCACGCATGAGCCGGGCGAGGTCTTCGTTGCGCTCCAGCTCGCGCTTGAACACACTGTGATCGGAGTCGTCAGTTCGCGGCGGTTGAGAGGCTTGCTTCACACTCAAAACCCGCTCATCAAGGTATCGTTCGATGGGATTCTCTTGTCTTCGCCAGAATCGCTCGCTCTCCGCGCGCAGCTTTGCACCCAAGTCTCGTGTCCAGTACATGTTATGTATCGCAGCGTTTAAAACAATTTCGCTGCAAACTGTTCTCCCTGCAAGACTTCGCGCAATTGTTCGATTCCGCGCTCGGCCAGGCGCAACAGCTCGCGGCTGCGGCGGCCGCGTCTCGGGTGGAGGTAGATCGCATTGAGTGCTCGCCGCTCGGGCCGCGGAAGCGCTCGAATCGCCTCGCGGAGCACCTCAGCCGCAGGCGATGCAGCCTCGGCGTCGTCTGGTTGCGGCAATCGCCTTGCCACCTCAGGGTGTAGACGTTCTCGGCCGTCAGTATCGGTGATGAGCAGCGGAAGTGTTCCATCATCGCGGCGCTCTCGCCTCAGCCACCGCCTCGCGGCGCTCAATGCCACTGCGGCCGCATCGCTTGCGCCGACTTCGCGCGCGCGGAGAAACTCGTAAAAGAACGTCTGCGCGGTATCGCCCGCGCGGGCGCCGGCAAACTGGAGCAGCCGCTCTAGCGCCTCGTGATACGGCTCAGGGACGTCCAGTGCGGCCAGTGCTTGGCGCAGGCCGGCAGGCATCAAGATCGGCGCCTCCTACGTTTCCAGTAGACGCCGCAGCCACGCACGTCAATTTCGACCCGCTCCGACAGCCACGGGTCTTCGTCAACCTCGCGGGCAAGCAACCAAAATGCCCAAGGATTCCTGCGCTGGAACCGCGGCGGTTCGTCGCCGGCATGAAGCGCCGCCTCGATCTGCGCGATCGCCCAGAGCACCCAAGTGCGGCCGTCGGCGCCGATCGGTTCATCGTCGGTCGTCTTTCGCGTCACAATCGGCATTTCACCTCCGTCTATCTGGAATGGCGGGTGCTTCGTGTTCGCCTTTGTGCAATCCCACCAGGCGCCAGAACCGCGCATAGCTGGCCTCGGCTTTCGACACCGCGGAGGCCCACTTCAAGGCTAGCGTGCTATCGCCCGCGGCCAGCGACGCGGCATACTCGCCCCGCGCGGCCGCGAGTCCATCGGCGCTACGACACAATTCCTCAATGGCCGGCAGGCAGCCTGCTACGTCGAAGTTCTCATTCAGCCACTTCCACAGCCTCTGGCCGGCCGGGCCGAAATTAACTGGTTTGGTCGTTTTGCTCATCGTCGAAGTCGGCGCCATTTAAGGGTTCCGGTTGTCGTGAAAATTTGACGCGCGGCGCGGTACTCGGTAAATCGCCGTAGAGATTCATGCCACCCTTCCCTCCTCCTGGTCGCTCGGGCGCCGGCGCCGTCGTTCGAGCAGTGCCCTGTTTCGTCGTCAGTATCATGGCACCTTCACTCCTTGCGCCTCGAGGCAGCGTCTAATGCGAGCAGCGGCGTCTTTCGGCTCTTGCCCTAGCCCGCAGGCGTTTGCTTGCAGGTCGATGATTTCGTCGAGGGCCCGCACCAAGTCGGTGAGAATCTTCGGGCTTGCCCAGCTCTTGTGAGAGATCTGGGCGATCCAGTCAAGGATCTGCGCCGCGCCTAGGCAGCGGTCCAAGGGGATGCTGTAGTAGTAGCGCCGGCAAAACAGATCGCCGAATCGCGGCCGAAAGCACCAGTCGCCCCAGCGGTAGCGTCGCCGCTCCTCGAGGGGAACATCAGCTAGGAGAACGCAGCCTGTCCGTCTCACGTCTGTTGCCTCCTTGATGCCGGCGGACAGCGGACGGCGGACAGCGGACAGCGGGGAGTATATACATACTCCCCCGCAGTGTCCGCAAAAGTGTCCGCGAGTGTCCGCGAAGTGTCCGCGAAGTGTCCGCCAAGTGTCCGGCCCGAGCCATCGCCTTATCCCTCCTGCTCGAGGTAGGTTCGGAGGCCGATCTTGCGCCCGTCGAGGATCACAAACCGGGTGTCTCGGTATCGGCGGGCCGTTCGGCTGATCGTTTCGACTTTGGCGTCCAGCTCCTCGGCCAGGTCGGCCGGCGTCCGGGCGCCGCGGCGCAGGGCAAGGGCGAGGCGTTCCACGAGCGGCAGCTCAACGGCTGCTTCCGGAACGGAAGCCGGGCTTACCGGTTCGATGATAGTGCGGTCTTGCTCGAACGTGAATCGGAAGCAGCGGACTTCGCCCTGGGGCAGAAAGTTTGTCTTGGTGAGGCGCAGTTTCACGATGAAGCTGTCGGATTCCTGATCGAGGCGGTCTAGGCTCCAGACCGCGCGCGCCAGGTAGCCCCAGAAACCGGAACCGAACGCTGATCGATCTTTCGGATCGGCGTTCTTTTGGGTGTGGGCGAGCAGCAGGGATCCGCAGCGGATACGCCTCAGCGCTTGATAGAGGCGTTGTGCGGTTCCGCTCTCCTCTAGCGGCCCGTCCGCCGCGCAGCTCACCGAATCGAGGATGACAAAACCGATACTCTTGTCCGTTATCAGACGGCGAATGCCGTCGATCTCCTCGCTCAGCGGCCGCGTCATTCGGTGGTAGAGGATGCGATGCCTCTGATTGCCGAACAGGAGGCTTTTTCGGAGGCGATGGGTTTCGAGGTCCGCTTCACTGTCCAGATACAAGACAGGCAAGCCTTGATCTGCAATCTGCGCCGCAAACCATAGGCTCAAATAGGACTTCGAGGCGCCGCCCGGGGCGAAGATCAAATTCGCATGGCGCCGCAGCAGCCGGAAGCCGCGCAGCTCGATCGTCAGATCCTCCTCAGACGGTATCGCCGCGTCATCTAGCCAGACGGCCTCAATTGAGGAACGCTGATGCGCCAGTGTTCGCTGCGCCAGTTCCTCGAGCAGCAGCGGCCAGTCGATCTCTTTGCTGGGCGCTCGCTCGGCAAGCTCTTTCGCAAAGCTCTTGCGGGCCGTGAGTGAAGAGACGTTGAGCCGCGCAGCCGCTACGACGCCGTCTGCGCTCCGGATGCCGGGCAGTCCGCAGCGAACAATCAGCTCGCCGTGAAGTTCGCCCCCGCTCCACTTGAGCCTGTCCAGCTCGAGGTCGATGAGGGCAGCGGGCAGCGAAAGTCGGAAGCGATCCTCGTCGAGCACTTCGAAGATGCGCTCGATCTCCCCGAAGCTCGTCGGCGCAAGCCGTTCGCACTCCACCCAGCGCTCGAGCACGGTCTCGGGCCCCCAGAAGCCGATCAGGTCGTCTATTCCGTTGATGTCGGCCGGCGCGTCTTTCGGCCAGTTCCACCAGTGGACCACGGCGCCGCGCCGTCGAAGTTCGCGCGTCAGCTCCCAGCGCGCAGCCTGAACCTGCGGGTTATTTCGGATATTCGGGTCTAACACTATGGTGACCTTGCGGCCGCGCCACTTGATGCGGTCGAGGTCGGCAATCGGCCCTTTGACGGGCCGTCGATCGCCGTCGGGCCCGGTCTCGATGCCGATTCGGCCGCGCCAATTCCAGACCCCGGCGATGGCGATCGCAAGCCAGCGCGGCCGGTCTCCGGTCTCGGCCAGGCTAGTCAGCGCGAGTGCTTTCTTCTCGCCTTCGGAAAGGGTGATCGGCAGAGTGACGTCGCTCAGCTCCTCGGGCAGCGTGCCAGGGACGAAGTACAGCCTCGAGCCGCGTCCGGGCGGGGAAAGGTATTTGCCGCGCTCCTTGCGGCTACCGTCGGCCTGAAGCTCCAGGTCAGGGTGATCACGTCTGAGGCGGTATTCGAACGGCCGTTCTTCGCCAGGTAGGCAATACGGAAACACGACGCCGGTGTAGTCGCTCGAGCCAGCCCGGCGGCCCACAAGCTGGGCGCCCTCGAGGGTGTCGACGCGGAAGATGCCTGCCCGGCGCACTAGGGTCTCGGGGACGCCGCAGCGGGCGAAGGCGGCCAGGTCGGCGGCCGTGAGCGGCAGCCGCTCCGGGCCGAGCGGCGATGCGGGCGCCCTAGTCACAGCCTGCCCTCCTCGAGCAACTCGCCGAACGCCACCAACGCATCGAGGCGCAGCGAGGCGCGATGCAGCTCCCTCTCCGCCCGGCGCCGCGCAGCGCGGGCTAGCCGGCGCAACTCGCCCCGCGGCAGCGCGAGCAGCGCTCTTGGCGACAAACCGAGGACTCGTGCGCCCCCGCGGAATGCCGCCGCGGTAGCGCGGTCGGTGAGCAGGTCAACGGCGCCCACGGTGACCCTCCGGCGGGGCGCCCAGGGGGCGAGTATCGACGCGGTAGTGCTCCACCCAAGCCAAAATGTCGCTGAGTGTGTATCGAACCGCGGCTTGGCGCCGGTTCCCAAGCTTGATGAATGCCGGCCCCGTCCGGCGCGAACGCCAGTGTCTCAAGGTCGAGAGCCCCAAGCCGGTCAGCCGCGCAACTTGGCGTTCACTTAGAAGCTGTGCGCCAACCCCGTCGGATTTCGTGATGCGCTCTTCTCTTTCAGCGGTCCTTCGCATGCCCCTATTGTGTGGTAGCTTTTATCGAACCTAAATGTGACCGATCAGGAACAAAAGACAAATAAGCGGTAATTCTACTGGCAAGAAGCCCAAAAATCGGCGCAGACATTCTATCAGCAGCGGGCCAAAAATCGGCGCAAACATTCCACCGGTGACAAACCCCAAAATCGGGGCAATAACCGGGGAAAAAAATGACCCTTGAGACTGTAGCAGAAATTGTAGCAGCGATATCCGAAAAACGGGGCAAACTGAGGCTAACTGAGGAAAACGAGACTAGCGCGCAACTCTTTCCGCGCCAGTCACTTACTTAGATTTTGGAACGACTTAGTAACATAGCCGGGGGCGTTTCACACGCACGAGGTCACAGGTTCGAGTCCTGTCGCGCCCACCACGCACAGCCGGATGTAGCCGGCTTCGGCCGGGTTCCCTGGGAGGAAGCACCACGCCGTCGCTCGCTTACATTTTTCGCAAAACGGTCACCTTCGCCGCCCTGCCCCTCGGTTGGATCTGCCTGCTGCTCGTGGCGGCGCTGGTGACTCGCCGGCGCAGCCTCATCGCCGCCGCGCTGGCCGTCCTCTATCTCTGTTCCATCCCCTGGACGACCGACCGGCTGCTTCTGCTCGTCGAGGACGCACAGCCCCGCCTCTCCATCGAGGAATGTACGGCCGCCGAGGCGATCGTCGTCCTGGGCGGCTTGGCGGCGTTCTTTGTCCCCGGCGTGCCCGAGTGGACCGACGCCGTCGACCGGCTCGAGCAGGCGATCGCACTCTATCAAAGCGGGAAAGCGCCGCGCCTGATCTTCGCCGGAGGAAGTTTCAACTGGCTGGAGGACAAGCCCGCCGAGGGCGAGCTGATGCGCGCGGCCGCGCTCCGGCGCGGCATTCCGGCAGAGGCCATCTCCGTTCTTGCGAGCTCCACAACCACGGCCGAGGAGGCCGCCCGACTGGCTGAGCTGGCCGGCCGGGAACCTTTCAAGCGCATCATTCTGGTCACCTCGGCCTACCATCTGCCGCGCGCGGCGTTTCTGTTCCGCCGCCAGGGTTTTGAAGTCGTCCCCTTCCCGGTCGACTACCGGGTGGTTCGCGGCCAGCCGCTTACCCTGCTGGCGTTTGTGCCGCAGGCGGCGTCGCTTGAAAGCGCCCAGATCGCCCTCAAAGAGCTTTGCGGGCTCGCCTGGTACCGCCTGAGGGCGCTCCTCGATCAGACTTCTTCGGGCATCAGGTAGGGCTCCCGGTAGGTGCGCGTCAGCAGGCGACTGGCCTCCTCGTCGCCTGGGAAGGTCTCCGCTTCGGGGTCGAAGACGAGCTTGCGCCCCGTCCGGTAGGCGATGTTGGCCAGATGGCACAACGCCGTGGAGAGATGCCCCTCCAGGATCTCGCAGTGCAAATCCTCGCGCCGTCTGGAGCGGACGCAGGCGATGAAGTTTGCAAAGTGATTGCCGTCAGCGTCCGGCCCCGGCTCCAGATCCGGAATCGGCGGGCCCGGCTCGTAGGAGATCTTCGGGAAGCTGCGCGCCACCACCTCGAGCGCCATGCCTCCAAGCGGGTTCCGCTCCGGATTGACCAGGAACCGGCCGGCCACGGTGGACCAGTTGTTGGCCGAGCTGACGTAACCTTGCGGCGTATAGAAGACCAAGCCCAGATGCATGCCGCCGAACGGCGGGCTCGGCAGCGTCGTTACTTCGAGCTCGACGAGAGTCCCGTCGGCATACTCGAAGCTAGCGTTCTGCACGTTGGGCGTCTCCTGATCGGAGTCGTCGGCGAAGCGGCCGCCGACGCAGTGGATCTTCACCGGGTGCGCCTGCTTGCCGAGGCCCCAGCGCACCAGGTCGATCATGTGCACGCCGTTGTTGCCCACCTCGGTGGTCGATGTGTCCCAAAAGTAATGCCAGCCGTAGTGGAAGCGGTTCGGAGTGAAAGCGCGGTAGGGCGCTGGTCCTAAATAGAGATCCCAGTGGACGCCTTCGGGAATCGAGCTTTCCTGAGCCCGGCCGATGCTGGTGCGGCCGCGGTAGACTACCGCCTTGGCCCGGTAGACCGGGCCGAAGCGCTCCTCGCGCACGAAGCGCATCGCCGAGCGCACGCGCGGCTCGCTCCGCCGGTTCAGGCCCGCCTGGACGATGCGGTCGTACTTGCGCGCCGCCTCGACCATCTTCCGGCCCTCCCAGAGAGCGTAGCTCACCGGCTTCTCCACGTAGACATCCTTGCCCGCCTGGCAGGCCCAGACCGTTTGCAGGGCATGCCAGTGGTCCGGCGTCGCGATCGAGACGGCGTCGAGATCCTTGCGCTCGATCAGCTTCCGGAAGTCCACGATGGTCTCGGGCCGGTAGCCGGCAAGCTGCTCGACTTCGGCGACGGCGGGAGCAAACAGGCGCTCGTCGACGTCGCAGAGATAGGCGACGCGCACGCCGGACATCTTCGCGAAGATCCGGTAGTGATCGCGACCTCGACCGCGGAAGCCCACTACCCCCACACGCACCGTATCGTTCGGACTCTGGCGGCCCCAGGCGGGTCGGATGGCAGGCGCGGCCGCAAGCGCGGCCTGTCCAAGGAAGGCGCGGCGGCTGGATGGCGCCGCCATGGCAGTCGATTCTCGGCTCTGTTCAGGCATCTCGGGTGCCGATTGTACCATCGCTTCCCCGGCCGCCGCCGCAACGTGGGAGGACGCGGGCGCGGTATGCTCTTTGAGTTCATGCTGCTATGGCCAGAATCTACTATGTCGGGGACTGGGCCGTCATGCTCGGCCCGGTTTTCGCCGAGACGCCCTTCAATTACGCCTGGAAAGGCACGGACCTGTACAACTACGGCCACTGGCTGAAGGAGGCCATCGATTCCGGCGGCCGGCATCAGGTGACCAGCGTGCCCGCCTGGGAGTTCTACCGGCTGCCGCCCGGCGGCTACGAGGAGGTCCTCGCCTCCTACGACGTGTTGATCTTCTCCGACGTCGAGGCCAAGCTCTTTCAGCTCGACCCGCACTTTTTCGACCGGAGCAAATTCGGCGCCACGCCGCTCACCTTTCCCGACCGGGTGCGGCTCACCGTGGAGGCGCTTCGCGCCGGCCGGCACATGATGTTCCTGGGCGGCTGGCTGAGCTTTAACGGCGAGATGGGCAAAGGCGGCTGGGGCCGTACCGGGCTGCGCGAGATCCTGCCGGTCGAATGCCTCGACTACGAGGACCTCCGCGAAAGCACCGAGGGCTGGCGCGCGGTGGCGGTCCAACCCGACCACGCCATCCTCGACGGGATCGATCTGGCCTCGATGCCCCCGATCCTTGGTTATAACATCGTGCGGCCGCGGGCCGGCTGCCAGGTGATCGCCGTCTGGGAAGGCACCGCCGACCCGATGCTGGCCGTGGGCCGCTTCGGGGAGGGCCGCGTGCTCGCCTACACCTCCGATCCGGCGCCACACTGGGGCTGCAACTTCGTCTACTGGGATCAATATCCGCGCTTCTGGCAGAACGCCGTCGATTGGCTGCTCGGCGGCTAAGGCGGAACCCGGCCGCGCACCATGCAACTGACCTTATTGGACTGGATCATCCTGGCGGGCTCATTGGCCGTCTGCTTCCTTCCGGCGCTGTTTTTCGCCAAACGCTCAGGCAGGAACACCTCGGAGTACTTCGCCTCCGGGCGCGCCGTGCCCTGGTGGCTGGCCGGCCTGTCGATGGTGGCGACCACCTTCGCCAGCGACACGCCCAACCTGGTCACCAACTTCGTCCGCACGCAAGGGGTGGCGGGCAACTGGCAGTGGTGGGCCTTCACGCTCACCGGCGTCGCCACGGTGTTCTTCTATGCGCGCCTGTGGCGCCGCTCCGGCGTGATGACGGATCTGGAGTTTTACGAACTGCGCTATTCCGGACGCGCCGCGGGAATCGTGCGCGGCTTCCGCGCCCTCTATCTCGGCCTGTTCTTCAACTCGATCATCATCGCCACAGTCAATCTGGCCGCCTGCAAGATCGCCGGCATCCTGTTCGGCTTCAGCCGCTGGGAAACGCTTCTGGCCGTCGGCATCCTCAACGTCGTCTTCGCCGCGCATTCGGGCCTCTGGGGGGTGCTGGTGATCGACATGATCCAGTTCTTCATCAAGATGTCGGCGGTGATCGCGGCGGCCTGGTTCTCCGTGAAGTTGCCCGAAGTGGGCGGCCTGAGCGGACTCGTCGAAAAGGTCTCGCGCCTGGAGGGTCCCGGCGGGCTGAACTATCTCGATCTGGTGCCGGATTTTTCGAGCAACTGGGAGCTGGCGACGGCGGTCTTCCTGATGCCGCTCGCCGTGCAGTGGTGGGCCGTCTGGTATCCGGGCTCGGAACCGGGCGGCGGCAGCTACATCGCACAGCGCATGCTCGCTTCCCGTACCGAACGCGATGCAGTCGCCGGAACGCTGTTCTTCAACATCGCGCACTATGTGCTCCGCCCGTGGCCTTGGATCCTGGTGGGCCTGGCGTCGCTGATTGTCTATCCGGAACTCGGCGACATCGCCAGGGCGTTCCCGAATCTCGACCCCTCGCTGATCGGCCACGACATCGCCTACCCCGCCATGCTGCGCTTCCTGCCGGCAGGCTGGGTGGGCCTGATGGTGGCCGGTCTCGTCGCAGCCAACTCCTCCACCGTTCTGACACATCTGAACTGGGGCGCCTCCTACATCGTGCACGACTTCTACCGGCGCTTCCTCCGGCGCAACGCCCCGGAGAGCCACTACGTGTTGGCCGGCCGGCTGGCCACGATCGGACTGTTCTTGTTTTCCTCCTCGCTCGTCTTCGTGCTCGAGACGGCGCAGGACAGCTTCAACCTGATCCTACAGGTGGGCGCGGGCACCGGCCTGCTCTACCTGCTGCGCTGGTTCTGGTGGCGCATCACCGCCTGGAGCGAAGTGGCGGCCATGCTCAGCTCGTTTTTGATCTCGGTCGCCTTCGCCATCGCCCACCGCGGCGGCTTCTTCCTCGGCACGCACCGCGAACTCCTGCTGACCGTCATCGGCACCACCGTCTGCTGGTTGCTGGTGACCTACTGGGGGCCGCAGACCGATCCGAAAACCCTCGTCGAGTTCTACCGCAAGGTCCGGCCGTTCGGTCCGGGCTGGCGGCGCATCCGTGCCGAAGCGGGCATCTCCGAGGAAGAAGCCGCCCGGGCGGCGCAAAGCGAAAACATTCCGCTGGCGCTCGTTGGCTGGGCGGCGGGCTGCGTCGCCATCTGGTCGTCGCTGTTCACCGTGGGGAATTTCCTTTACGGGCGGATCGGCTACGCGGTGGCGCTGCTTGTGACCTTTCTGGCAAGCGGCACCGTGCTGGTCCGGGTGGTCAACCGGCTGTGGCGTTAGAGGCTTCCGCCAGCAGGGCGCGCACCCGAGCGGCGGAGTCCGACTCGAGCGCGCGTTCGGCCAGTGCTTCGGCCTCGGCGGCGCTCACGGCGCGGATGGCCTGCTTGATCCGGGGTATGAGCGGCGCGCTCACGCTGAATTCGTCGATGCCGAGCCCGACAAGCAGGGCGGCGGCCATCGGCTCGGAGGCAAGCTCGCCGCAAAGGGTTGCCGGAATGCCCGCCTCGTGTGCCGCGCGCACCGCTTGGCGTACCAGGCGCAGCACGGCCGGATGAAGCGCATCGGCCAGAGCAGCCACGTGCGGATTCATCCGGTCGGCCGCCATGACGTACTGCACGAGGTCGTTCGTCCCGATGCTGAAGAAGTCCGCCTCGCGCGCCAGCTCCGGCGCCAGCGCGACGGCCGAAGGCACTTCGATCATCACGCCGACTTTGAGCCGGACGCCCATCTCGCGCCCGATCCGGTCGACCTCGGCCTTCGCCTCGCGTACCTCTTCCAGGCAAGCCACCATCGGCAGGAGCACTTCCACCGGATAGTGGGCCGCCACCCGAGCAATCGCCCTGAGCTGGGTCCGGAACAGGTGGCGTTCGGCCAGCATGAGGCGGAGGCCGCGACGGCCGAGGAAGGGGTTGGCCTCCTCGCCCGCTGCGACGTACGGCAAGGGCTTGTCGGCCCCTACATCGAGGGTGCGAATGACGAGCGGGCGGCCGCCTAGCGCCTCGGCGATCGCCCGGTAGGCCGCCGCCTGCTCGTCCTCATCGGGCGCCCGGCTGCGGCCGAGGAAGAGAAACTCCGTGCGCAGCACGCCGACGCCCTCGGCCCCGCAGGCCACGGCCTCGGCCGCTCCCTCGACGGAATTCACGTTGGCTACGACACGGATGCGCCTACCGTCGCGGGTTCGCGCCGCCTCATCGCGGCCGGCCTGGGCGGCACGGCGTACCGCAAGCCAACGCTTGCGCCGCTCCTCGAGCTCCCGCACCGTCGCCTCATCGGGCGCAATCCAGACGGCGCCCCGCTCGCCGTCGATCGCCACGGGCGTGCCGTCGGGGACGGCGGCCAGAGCGGGGCCGACACCGGCCACGACGGGAATCCCGAGCGCGCGCGCCAGGATGACACTGTGTGCGGCGGCGCTGCTGCTCTCCAGGCAAACTCCCAGCACGCGCTCCCGGTCGAGCTCGTTCACCTGGGAGGGAACAAGCTCCGCCGCGGCGAGAATCGAAGGTCGCTCGGGCGCCGGAATCCCGGCGGCGCCGGTCAACGCGCCCAGCACGCGCCGGCCGGCGTCGGCGACATCCTGAGCCCGAGCCCGTAGATATTCGTCCGAGACCGCACCCAAGCGGCGCCAGGCCTCGCGCCAGACCCGGTCCCAGGCGGCCCCGGCGGTGAGGCCCTCGTGTTCGATCAGCCGCGAAGCCTCGTCAAGGAGCGCAGGATCTTCGAGAAAGGCCGCCTGCGCGTCGAAGATGCCGGCCGCATCCTCTCCGGCCTCGAGGCGCGCCCAATCGAGAAGCCGCCGCGTCTGTCGCCGCGCCTCTTCGAGCGCCCACTCCAGGCGCCGCCGCTCCTCGCCGGGATCGGCGGCTGTCCGGGCTTGGCCGGAGGGCGCGGGCGCATCGAGGCGCACCAGCGGCCCGATCGCCACGCCCTCGGAGGCCGGCAGGCCCTGAATGTGCCCTACGCCGGAGGGTCGCCCGTCGGCGGGCGGAGGCGGCTTGTCCGCCTCCTCACAGCCGGACTCCAGCCAGCGCGCCAGCTCCTCGACGGCTGCGCGCGCACCGGCGCCCGAAGCCCTCAGGAGCAGCTCGTCGCCCGAGCGCGCCTCGAGCGCCAGAAGCGCCGTCAAGCTCGAGGCGGAGGCGGGTCCCGTTCCGCGGCTCAGGTTCTCGATGCTGATGCGTGAGGCCGAGCGCCGCGCCAGGCGCACCAGGCGTGCGGCCGGGCGCGCGTGCAACCCCAGCGGATTCGTGACCCTTACCGTACGCTCTTCGGTCGCCTGCGGCGCCTCGAACGTTGCGCTCGGCACGGCACCGCTCAGCTCGGCGAGAATCTCCTCGATTGGCGCGCCGGCGGCCGCCAGGCCGGCCGCCGCTACGGCGCCTTCCACGAGCGGCCCCGGGCACAGACGCACCTTTCCACGCTGCTCTTCGCTCAGAAGCTCCAGGGCCGTTTCCGCACTGAGCTCTGCGCTGCCGAGATCCGTCAGCACCAGCGCCGCGTCGGCATCGGCGAGCGACCGGATCGCTTCGGCGACGAGGAAGGCGTTCGTGCCGATCGGGCTGGCCGGGTCGCCTGTGCCGCCGGCCGCCGCCAGGCGCACCCTGCCTCGGGCGACTTGCGCGGCCAGTTCGCAAACCCCCTCGGCAACTTTTGCGCTATGGGAGACGATGACCAGGCCGATCATCCCCAGCACTCGGCGGCCGTCTTCACGAGCAGCCAGGCGGACGTAGCGCCGGGGTCCTGATGCCCGATGCTGCGCGGTCCGAGGTAACTTGCCCGGCCCTTGCGCGCCTCGAGCGGGATCGTCGCCTTCATGCCGGCCTCGGCCGCCTGGGCGCCCACATCAAGAATTTCACCCAGACCGCCGCTCGCGGCCAGGCTGCGCCGCATCGCCTCGATAGCGGGAGCGAGCGCGTCCACCATGGTCTTTTCCCCCGGGACTGCCCTGCCCCGCTCGACGATGCCCTGGAGCCCGGCCTCGAACAGGGCGACCACATCGGCGGCTTCGAGCCTCTGCTTGCCCGCGCAGGCGGAGGCGGCGCGGAGAAAGAAGGTGCCATAGAGCGGGCCCGCCGCTCCGCCCACGTGCCGGATCAGCGACATGGCGGCGGTCTGCAACAGGCTGCGGATGTCGGCCGCCGTGTTCTTGTCGAGCTCGGCGGCCAGCGCCAGAAAGCCGCGATCCAGATTGATGCCGTGATCGGCGTCCCCGATAGCGGCATCGAGCTCGGTGAGCCAAACCTTGTTGTCGGCGTAGACCCGGCTGAGCGCCTTCAGCCACGCCGCCACCTCGTCGCGCCCCACCGGCATCGCCTTACGCCCCCCAGCGCAACCCGGGCGTCACGACCGGATCGTCCCAAAGCGAGAACATCTCCTCGTCGGCGCGGACGAGCGTGATCGAGCAGCCCGCCATCTCCAGGCTCGTGATGTAGTTACCCACCAGACGCCGCGCTACGGCGATGCCCCGGGCCGCAAGCAGCGGTTGGAGTTCCCCGTAAACCAGATAAAGCTCCATGAGTGGCGTTCCGCCCATGCCGTTTACCATGGCGATCACCCGGTCGCCGCGCTCGAACGGCAGGTCCGTCAGGATCGCCTCGGCCATCCGGGCGACGATTTCGCGCGCCGGCCGCCACCGGGTGCGCTCGCGGCCCGGCTCGCCGTGAATGCCGATACCCAGTTCGATCTCATCGGGACCGAGTTCGAAGTTGGGTTTGCCGGCCGCCGGCACGGTGCAAGGCGTGAGGGCCATGCCCATCGAGCGCGCCCCGGCGTTGACGCGGCGGCAGAGCGCCTCCAGGCGATCGAGATCCCAGCCCCGTTCGGCCGCCGCGCCGCAGAGGCGCTCGGCGATCACGGTGGCGCCCACGCCGCGGCGACCTGCCGTGTACAGGCTGTCCTCGACCGCCACATCGTCGTTGATGACCGCCGCGCGGACGGCGATGCCCTGCGCCTGGCACAGCTCGGCCGCCATCTCGAAATTCAGGATGTCGCCGGTATAGTTCTTGACAATGTGGAGTACGCCCGCGCCGCCGTCGACCGCGCGTGTGGCGGCTTCGATCTGGTCCGGGGTGGGAGAGGTGAACACCTGTCCGGGACAGGCCGCGTCCAGCATGCCGCGGCCCACAAAACCGGCGTGCATCGGCTCGTGGCCGCTGCCGCCGCCCGAGACCAACCCCACTTTGCCGGGCCGGGGCGCATCCACACGGACAACATAGATGGGCTCGAAGCAGACTCGCAGGATCTCCGGATGCGCCAGTGCGAGGCCGACGAGGGATTCGCGCACCGCCTGGTCTGGGTCGTTGATGAGCTTTTTCATTCGCGTGCCAGCAAAGAATATACTCGTTTCTTATGCCGGTTTGCCTCAAGCGCGGGCTCATGCTTTGGCTGCTGGCTTGCGCCTCGCCGGCGGCCGATCAGGCTTACCGGAAGCCCTCGCGCGAGATCCTGGCCGTGCTCGAGGCGCCGGAGACGCCGGCCATCTTCGTCAGCCCCTCTCGCCGCGACGCCCTGCTCGCCGAGCGCCTGCGCTATCCGCCCATCGCCGAGCTGGCCCAGCCGATGCTCGCTTTGGCGGGCGTCCGGATCAACCCCAGAACCAATGGCCCGCACCGGCCCGTCACTTACACCTCGTTCACGCTGCTGCGCCTTGCCGACGGGACCAAGTTGCCCGTGGCTGTGCCGGGCGATCGGCTGTCGGCGCCGGAATGGAGCCCGGACGGAGCCCGCTTCGCCTTCCTGATGACCCGAGCCGAGGGCATCGAGCTTTGGATCGGCGAGACCGCGACGGCCAGGGTCCGCCGGGTGAACGGGCTGTCGGTGAATGCCGCGCTCGGGCCGATTCTTGTTTGGCTCTCCGACAGCCGCACTCTGTTGGTCGCGGCCGTGCCGCTCGACCGCGGCCGGCCTCCGGCGCGACCGGACGCTTCCCCGGGACCGGTGATTCAGGAGAGCCTGGGCGGCGCCGGGCCGCTGCGAACCTATCAGGACCTACTTGAGGACGCTCACGAGGAGGCGCTGTTCGACTACTACGCCACCAGACGTCTGGTTCTGGTCGACGCGGTGAGCGGACGGGCGCAGCCGATCGGCAAGCCGGGCCTTCTGGTTTCGGCCTCGCCCTCGCCCGACGGGCAGTATCTTCTCGTCACGCGCCTGCTCAGACCCTACTCCTATCTGCATCCGCATGAACGGTTCCCGCGCAGCATCGAGCTTTGGAGCCGGGCGGGCGTCCCCGTCCGCGAGCTGGCGCGCCTTCCCTTGGCAGACAAGATTCCGATCGAAGGCGTGCCGGTCGGGCCGCGTCTTCATCGCTGGCATCCCGTGGAGGCGGCGACGCTGTTTTGGGTCGAGGCGCTCGATGGCGGCGACCCCCGGGCCAAGGTCTCGCAGCGCGACCGCATCCTGGAGCTGGCGGCGCCCTTCAGCGGCGAGCCGCGCGAGTTCGCCCGGCTCGATCACCGCTTCGACGGCCTGGACTGGCTTGACACCGGCGCGGCGGCGCTGCTCAGCGATTTCGACCGCAGCAAGCGCTGGCGGCGCACCTTCCTCGTCAGCCGGCAGGGCGGAGCCGGCAGGTTGCTCTTCAGCCGGAACGCTCAAGACCGATACAACGACCCGGGCGCACCCGTGCAGGGCGTGCTCGCGACCGGCCATCGCGCAGTGCGAACCGCAGGGGGTAAGCTGTTGCTCGCCGGGCCGGGTGCGTCGCCCGAGGGAGATCGGCCGTTCCTCGACCGCTTCGATCCGGCCTCGGGCGCCAAAGAGCGGCTCTTTCGTTGCGACGCGGCGAGCTACGAGGAGGTCATCGCCGTGCTCGACGAGGAGGGCCGCCGGATTCTGACGCGCCGCGAGACCCCGGATCGGCCGCCCAACTATCTTGTCCGGGACTCATCGAGCGGCTCTGCGATCGCTCTCACCGATCTCGCCGATCCGGCGCCCCAGCTTCGGGGCATCACCAAACGGCTGGTGACTTACAAACGCGCCGACGGGGTTCCGCTGTCGTTCATGCTGTATCTACCGCCCGGCTACGCCGAAGGCCGGCGTTTGCCCGCCGTGCTGTGGGCCTACCCGCGCGAGCACACCTCCGCCGACACGGCCGGCCAGGTGGCAGGTTCTCCCAACCGCTACACGCTCTTCACCGGCGCTTCGCACCTGTTCTTCCTTCTGGCCGGCTACGCCATCCTCGACGGCGCCTCCATGCCGGTGATCGGAGATCCGGACACGGTGAACAACACGTTCGTCGAACAGATCGTGGCCGGAGCCCGCGCCGCCATCGAAGAGGCCGACCGGCTCGGCGTCGTCGATGCTCGCCGCGTGGGCGTCGGCGGACACAGCTACGGGGCTTTCATGACGGCGAACTTGCTGGCGCACTCGGATCTGTTTCGCGCCGGCATTGCGCGGAGCGGAGCCTACAACCGTACGCTCACCCCGTTCGGTTTTCAGGCCGAGCGGCGGACCTTCTGGGAGGCGCCGGAGACCTACCTTCGGATGTCGCCTTTTTTGGTCGCCCACAAGATCAATGAACCGCTGTTGCTCATTCACGGGGCGGCGGACAACAACGAGGGCACGTTTCCGATGCAGTCCGAACGCATGTATCAGGCGGTGCGCGGCAACGGCGGCGTCGTGCGCCTGGTGATGCTGCCGCACGAGTCCCACGCCTATGTGGCGCGCGAGTCGGTCGAGCACGCCATCGCCGAAATGATCGACTGGTTCGACCGTCACGTCAAGCCGGCGAAGTAGCCTGTTTGGGAAGGAGGTGCGCATGGTCGAGGGTTTGCTTGAGCGTTTAGGGCTTGGCGCGGTTAACTCCGGCGCTTGCTGGGGAGAGTGGATCGCCGAGCCGGGCGGGGCTGAGCTGGTATCGGTGAATCCTTCCAACGGACGCCCCATCGCGAGCGTCCGCACGGCTTCGGAGGCCGACTACGAGGAGGTGATGCGGCGGGCCGCGGAGGCGTTTCTCGGCTGGCGCATGCTGCCTGCGCCCAAGCGCGGCCTCATCGTCCGGGAGATCGCCGACGAGCTGCGCCGGGCCAAGGACGATCTGGCTGCGCTGGTTTCGCTCGAGATGGGCAAGATTCTGGCCGAGAGCCGAGGCGAAGTGCAGGAGATGATCGACATTGCCGATTTCGCCTTGGGGCTGTCGCGCCAGCTCTACGGCTTCACCATGGCGAGCGAGCGGCCGCGGCACCGCATGTACGAGCAGTGGCATCCGCTCGGCGTGGTGGGCGTCATCACCGCCTTCAACTTCCCCGTAGCGGTCTGGTCCTGGAACGCCTTCATCGCCGCCGTCTGCGGCGATCCGGTCCTCTGGAAGCCGTCGTCGGAGACGCCGCTGGCCGCCATTGCCGTCCAGCAGATCTGCAACCGGGTGACGGCACGCCACGGCTGGCACGGGGTCTTCAACCTCGTGATCGGGCCCGGCGCGACCGTCGGCGAGCGGCTGCTGGCTGACCGGCGGCTGCCGCTCATCAGCTTCACGGGCTCCTGCCGGATGGGCTAC
>ENA-ORXB01001768-ORXB01001768.1-sediment-metagenome-genome-assembly--contig:-NODE-1768-length-22497-cov-4.577743_pt1 | contig 22497 bp, 21 predicted proteins | sample MGYA00237863_ERZ511475 | MGnify/ENA primary metagenome ERZ511475 (study PRJEB26305, sample SAMN06343858) | sediment metagenome | isolation source: hot spring sediment | place: Canada: British Columbia... | reverse complement strand
GTTGACGTCGTGGATGGCCATCAAGGCGGCGATACCTCTCTCGCTCACCGCCCGCCTCACCGTCTCCATGACCTCCATCTGGTTCTTGAGGTCCAGGTTGCTGGTAGGCTCGTCCAGGAGCAGGATGGCCGGCTCCTGGGCCAGGGCCCTGGCGATGATCACTTTCTGCAATTCGCCGCCGCTGAGCTCGTCCAAGTAGCGCAGGGAAAGGTGGCCGAGGTCCAAGATCTTTAGAATTTCCTCCACCACCTCCAGGTCCCTGGCGCCGGCCCCCCAGCCGATATGCGGCCTCCTGCCCATGAGCACGGCGTCGAAAACGGTGAGCCTGGCGCTCCCGCCTTCCTTTTGGGCTACGTATCCCATGCGGCGCGCCATCTCCATGCGGCTCAGCCGCGCCGTGTCCTGGCCGGATATAAACACCGTGCCCCTCCTGGGGCGCAAGACGCTCAGGATGCATTTAAGAAGGGTGCTCTTGCCGGCGCCGTTATTGCCCATAATGGAACAGAGCTCCCCCCTGGCGACCTCGAAGGACACGGCATCGAGAACCTGCCTGCCGTCGTAGCTGAAGCTAACCCCGTCCACCGCAAGCATCACGCCCTCCTGTAGCCCTTGGCCAGAAGATAGAGAAACAGCGGCGCGCCCATGAAGGAGGTTATGGCTCCCACCGGAAGCACGATGGGGGCGATCATGGTCCTGCTCAAGGTGTCGGAAGCCAGGAGCAGCAAGGCTCCCATGGCGCAGGAGCCCGGTACCAGGTAACGGTAATCGCCGCCGATGATCCTGCGCATGAGGTGAGGGCTTACCAGCCCCACGAAGGCGATAATCCCCAAGAAAGACACCGCCACTGCCGTGACCAGGGAGGCCAGGAACATGCCGGCCATCCTGACGCGCCCCACGTTGACTCCCAGGCTCTTGGCGGTGTCGTCCCCGCTTTGCAGGGCGTTGTAGTTCCAGCGGTTGAGGATGAAGTATGCGGCCACGGGTACGGTGACTGCGGACATGATTGCCAGTTCCTGCCAGGAGGCCCTGCCGATGTCGCCGAAGGTCCAGAAGACGATGGAGGCCACCTGCACGTCGTTGGCGAAATACTGCGTGATTACCGTGCCGGCGGAGAAGAGGGAGCCGAAGGCGATGCCCGCCAGGATCATGGCCTCGGGGCTTATACCCTTGTACCTGGCCAGCAGGAGTATGGCCAGAGTGGCGGATATGGCCCCGGCAAAGGCGGCCACGGTGACCAGGTAAGGGTTCCTGATAAGCACCGCGTCCGCCCCCGTGCTCTGCACGCTTCCCGCCCCCATGCCCACGATGGCCAGCGCCGCCCCGAAGGCCGCTCCCTGGGATACTCCCAGGGTATAGTCGGAGGCGAGCGGGTTGAGCAGGACGCTCTGCATGACGCATCCCGCCAGGGAGAGCCCCGCTCCCGCCACCACCGCCGCCAGCACCCTCACCAGCCTGATGTGCAGCACGATCTGCGCGGTACGCTGGTCGGCCTTGCCCAGGAGCGCCTTGAGCACGTCGAGGGGGGACACGCCCGCCGACCCCAGGGTCATGGAAAATATCCCCAGGACGATCGTGGCCGCCGCCACCCCCGCGATCACCGCCGCTTTGCGCCGGGTATAGGAGGCGTAAGGCTCCCTAAACGAATCTGCCGCCGTTTCCGCCATTATTCCACTCAACCGTTCCCCTCACCGGGATACGTCCGGCGTTCTCTTTCATCGCGCCGCCAGGTCGACCTTCGTGAAACCCCCGTAGTCCTTGGCCATGCGGTCGTACATCGCCTCGCCCAGGAGGAACTGGTAGATCTCGTCCGCCTTCGCCGCGGGGTCGACATCCTCGAAGGCATGGGGAAAGATCGTTTTGCCCATGAAATAGGCGTCGGCGATGGCGGTGTCGATGTTGGTGGTGTAATAGTTGTAGGGAAGGTACCCGAAGACCTTTCCGTTCCTCACCGCCGACAAAGACTGATAGAAACCGGGGTTGCCGGCATAATCATCCTTCACCATCTGCAGGCCCCCTTCGTCGATGAAGATGATATCCGGGTCCCACTCAATGAGCTTTTCTTTATCGATCATCACGCTCCCCTTGCTTCCCGTCTCGTCCACCACGTTCACCGCCCCTATGGCGGCCAGGGGAGGGAAGTTGCCCTGGGTGCTCTCTATGCCGTGGGTGCCCTTCATGCCTATGCCTCCCACGTACACGGAGGGCTTGTCCGCGTCGGGAATGTCCGCGGTGCGCTCCGCCAGATCCTCATGGCAGCCCTTTATGTAAGCGATCACCTCCTCGGCGCGCTTCGTCTCGCCGGTTATCTTGCCGATAAGGGAGAGAGACTCGTAAACCTCCTGATCGAAGGTGCCTAATTTGCCGTAGCTCAGCACCACCACCGGTATGCCCGTTTTGGACTGCAGCTCGTCCGCCTTGGCCGCGTCCACCAGATAGGCCACGAAGATGACCTCCGGTCCGGCGCTCAAGAGCTTCTCGGGATCGGGAGTGGAGTCCGCACCGCCTTGCCCGACGACCGGCAGGTCAAGCAGCTCGGGGTGGGCCATGATGTAAGGTCGTCCGGTGGACCATTGCTTCTCCATGTTCTCGATACCCACCACCTTGTCCGCGCCGCCGGCATAGCAAACCAGGCGCAAGGCCCCCGGGCCAATGGCCGCCACCTTTCCGGCAGGAGCGGTTACCTCCACCTCCCGGCCGGCCAGGTCGGTTACCAGCATGGTTCCCGCTACCTTCGTCTCGCCGCCCGATCCGCCGCACCCCGCGAATATGGCCGTGATCAGGGCTGCCGCGGCCATTATCGCGACCAAAGCTGCCATCCTTTTCCACATACCCTCCTCACTCCTTTCCAATGGCTTTCACTAACGCCAACTTTTCCCGTACCCGCCACGGCGCCCCCGGAGGGCGACATGCACAAGCGGCACATACCGCCCTCTCTTCCTCAGCCCAGACGGCTCTCGATGGCCGCTATAATGCGCCGCACGTCTTCCCGAAGCGACTCCTCCTCGGGAGGCTCGCCCTCCAGCCCCGCTCGGGCAATGCTTTCATGGTAAGAAATGGTTGCCACGGGAGTAATCCCTTTCTGGGCCAGCTTCCCCTCCAGCACCGGTTTTATTTTCTCGTCCACCTTGCTGAGGACCACACCGCATGCTTTCCCGGCCTCTTTCGCCAAGCCGCAGGCTTTCTCGGCCAGGACCACCGCCTCTTGGGAGGGGTCCACCAGCAGCAGCACGTAGTCCGCACCCTCCAAGACCCCGCGGCCGAAATGCTCGATACCCGCTTCCGTATCCACTAGAATCCACTGCCCGTCCTTTACCGCAACGCCCTTAAGAAAGGACCTAGCCACCGCGCCCATGGGGCAAGCGCAGCCTTCCATGCTGTGCTCTATCTTTCCTATCCTGGCCAGGGACAAGGAGCCGTTTCCGCTCAGGATAGCCCCGGGCATGTTTTCCAGGGTCAGCTCGGATTCGAAAAGTTTCAGTTCCTCGTCTCCTTCACCCCTCAGGCGAGCCATGAGTTTCGCTCCCACAGCCTTCTTGCCGCCGAGGAAATCCATGACCGTACGGGAAGGCGATTCCAGGCCGAGCATGCCGTTGAGCCCCAGGTTGGACTCGTCGGCGTCCACCACCAGCACCTGCGCGCGTTCGCCCAGTTCCCTGGCCAGGAGCGCCACCAGCGTGCTCTTGCCGCTGCCGCCCCTTCCGCAAATTATCACCTTGGGCATAGATTCCACCTCCATCTCCGTTCCCGCCCATCAGTCGATCGCTATCGCATATGCGCCCGGCAAGCGCCTCCCAGCACCTCGAAAATCCCCTCTCTTGCGTGGCCTTACTGCCGCAGGATCCTTGCCCATCCAGTCCAGCCCGCTAAGGCGGCAAAGCCCTTGCGCCCTTAATTAAGCATCCTCTTCCGCGCAGGGCTTATACGCCTGGAACATGAAGTGGTCGCCGCCCTCCCGGATGGTTATCCTCTCGAAACCCGCCCTGGTGAAGATGCTCTCCATCGCTGCCCCCTCCGGGAGCATGTCCTTCCCGACCTCGCCCCCCATGGCGCGGTGCATGGCATTGATCTCCTCACGGCTCTCGTTGTGGCAAATGGTCACCCTTCCCCCCGGCTTGAGGACGCGGAACATTTCCCGCGCCGCCGCTTCCTTGTCCGAAATGTGGGGGAAACAATTATGGCAGACCACCTCGTCGAAGGACCGGTCCAGAAAAGGGGCGCGCTCTATGCTCGCGTGAATATAAGCAACGTTCGGCTCCAGGCATTTCTCCCGCGCTATCAAGAGCATGCGTTCGGCGATATCCATGGCGGTGACGCTTCCCTCATCCCCCACCGCCTCCAGGAGCCAGGGGATGATCACGCCGGTGCCGCACCCCACATCCAGCACCTTGCTTCCCGGCTTGACGCCCAGGCCGCGGATAAGCCGCTCGCTCACCGCCAACCTCGCGGCGTCATGCCCGTGATCCCAGGTATCCGCCTTGCGGTTGAAGAAAGTCCTCACCGCCGGGGTCATCTCTTCGCTCCTCCTTTCCTCGGACCCGCTCCCGTTTGCTTCCAAAGGCCAAAATAAAAACCACGAAGGCACGTAGCCTTCGTGGCCACTTATTCTAGCGTAGCTTCTAAATCTCTTCCGTCACGACGGCTTCACGCCGCCCTTTTCACAACCGCGCCAATCATAATAGAACAAAACCCACGACGGCGCAAGAAATTTTGCCCAATATTTTCTCTTGTCATGGCGCTGGTTTAACGAGGTTCCCAAACCGCGATCAATCATATCTGGGTAGTCCCACACATTACAGATCAAGACAGCGCCCACGCCGACCGTTATGGGTTGTTCCGTTCCGCCTTTTGTTATGTCTTCATGGTGTCAAGGTCGTCTTGGCATTGTAAAATGCTTATGGAACAGGCCGATTTGAGGTGGTGAAAAGGGAATGGCAGCGGACTCCGAGGGTAGAAGCCCGCATAGCCATAAGGAGCTTCCTGGAAATACCCAGGAGATAATAGCTGCCCTGCGCCGGAACCTCCCTCAGTTGAAACGTGACTATCACGTAGGCAGCATTCAGGTTTTCGGGTCCTTTTTGCGGGGCGGGCGGGAGTCGGCTAACGATCTCGACCTTTTAATCGAGTTTGAAAAAACCCCCTCTTTGCTTGGTCTCATCGCACTCGATAATCATCTCTCCGACCTTCTGGGAGTCAAGGTAGACTTGGTGATGAAGGATGCATTGAGGCCGGCAATAGGTGAACGAATCCTCAAGGAAGCCGTTTCGCTATGATTGCCGAAAGAGATCATAAGGACTATCTTCTAGGCATACAAGGGGCTATCCAGGACATCTTGGATTTTACGCATGGCTTTGATAACGAAGCGTTCACCAGGGACAAGAAGACCTCGTACGCCGTGGTCAGGTCAGGGCTCTGGAGATCGTCGGCGAAGCTTCGAAGAAAATCCCTCCAGAGACAAGGGATTCGTATCCAGAGGTCCCCTGGAAAGAGATGGCCGGAATCCGTGATAAGCTGATCCATGAATATTTCGGGGTGAATTCAAAGGTGGTATGGAACGCCGTAATGGAGGACATCCCGAGACTCAAGCCGCTCATCGCAGATGTAATAGAGAAAGAAGCATGACCTGCGCTGCCCTCTCCATCATCTCCGCACTCTGGCCTCCCCGTAAATCGGTCACGTTTAAGGCACAGTCGGGAAATTCGCAATTGGATGGCAAAAACAAGCGGTATGGGTTTATTACGCGGATTGCCAGCTCAAGATAAATGTTGGCGGAGGGGCGGGATGCGCTTCCGCAAAGCCATCGTCAAAGCGCAGCGCTTTTCGAGGGCAGCGTGATTTTGCCGGGGGTAGTCTCCTAACCGTAAGCCATGCCTTTTACCGGTCTTCACCCCTAACTTTCAGCGGCGCAAAACACTTGGCGGTCCGGCGGCCATATATGCACACCTGGGGCAACTGTCAATCTCTTATGCGCCTCAGCTCCATGGTCACCAGGTTCTGGGGGTCCAGGCAGCACAGCTCGACCGCCTCGGGGCCCCCCCACTCCTCCGGAAAGCCCCCGCCGAACTGGAGCATCACGACATAGGGGAAGATATCGTGGTAAAAGAAGCCGCACAATCCATCCGCGCTGTAGCCGCTGAGCTCGAATTGTTCACCTTCCTTGTGCCCGGCATCGCATCTCCCCTTTATGCTCTTGATGGTGCCGACCACCCGGTATCCGACCTGTTCCGGTTCCGCCATCCCGCCTCACCTCCGATTTCACGCTTATGCCGGCGCCCGCCACCGGCATCTCCCACGTTCACTTGCGATGCGATCTTCTACCTTCACACGGGAAGGCCGAAACGCCTATAACGCCTATTATTCCCGTGGGAAGAGGATACGCCCGCCATGAAGCCGATAACAGCTCATTCCGGCCTTGGAGGCCGGCGGTACAACTCGACGCCTTCCTCGAGAGCAGCCTTGAGGAAGAAATTACCTTCCCGGAGCATCCCTTCCATCTCTTCCCGCGTATAGGGAAACACCTCTACGCCCACCGGGAAGCGGGAAGGCAAGAACTTGGGAATGCGCTCGTGAAATGGGCGCTCTGATTGAGCCAGTATCAACAGAAGATCGACATCGCTGGCGGGAACGCTGTCTCCCCGGGCGAACGACCCAAACAGGATAACGGCCTCCAGCTCCGGGTGGCTCTCCACGAGGTCTTTCACCAGCTCATGCAGCGCTTTCTTGATCGCTTCACGATCTGGATATGTTATCTTCACAGAATGAGACGATGGCGTATCCATTTTCGATAGCCCTTTCAGCCTCGTTCCTGGTATAGTAGTCGAGCGGCGCTCCCTGGGGGTGAGAATTGGGGTAACGGGGCGGGATGTAATGCTTATCCAGCTCCTTTCCCTTCTCCACCAGCTCTTCGGTGACTCCCGACCCTTGCGGAAGATTCGAGAGCAACGCGCTCACCGAATGCCCCCAGGCATCGGCTCCCAATTTCTGGTACAACGCCTTCATGGCCTTCTCGGCCCCCTGCTGCGCGGCAAAGCAGGCCCACTCGTAATCGCCGTCGCGCAAAGCATGGCGCGCGTGCTCCAGATCCCTCTTTGCCTGCCTAAGCCAGTCCTCATGCCTCGAAGGCACCGCGATCACCCCTTAAGAATTATACATCGCGAGAACGGCGATAACCTTCATTCTCCGGCTTCCCAAACGACCGCGCTGGGGCAATTCTTGCAAGAAGAATCGATTTCGCCAAGCTCGCACAAACCATAAACTCCCGGGTCGGAAAGGGAAAGCGGCCGTTGATTCCGGAAGCCGAAGGGCTGAGCCCGTGGCTTCAGATTTTGTGGCGGATGATGCGCTCCTTTTCGCTCTCCTCCATGCGCTCGATCCACAGGAAAGCGTTGCGGATCTCCTCCGCGGTGGGTAGGTTTTCCTGCCTCTTCCAGGCGAGGTTCAGGAAATCCAGCCCCTTCTTCTCCATCACTTCCTTGCAGAAGAGCTCCCCCACCTGGTACTGCTGCAGCTTGAGGTCGAAGCCCAGCATCCTCTCCACGAAGCGTTCCGCGCCCGATTTGTAGTCCCGGCGGTGGCGGAAGGCCATGCTCATCTCCTTGAAGGAGGGGATGGTTTCCTTGCCCGCCATATCCATGATCAGGTTGCTGTAACCCTCCACCAGGGACATGAAGGCCTGTATCCCGGAAAGGATTTCCATCTGCTCCGGGGAGTGCACAATGGACATCAGCCCTCCCTGGTTGATGATCTCGTTCAGGCGCTTGGAATCGCGTAGCTCTCCCGGCCTCAGGCGCAGGCTCATCTCCTCCAAACGCAGGGAAACGCTCCTGAAATAACGGTCCATGAGATCCTTCATGTATTCCCTCAGCCAGGGATGGGCGGCGAACTCGAAGGCGTGGGTGACCTCGTGCAGGGTTATCCACAGGCGGAAGTCCTGGGGAACCAGGCGCATCTTGTTCTCCGCCTTGAGCATGTTGGGGTAGACGATATACAGTTTCCCGCCGTCCTCGAGGCGCGGAAGGCCCAGGTCGAACTGGCCCAGGACGTTGCGGGCCAGGTATCCGATGACCATGCCCAGTTGGGCGGTCAGGAGGCCGTGGGTGAACCTGCGGCTGAGGCGGAGCGGCTTGTTTCTCTGCTCCTCCATCCGGTTCAGGGTTTTGCCGTAGCCATCCGCCAAGGGCTGGAAGATGAGCTTGAAGCTGCCCAGGTTGGCCTTAATCCAGTCGGCGCGATTGAAGACGAACAGAGGCCCGATGGGCTCGCGGGCTTTCAGGCGCGAGTACTCCCCGACCAGTTCCTCGCTACGCCTCAGCATGGACTCGAAATCCCGCCTCACCGCCTCATCCGGCGGCGGGCCGTCTTCCCCCTCCGTCTGGGCCACCAGCACGGCGATCTCCCCCGCCTGTTCCCAGTCGATCATATCTCGGCCTTCGCCCAGGAAAGCGCGGCGCAGGGAGCGGTAGACGGGAAGGCGCCTCGCCAGTCCCTCCAGGAAAGAATTTACGCCGCGCAGGCTGCGGTCCCAGGCGTTCTCCTTCTTCTCCTCATCCATAATCCATTCTCACCAGGTCAAGCCGGCTGCAGGGCCGGCAGCGGAATCCTCGCCGTTAATATACACCCCAAGTCGCCACGGGAAAACGAAGCCCGTCATGTCCATGCCGTCTTACCCTTGAGTATCGGCACGACGTCCTCCAGGTAGGCGGCGCGGCAATTTCCCTCCAGAATCGCCTCCACCAGCTCCGTCTCATCGCTCACCTCTCGGGAAAAGACGGTTACGCACCTTCCCACCCAGGGGGCCGTATGGGCGTCGCTTCCGCCCACCTGAGGAAGGCCCAGCTCCGAGGCCATCCTGGTGGCCAGGACGTTCTCCTCGTAGGAGCAACCGCCGTTCAAAACCTCAACGGCATCGACCTGCTCCAGCACTTCGCGGGGAGGATAGCCCTTGTGCCTGTGGTGATAGCCCCAGTAGCCGTGCGTGGGATGGGCGGCGATAACCAAACCCCCTTCGCTCCTCACCATTCTCAGCAACTCTTGGAACTCCATATCCGGCTCAAAGTCGCCCTGCGCGCCGAAAACTATCATGTCGCCGCCAGTGGTGCAGACTTCCACTCCCCTAAACACTGTGAACCCCTTTTTGCGGCCTGCTTCATGCGCCAGCAGCGCTCCATGATGGGTTGCGTGCTCGGTCACCGCCACCGCGTCCAGCCCCAGCTCCACCGCTGCCTCCAGCGCCTCGTCGACGGAAAGGTCGCTGCAGGGAGAGGAATTGCTGGTATGTATATGCAGGTCAACAAGCATATTTCTCCGCACCGTCCATGCTGTATCCGGCAAACGTACCTTAGTGTAGCACATTCGCCCGAAGCGGCGTGAAATGCGTCCGCCCAACCCGACCCTGGCCACGGCATAACCCCGCCGCCAGGCGCCGGCACCTGGTTCATGCTTCCATCCGAGCGAGAAATTCCCAACCTTCCATTAACGCCTTACCCTAATACCCTGGTATTAGCGATTAATTAACACCTGTGAGGAATGGCGCAAGTTTCACCGCCGGCGGTATTTTTTATCTGTAAGTATGTTCCTTGAAAAAGGCCCCAAGCGGACACTGGGGATATAGTGCCTTAGAAAAGCCAGAAACATCAACGTCGTGGGCGAGCTGGTATCAGCAATAGTCGCAGCCCCCTTAAGTAGACGCAGTAGCATTCCCCTAGCACCATCCGAAGCCGACTAGCCGAGACAGCCATCTACCCCAACAGCATCGAATGCAGCCCAGACGGACTACTTACATAGGCCCTCGCCCATGACGCTACAATTTTCACAGCCCATTCGCAGCAACGAACATGCACTATAGGTGGCAATGGAAGCGGCAATCAGGTAGTAAAATTTGCAGCAATGCAAGCAATTTGGAAGAAAAAGCTGAGGTATCCCCTAAATCCCCATTGGAGTCCGCATTAGCGGAAGGCCCCGTTCCCCCTGCGGGGCCTTTTATTTTGGCCCTTTTCCCGAAAGGGTAGGCAGAGTTAGCTGATGGATTGGGCGACATCCCGCCCCAAATCGCCCCCCCGGGTTCTTTGCCCGGCTTGCCGGCCGGCATTCTAATTAGCGGGGATGCCGGCGGAAAGAACCAGCCGCCGCAAAAGCGAAGCGGAGAGGAAAACGAGGTTGCGCCCAGCACCTCACTTCAGTAACCTGTTCAAAGGGAGGTATATAAATGCCGGGCAACGACAAATGCCCTTCTTGCGGGCTTCCGAGATCCATAGGAAACAGATTGGTGTGGACCACCGACGGGGGCATATATTTTCAATCCAGGCGCTCCGACCGGCTGATATTCCTCGAAGAGGAAGACATTTCCACTCTACTGGAAGAGGGAACAAAGATACACGGCCAAAAGCTGCTGGACACCCTGCGGGAATGTCGCAGAAACTTCACCCGTGGGGAGGTCGCTTCCCAGATGAAGGGCATGCGCAAATTGCTCCTCCGCCGCTGGCCGCTGGCCAAGCGCGTGATGCTCTCCGCTTTCAAGGAAGCGGCCTTCTTCGGATGCGGCAGCATATCCATTAGCGACCTTGAGCCCAAAAAGTACATGGTGGTGAAGGCGCGCCGTCCCTATCATCCCCATTTGCTCGCCGGAGACATCTGGGGACTCTGGGAGGGATTTTACGGCGTCGAAGCCCTGCTCTCCCTGAACGTCTCCGGCGAGAAGGAATGGGACATCGTCGTGAGAACGGTGCAGAAGAGGAGCAAGGATGAAAAGACGGAGGGGCCCCCGCGCCGCCCGGAACGCGACTACGGCCTAGAGGTATGCGAAAAATGCCACCTTCCGGTTTTCCCCTGGGAGCTGCGATGGGACACGGAGCTGGGAACCATATACAAGGCCGGAACCCACCGACACATGGTGGTCACCTCGGCCAGGGGATGGCATCTGGTGATCGACGAGATTATGGGGTCGGCGAGAAAGAACCTTCCCGTGAATATCGGCACGGCCCTGGCGGAAAAGGCGGCCTCGGAATACCGCCAGCTTAAGGGGGATAACTTCAAGAAAGCCTACCGCCATTTCTTCATGAGTCTGCCTTTCCTCGGTTGGGGCAAGCCGAGGAAGGTGGCCCGCAAACCTTTCCTCATCGACGCGGAGCTCGAAGGGGTGCCCTTCCCGCAAATCTTCGCCTGGAAAATGGCCGGCGTCTACGAAGCCCTGGAGGAGGAACCGGCCGACTTCGAGCACGAAAAGACAGCCGATGGTGGATGGAAGTTCCTGGTAGGTCCTCGATTGGAGGGGCCTTTCTTGCCGCTCGAAAAGCTGGCTCCGGAGGCCGACCGGGCCATATATCCCCGCACTCTCACCCCCTTCTGAACCCTCCCGCCTTGTGGGGCGGCATCAGATGGGCGGCTTGTCCGGCTTGATGCTTTCGTGGTCCTTCAATACCAGCTCGTTTTCAATGGCCCAAAGCACGGCGTTGGTGCGGTCGGCCACCCCAATCTTTCGGAAAATGTTGCGTATATGAACCTTCACCGTATGCTCGCTGATGAACAACAGGTCCGCTATCTGGCGGTTATTGTAACCCCTGGCCATAAGCTTGATCACGTCCTGCTCCCTACGCGATAAGCCCTCGATGCTTTCCTTCCTCTTCTTCTTATCCTCCGGCTCGGTGATTTCCTCGAGAAGCTTGCGGGCCACGGAAGTGGAAATGAGCGACTCTCCCTTGGCCGCCGCCAACACCGCCTTGACCAGTTCCTCCTGAGCGGCGTCCTTGATCACGTAGCCTATGGCCCCGGCTTTTATGGCCTGCTTGGCGAACTGTTCGTCGTCAAAAACAGTCAGGGTTATGGCCTCGATGCCGGGGTGAGTCGATTTGATGCGCTTGATAAGCTCAATGCCGTTCATCCCCGGCAACTGGATGTCCACTATGATGACGTCGGGCGGGAACTTGGTTACTTTTTCCAAGGCCTCCTCCGCGTTGCGGGCTACGGCCACGATTTTTATTCCCCCCTGCTTCTCCAGAATGCGGATAAGCCCCTCCAGGACCACCTCGTGGTCGTCGACCAGCATGACCTTTATGGAATCGCCCTCTTTCACGGCCATTAGCCCTCGCCTCCGCCCACCATAGGTATCCTGACCGTGATGCGCGTGCCCATCCCCGGCGTCGAGTCTATACGCATATCCCCTCCCAGCAGCTCCACCCTTTCGCGAATGGCCATCAGCCCGAGCTGCTTGCCGCTCTCCTGCTCCGCCTCCAGCATGTGAGGGTCGAAGCCCACGCCGTCGTCCTCCACGGCCAACACGAAGTCGCCTTGGGAGAGCTGCGATCTTATGTGCACCGAACCCGCATTGGAGTGCTTACGCACGTTGGTCAGTTCCTCCTGCAGGATGCGGAAAACGGGCAACTCGGCCGAGGGCGGTAAGGATTCCAGGCCCTCGAGATCCACGGAGACGCTAATGGCGTACTCCTCCTCGAACTGCTCGGCGTAACGGAGAACGGTTTCCTTAAGTCCCAAAATATCAAGGGAGGTGGGTCTCAAGTTGCTCATGATGGCCCGGAGCTCGCCCAGGCAGTCCTTGGCCCGCTGCTGCACCTCGTTGATTTCGTCCACGGCCAAGGGAGGATTCTCCTTGAGGAAATCCAGGGCGAACCCCGCCGCATAGATTATCTTGAGCAGGGATTGGGCCACCGAGTCGTGAAGCTCCCGGGCGATGCGCGCCCTCTCCTCCTCGTGCGCCGTGTTGACGCGGGACATGAGGTTATCCATAATCTTCCTCTTGGTTTCCAGCTCACGGTAGAGTCGCAGGTTCTCCAAGGCCATCCCCGCCGCTTCTGCATAGGCGCTCAGGAGCTCTACCTCCCTCTTCCTGATGAATTTGCCCAGTGGTTCGGTTTCGACGTAGAGGAGGCCGCTCGGCGATCCTTCCGGCTTCACCGGGACCAGCGCGAAGTGGGCTTCCCTGCTCGGCGTGAGAAAGGCCACCCTTTCGCCGTCCTCGGCCTTGGACACCTTTATCGAGGGCTCGTAAAAGGCCCTCGTTACCAGGTTATCGGCCATAGGCGAGAGGGGGTACTTCTTCTCCTCGTCCAGGATGCTTTTTCCCCAAGCCTGATCCTCGCGGTCCGCGGCGGATACGGGGGTCATCATCTCCCTTTCGACCAAGAAAAGGACGGCCCGTCGATACCCCAGCACGTCGCATGCCCCCATGGTTATGAGCCGCAACAACTCCTCACCTTCCCTAACCGTCCTGATGCGGTTGAGGAGGTCATTGAATCGGTCCGCGCTCTCCTGGCGCTGCCGTATGAACTCGCGGGCCACGGAATCGGTCACCGAGAAATAAAAGCGCCACAGCAGCTCGGCCGCCTTCAAAGTCTCCTCGAGCGGGTAACCGGCCTCCGACCAGGTCCTCTTTATCCATCTCCAGGCTACCTCGCTACCCACCTGGAAGGAGTGAAGAATCTCTTCCAGTTCCAGCCCCCGAAAATCCCCCCACTTGATGTCCCCCTCGGCCACACTCTCCTCCTCCAACAGCCGCAGGAGATAGTTGCACGCCGCGAGAGCGACCTCCCTCAAGGTGGAATCGTACTGGGCCGGAACCTGCGCAAAGACGGGAATGGATTCCTTCAGGTTACGCAGGATGTCCTCAACGATGTCATCGAGGCGCTCCCGCAGCAATTCCAGGGCCGAGGAATACAAGGGGGCCAAAACGCGCACCTCTGGGTCCAAATCGCTCATGTTTATGATCCTAAAGTGAAGTATATCAACTTTTGGTTATTTTCCAGGAAAGCTTCCCTTGGAACCGGCTCAATCTTTATCTCCAGCACGTTGCGCACCCTGCCGCTTCTCGGCCTCAGCCCCTCGAAAACGACCTGCACGCTGCGCCCAGCCTCGATGCTTTCGATGATCTGCTCCTGCCTGGTGGGGTTGGTGTCCACGACGGAATACAGGCTCACCGTCACCTTGACGTTTTGCTCCGTGCGGTTTCCCTGGTTCTCCACGGTGACCGTCACTTTTATCTCGTCGGTGTCCGGCAGCCGGTGGACGCTCTCGCCTCCCTCCTTGTCCACATAGCCCTCGGGGCTGAGAGTCACGGTTCCCACGGCCATGCCGTGCAGCTCGCTTCCCTTAAGGCCGACCAGAAAGGACTCCACCTTCCTCTGCGCGGCGTCTTCCCAGTTGGCCAGCCAAATGGAATCGGGCAGCGAAACCTCGGTAATCCTGTTGGCCTCCATGACCTCGGCGAGGGACCTTTTGAAAAACCTGTAACTGCCGTCAGAATACACCAGCTCCTGCAGATCCTCCGAAATGCTCTTGGCATAGACGCCGAGGTCCACGGCGGTCAAGGCGTTGATCAAATCGGGGCGATAGTTCTTCATGGCGCGATAGCGTTGCTCTAGGCAGATCAGCAACGCCGAGTGGGGCAATTTCACGCTCTCCGGTGCCGTCAGGCTAGTGGCCTCGTCCAGAAGATCTTTGCACTGATTCTCTATTTGCTTGAGCTGCTCGTTGAGATTGTCCGGCTCGGCGATCAGTTGGGGCAAATTGCCCTGGAGAGAGCCCCAAGCCTGTGCCACGCTGCTGGAACCCTCGGCGATGGAGCGCGCCCGGTTGACATACTCGTTCAGCTGGGAGGTGTCTTCCTTTTTTCTTCCCCCGCAGGTGAGATTGAACAACCAGCATCCCAGCAAGAGAACCACGATGGCGATGATGATCGCCGGGGCAGGGCTTCGCCTGCGCTTGGCAAACTTCGGACCTCTCATCTGCGCATACAAAGGGCATCACCCCACCCATCAAGCCGGATCAGGTCTTTAGGGCCGCGCATAAGAGCCACTATATAAATATTCATTCCCGTTAACAACCTTCACTTCCTGCCTCCCGACACGCCGTCCGCGGCTCAGGCCTGGGCTTCTCGCCCCTCCGGCCGTTATGGAAAGCGACTTACCCGTCAAGTAAAGGGACGGCCCGTTAAGCCGTCCCAAAGCACCTGGTGGGCGAGGCGGGACTCGAACCCGCATGCCCATACGAGCACTGGACCCTGAACCCAGCGCGTCTACCAATTCCGCCACTCGCCCGGGATCAAAAGAGCCCGCTTCCAGGCAGGTTTATATTATATCAAACCGCCGTCCCGCAGGCAGGCCAGCGAAGCGGAGGCAAGGTCACGTCCCCATCCTCCGGCGTCGGTCTTCCGGCGCGCGCTTAATAGGCGCTCCATATATAATCTATTATCGCGGGACAGAAAGTATTCACCGGACCCGACCGGCAACGAGAGGGAGAGAGTCATGGAGATAGGGGAGTTTCAGCGGCTCATAGCCCGGACCTATCTGGAAAAGGATACCTTGCGAGGGGAGTGGGGGACTTACGCCTGGCTGGTGGAGGAAGTCGGCGAGCTCTCCCGCGCTCTCAGGAGGGGCGACGAGCATTGCCTGCACGAGGAGTTCGCGGACGTTTTCGCCTGGCTGGCCAGCCTGGCCAACCTGCGCGGGATAGAGCTGGAGGAAGCGGCGCAAAAGTACCGGGCCGGCTGCCCCAAATGCGGGAACATACCCTGCTCCTGCCCGGAATAAGGGGCCTGAACGCCGCCATCCCGTAGTGCCCCAACGTTCGGCGGAGGCCGCTTTTCCGAAATTGGGCCCACCCGGCCGTCCGCCCGGCGCGCCGCTCTCGCGCCTTCATACCCAAGGCCTTTAATAATATATCCACTCGAAGCGGGAATGGCGGTCCCCCCATGCCGTCAGGCGGTCCAGGAGACGGCGGCGCAAGCCCCATGGCAACTTGTCGCCGCTGAGGAGCATGTCCAGGGCTCGGGCCGCGAGTTTCCCCGCCGCGCCCGCCTCATATGCGCGTGAATAGAGCTCCGCGAGCGGGTAGAACTTGCTTTTGGCAAAGGCGTAGGCCGGTTCCTCGAAATGCGGGCTGTCCAGGGCGCTGCGCCCATCGAAGATGGTGTCCACGTGCCTCCCGGTAAGGTATCCCCTCTCCTCGCAGTAGCTATACAGCCGGGTGTTGGGGTATGGATGGTAGGTGGAAACCTGCATGCAGTGGGGGCGTGACCTGGCGTTGATCTTGATGGTGTCCAAAAGGGCCGTGAGATCCTCCTCGGGAAGGGAGGTCATATTGGTGGAAACGGTCTTGATGCCGTAATGCCGGCAAAGCTGGAAGGTTTTTACTATCTCCTCGTCGGACATGTGGCGGCGCAACACTTCCTTCCTTATCCTCTCGTTGCCGCTCTCGATGCCCATGCAAATCACCGAGCATCCCGCCTCCGCGAAGAGACGCACCGTCGGCTCGTCGAGAAGGTTGACCCTGGAATTGCAGATGAAAGGCAGCGCTACCTGTTCTCGGTACCTGCCGGCCAGCTCCTTGAACCACTCGGGGTCCAGGGTCAGGATGTCGTCATCGAAGCGTATATAGCGTAGGCGCCCCTCGGCATCGCCGTCGATGATGCTGCGTATCTCCTTCATCACGTTATCCACGCTGCGAAAGCGCACGTACTTGGAGCGGTTGGGATAAATGCTCCTCTGGGCATGATTGGAGCAATAGGCGCAACTGTAAGGGCAACCACGGGAAGCCATAAGGGTTCCGCGCTCGTGCTGCTGCTCACAAAAGAGGTTGGGGTCGAAAATGGAGCGATCGGGCATGGGAAGGGTGTCCAGATCCTCTATGAGCGGGCGCACCGCATTCCTCTTAATGGAACCGCCGACCCGCACCCATAAGGAGGCGACGCTGGAGGGGTCGCGGCCCTCCTCCAGGAAGGCGCACAGTTCGGCCAGCGCTTCTTCGCCCTCGCCCAGGCATACGGCGTCCAGGGGGGCTTCCTCCAGGGCGCTTTGCGGGTCCAGGGTGGGGTGCGCGCCGCCGCATATGGTAAATATATCCTCTTCCTCTTTTATCCATTTAACCCACTTGCGGACATGGGGGAACATGTGAGTGGTGCTGGATACGGCGATTACGTCCGGCGCCTCTTCCCTCACCCTCTGGATCAGCTCCTCACGCTCCACCGGCCTGACCAGATGAATGAGGGAGGTGCGGTGGCCTTCCTTTTTCAGGTAGGCAGAGAGATAGGCTATACCCAGGTAGATGCGGCCCTCGGGGAGGTACCTCTCCTCGTCGTATTGGAAAAAGTCGGGATAAAGAAAGGTTACTTTCAGGCCCAAATCTTCCTCCTTAAAGCGGGTGATGCGACCGCCTGCAGTTCATCAGGAAGCGCCCCATTTTGTCGCCCAAGCTGGGAAGCCTGGAGGTGACGGACAACAGGGGATTCACGAACCAGGGGCGGTTTCCGTAACGGATGGCCACGGTGCCCCGGCGGAAATAACCGCCGTAATGCCATTCCAGGATGCGCGGATAATCGGCCAATCTCTCCGGGTTTCCGCTTCGCAGCGCCGCAGCGATGGTCTCCGCCGCCAAACGGCCGCTCTCCAGGGCATAGGTTATTCCCTCACCGCTTATGGGGTTGGTCAGGGAAGCGGCATCGCCTACCAGAAGCACGTTGGCCCGCCTGGGTACGGAGCCTCTCAAGCCCACCCGCAGGACAGCTCCCCTTAACCTTCCGCGCAAAGCGGCGCGGCGCAGTTTCTGCGATGCGTGCCGGGTGCTGCAGATCATGTCCTCGAAAGCGCGGTTGAGATTAATGCGTCGCTTCCTTATGGCGTAAAGCATCGCTCCTACTCCCACGTTGGCCGTGCTCTCGTCCAGGGGAAAGATCCAGCCGCAACAAGGCATTATGGCATCCTCCGGATAGATCTCCAGGCAATCGGCTATACCCTCCACGCCCTCCATGTAGGCGCGTACGGAAACTCCCAGGTACAGGGGATCATCTTTGAAGAGTCCCAGCCTCCCGGCGATTCGTGACCAGGGGCCGTCGGCCCCCACGATGTAGCGGGCCAGAATCTCCACCTTATCTCCCCCGCGCTCGGCCTTGACGCCGGGGAAGACGCCCCCTTCCTCCGCGAGGAGGTCCTCTACCCTGCAGGCCTGCATAACCTCCACGCCCATGCTTTCCGCCCGGCGCAGAAGCAAATGGTCCAGCTTCTCGCGGGGGATGACGTAACCGTGATCGGGATAGCGGCTCCCCATGGGGTAGCGCACCTCCGTCAGACCACCGTGGGTGGAATAGAAACGGATCCCCGATGTTCGCTTGCAGCCCGTCTCCAGCTCTTCCCGCAATCCCATGCGGTAGAGGGAATGCACGGCACGGGGGGCGACACCGTCTCCGCACACCTTTTCCCTGGGAAATATTTCTTTGTCCAAGAGAGCAACCTTGCAACCGAGCTCCGCCAGGCGGTAGGCGGCGGCGCATCCGCCGGGGCCCGCCCCGACGACAACGGCATCATACATCTCGCCCATGGCGTCGATTATAGCACGGGCATTCTTGTTTTCCCGGACCAAACACATTGCCGCCGTGGGGAGGCGCTTTTCGCCCTGCGCGGGGAAAAATTGGCGGCGTTATCTATATATGCGGCGTCGTTCCTTCCTCACGTTGAGGAGAAGCGGGGCGGTAGGGTTTGCTTCGTCGCTAGCGCTCCTCGCAATGACGTTTTTGAGGCTTGTAAAGACACGTGGCTGACTCCTTAAAACCACATCTATTGCGAGGGTGAGGGGTAAGCAAGCCTTTCTCTTTTCGCTCACCCTGCCCGGGAACGACCGGGTCGGTCGGAGCGACGGCGCAGGCCTTGAGATTTTTTTTGTTTTCCTTGCCGTGCGCCGAGCGAGACCGTTACCCGGCGGCCCGGGCCGGAAGGAAGCTGGATACGCTCACCCTGCCCGGGAACGACCGGGTCGGTCGGAGCGACGGCGCAGGCCTTGAGATTTCTTTTTCTTGTTTTCCTTGCCGTGCGCCGAGCGAGACCGTTACCCGGCGGCCCGGGCCGGAATATAGCCACATACACAAGCCCATCGGGGGTGGGATCGTAAACGTGGAGTTGGTAAGATATTCCTACTGGGGGGCCCGGCCAACGAAGATACGGACGTTGTACCCCGCATCCACCTCCGTGCCCGGGACCGGTATCTGGTCTATCACCTTCCCCACATCCGAGGGGTTGGGGGCATCCTGGTAGGTAACGGTATAAGATAAGCCGGCGTCGGTCAGTATCTGCTTGGCCTCGGCCTCCGTCTTGCCCCTTACGTTGGGTACGGAAACCTTATTCGGCCCGGTACTCACCACGATGGTGACCGTGCTTCCCTCCAAGACCCTCTGGTTGGCGAGGGGGCTCTGGCGGATCACGTATCCCTTTTCCACCTCGGAGCTGGCCTCCTCCGTCACGCTGACTTCGAAGCCCTCCGCCTTTAACGTCGCCTCGGCCTTGCTCTGGGTCATCCCCACCACGTTCGGCACGGCTTTCTTCTTCTGCTCCACGCCCACCACCAGCTTCACGGAAACGGAGGGCGAGATATAGCTGCCGCTCTTGGGATCCTGGGTAAGGACGACGTTCACGTCCTCCTCGTCGCTCACCGGCGTGTTCTCCACCTCAATGGTCGAGATACCCAGATCCTTAAGGGCGCTCTCGGCCTGCTCCCTGCTCATGCCGACCACGTTGGGCATGCGAAGCTCCCTGGTCACGGTGACATTGACTTTCTCGCCCTTGGACAGCAAAGTCCCCCATTCCGGATCCTGGGAAACCACGATGCCGACTTTCTGGGAGGCGTTATCTATATACTGGTATCTTACTTCTCCCACCGCGAGGCCTAAGCTTTCCAGGGTCTGCCGGGCGTCTTCCTCGGTCATCCCCTGCAGGTTGGGCACCTCCACGTTCCTGCCGCCGCCCGAAAAAACCAGGGCCAGCACTATCCCGGCAATCACCAGGACACCCACGACGGCCGCCAGCGCCCAAATCCATTTCTTTCCATAAGCAACGTTCTGCGCCGCCGGAGCCGCAATTGGGCCGGCGGAAGGGCTCTCCTGCAGCACCGGTGTGGCGGAGACGGGCATCCCCTCAAGAAAGCGCAGCAGATCGGCCTTCATCTCCTGAGCGCTCTGGTAGCGGTTGGCGGGATTCTTGGCCATGGCCTTCATGACGACGGCCTCGAGCGCGGGCGGGATCTCGGGGTCCAGCGCCGAAGGGGGCACGGGATCCTCCCTTACCTGTTTGTAGGCCACGGTTACCGGACTGGGATCGTCGAAGGGCACCCTGCCCGTCAACATCTCGTATAGCACCACTCCCAGGGAATATATGTCCGACCGCCCGTCCACGCTCAATCCCTGGGCCTGTTCCGGGGATATATACTGGGGAGTTCCCATGACCACCCCGGTCTGGGTCATCCCAACCCCATTGCCTTCCCGGGCTATCCCGAAGTCCATCACCTTCACCTGGCCAAGGTTGGTGATGAAAATGTTATGGGGCTTAATGTCGCGGTGCACCAGGTTGCGGCGATGAGCGAACTGCAAGGCCGCGGAAATCTCCGCCGCTATCTCGGCCGCCCTCTCGGGGAGCAATCTGCCCTCGGCGGTGAGGATGCCCTTGAGGTCGCGGCCCTCAACGTACTCCATGACGATGTAGTATTGCTCCCCCTCATTCCCCCAATCATATATGTTCACGATGTTGGGGTGGTTCAAGTTGGCCGCGGCCTGGGCCTCGTAACGAAACCTCTGTATGAAGGATGGATCGGAAGCGAACTGGGGGTGAAGCACCTTGACGGCCACCTCTCTCCCCAGCGAAAGGTCATCGGCGAGGAAAACCTCGGCCATTCCCCCGCTGCCGATCTTTTCCTTCAACCGGTATCGCTGGTTAAAGACTTTCCCCAGCATATTGACCTCTTCTCTTGCCTTTTCGTTTCCCCGCTCAAAGCGGGAATGCCCAACCTAATTCAAAGATATTTTCAATAACGCCGGCCTTCACTCCTTCCACGATGCCGGCCTGAGGGCTCCCTCAAAGCATATTTGAAGTCGCATTGACGGCCTTGGTTCCCGCCTATTGGACGAAAGAATCAAGGCGATGAGGCGCCGCTGCTGACCACAAGGTTAACCGCCGCCCCGCTGGAAAGCTTGGCGCCATAGGGAGGTTCCGTCTCCACCACACGGTTGGGGCTATAATTGGAAAGCTCGCGATAGGTGATCTGCCCCACTTGAAAACCGCGGCCTTTCAAGACCATCTTGGCGTCCTCCAGGCTTAGGCCGATCAGGTTGGGGACGGTCAAGGGCCCGAGGCTCTCCAGAACCTGGATTACCGACTTCCTCTTCACCATTTCCCCGCCCTTGGGGCTCTGGGAGATGATGTAATTCGGCTTGACGTCCGCGTCATACGTTTTGTCCACAACCAAAATCCCTAAGTCGTTGTCTTTAGCCACTTTCATGGCCTCCTCAACGCTCATGTTCACGAAGTTGGGAACCTGGACCTTGCTCGGCGAGATGATCGTGGAAAGCATCCAGACGAAAAGAAAGACCGCCGCCGCCGCCAGTGCAGCCGCTCCTGCCCACATCTGCCATCGCTTAAGCCTGATGCTCGGAAAAGCCAGCCGCCTGGCCTCCGGGGCTTCCTCAGCTTCGGCCTCCTCCTCGCTGACCTTGGGAATGCTGACCATAGGCTGATACTCCCTGAGGGTGGAGATGGCCTCGTGCAACACCTGCTCGGCGGAGCTGAAGCCGCCTTGGCCCATGCTTTGCAGGCACAGCTGGATAAATCTTTTCAGCCTCTCCGGCATATCCGAATCCCACCGCAGGTCGTTCCGTTTGATGTCTTCCATGGCCTCTTCCTTCGACCTACCCGTCAAGCAGCGATAGAGAAGGTAGCCCAGGGCCCGGATGTCGACCTTGGGGTCCTGCGATAGGGGATAAGGGCTGAGGGTGCCCCCCAACACGACCGGGAAACCGGGGTCGGACACCTTGGCTTTCCTGGCCGGGAGAACGAAGACATGACTCTCATCAAGAGAGCCGTGGGTGACGCCTTGCTCATGTATATAGGAAAGAATTCTTCCCATTTCTATGGCGAAGTACATGCCGCCCAAAGGCTTCATCCTCTTGCCGCCTTTAAGCGCCTCCTGAAGGGACTTCTCCTTGACCAGCTCCGTTACCACAAAGGGACGGCCTTCCTCGATGCCGTAATCCAGCACCTCCACTATTCCGGGATGGCGTAGGCGGATGGCGCGCACCGCCGCTGCCCGGAAATCATCGCAAAAGTCCCTGTCGGAGAGCAGGTGGGGGAGAGGCTGTTTTACCGCCACCTCCCGTTCCTCGAGCAGGTCGTATCCCCTGAAAACCTCCACCGTTCTGCCGACGGCGATTCTGTCGTCTAAACGGTAGCGTCTCTTGAATACCTTTCCTTTCCAGGACGTCACGCTTTCCATATCTTCTTCTCCAACCTTTTTCAACAGGTGGGGATTGAGCCTCTCCCTATGGCTATTCTTATTGTAATGCAATAACAAACATTTATGACCGTCGCGTCAAGATCGCGGGTTCCCACATTGCCTCGTTCCCGTATCGCCCTCTCGGGTGCGGCATCATGGGCGATGAGTGCGGAGAAAGATGTGCGCAAGCCTTTCTCTTTTCGCTCACCATGCCCGGGAACGACCGGGTCGGTCGGAGCGAGGACGCAA
>ENA-ORXB01001767-ORXB01001767.1-sediment-metagenome-genome-assembly--contig:-NODE-1767-length-22521-cov-4.571289_pt1 | contig 22521 bp, 15 predicted proteins | sample MGYA00237863_ERZ511475 | MGnify/ENA primary metagenome ERZ511475 (study PRJEB26305, sample SAMN06343858) | sediment metagenome | isolation source: hot spring sediment | place: Canada: British Columbia... | reverse complement strand
TCCTCGCCAGAACAACCTCCATCACGGCCCCTGGACGCGCGCCCGCCCTCACGGGCATCCGGAGATGTACCTGGCGCACCACGGGCATGCTGCGTAGCGTGAGCAGTCTACTACAATCGGGCAGAATCTACCAATCCGCCAGGGCGGGCCCACCACCGTGGCAGCGCCCCGCTGCGCCAGCAACCTGTCTCTGTTGATATGTCGGGGCAGAATCTGCGACCCCTGCAATCGATGTGGCGCATTGCGCGCCCCGCCCCCACCCCTCCCCCAGGCGGGCACGGTGCGCGCTTGGGGGAGGGGTAGAGGTGGGGGCCACCGGCACGCCGCTGCAGAAAGCAGCCTCGATCGCTCTGGCCGGAGGGCGACGCGGCAAGGCCCTCATTTGAGCTCTTGACATACCCGTCCAACAGTCTATACTTGGCTCATATACCCCCCGGGGGTATTCAGAAAGGAGGAAAACGCTATGCCCATCACCATCCGCAGCGAGCGCTGTCCGCAGAATCATCCCTGCCCGGCGCTTCGGGTCTGCCCGGTCGGGGCCCTCGCCCAGAGCGGCCTCCGCGCGCCGACGGTCGATGAGCGCAAGTGCATCGACTGCGGCAAGTGCGCCCGCTACTGCCCGACGGGTGCCCTCCAATCCGCCGACGGGCGCGCCTGACCAGTGCGAGCTTTTCTCTCTCTTGCCTCCAAGGCCCGTGCTGCGTATAATTGCGGCCACAGGCAGTGACGGAGACGAGTAGGCTGCCAGCGGCGTCCAGAGAGCCCGGGCAAGGTGTGAGCCGGGCACGCACGGGCCAGCCGAAAATCCCTCCCGAGCCGGCAACCGAACCCGGGCACGGCGCCCGGCAGTAGGCTTGCCCGTCCCATCCCCCGTTAGCGGGATGCGCCTGTGTCGACTGGGGCGAGGGTGCCGTCGGAGCAGGCGAAAGAGGGGCCGGCCTGCGCAAGCAGCCGTGCCATACAGGGTGGTACCGCGGGAGCCGGAGCTCTCGTCCCTGAGGGGCGAGGGCTCTTTCGTTGATCTGGAGCATTCCCTCACTTGCCTGTCGCGGAGGAGGGTTGAGATGCCATTCAAAGAGGTACCCGCCAGGGTAGACTTTCCTGCACAGGAGCGGGAGATCCTGCGCTTCTGGAAAGAGACGCGGGCCTTCGAGGTCAGCCGCGACCTGCGCCGTGGCAAGCCACGGTGGTCCTTCATCGACGGGCCGATCACGGCCAATAACCCCATGGGTGTGCACCACGGCTGGGGTCGCACCTATAAGGACCTCTACCACCGCTTCTGGACCATGCGCGGCCGCGAGACCCGCTACCAGAACGGCTTTGACTGCCAGGGGCTGTGGGTCGAGGTCGAGGTCGAGAAGGAGCTGGGCTTCAAGACCAAGAAGGACATCGAGAACTTTGGCCTGGCCAGATTCGTCCTAAAGTGTAAAGAGCGCGTGCTGCGCTACGCCGCCGTGCAGACGGAGCAGTCCATCCGCCTCGGGCAGTGGATGGATTGGGATGACCCGGCCCACCTGCGGTGGCTCGCCGACCGGCTCGTCGAGGACCCCTCTCAGGTCATCACCATGCAGGGGACCAGCGGGCCCGTCACCGACACCGTCGAGCAGATCGTCGGGCGGCTGGGCATGCCCGAGCTCGGGCACAGCTACTTTACCTTCTCCAACGAGAACAACTATATGATCTGGACCTTCCTCAAGAAGTGCTGGGAGAAGGGGTGGCTCTACCGCGGCGCCGATGTCATGCCCTGGTGCCCCCGCTGTGCAACCGGGATCAGCCAGCACGAGATCGTCACCGACGGCTACGCCGAGCTGACCCATCCCAGCGTCACGGTGCGCTTCCCGCTCCGGGGCCGCCCGGGCGAGTCGCTCCTGGTTTGGACGACCACGCCCTGGACGCTGACCTCCAACGTCGCGGCGGCCGTCGGACCGGACCTCACCTACGTCCGAGTGCGGCAGGGCGATGAGGTCCTGTACCTGTCCAAAGGCACGCTGCACATGCTGCGAGGGCCCTACGAGGTGCTCGGTGAGCTCAAGGGCGTCGACCTGAACGGCTGGACCTATGACGGCCCCTTCGACGAGCTCGAGGCCGCACGCAGGCCCGGCGGATACACGGAGCTGGCCGAGCTGACCCGCAACATCACCCAGAGCGCTGCAGAGGCGCACCGCGTCATCCTCTGGGACCAGGTTGGCGAGGAGGAAGGCACCGGCATCGTGCATATCGCCCCCGGCTGTGGCGCCGAGGACTTTCAGCTCGGCAAGGAGCACGGCCTGCCGATCGTCGCCCCGCTGGACGACGAAGGGACCTTCGTCCCCGGGTTCGGCAGGTTCTCGGGGATGAACGTCTCCGAGGTGGCCGAGCCCATCTTTGCCGATCTGCGGGCCAAGGGGCTGCTCTATCACGTCGCCGACTATACGCACCGCTACCCGACCTGCTGGCGCTGCCGGACAGAGCTCGTCTTCCGGCTGGTGGACGAGTGGTTCATCAGCATGGACGAGTTGCGCCACGACATGATGGACATCACGCGGCGCATCCGCTGGATCCCGGCCTTTGGCCTGGAGCGCGAGCTGGACTGGCTGCGCAACATGCACGACTGGATGATCAGCAAGAAGCGCTACTGGGGCCTGGCGCTGCCCATCTGGGAGTGCGAGGGCTGCCATCATTACGAGGTCATCGGCGACGAGGTCGAGCTGCGCGAGCGCGCCATTGCCGGCTGGGAGGTCTTTGAAGGCCACACCCCACACCGGCCCTACGTAGACGCCGTCAAGATCGCCTGCCCGCGCTGCGGGAGCACGATGAGCCGCATCAGCGACGTCGGCAACCCCTGGCTCGATGCCGGTATCGTCAGCTTTAGCACGCTGCGCTATCGGCAGGACCGGGAGTATTGGCGGCAGTGGTACCCGGCGCACTGGATCACCGAGTCCTTCCCGGGCCAGTTCCGCAACTGGTTCTACAGCCTGCTGGCCATGGCCGCGGTGATCGACAAGACGCCGCCGTTCCTGGAGTGCTTCGGCTACGCCACCCTCCTCGCCGAGGACGGGCGGCCCATGCACAAGAGTTGGGGCAACGCCATCGAGTTCAACGAGGCCGCCGACAAGATGGGTGTTGACGTGATGCGCTGGCTCTACTGCAGCCAGCGGCCCGAGGCCAACCTGCTCTTCGGCTACGGCGTGGCCGATGAGGTGCGCCGGCAGTTCCTGCTGCCGCTGTGGAACGTGTACAACTTTTTCGTCACCTACGCCCGGCTCGACGGCTGGGAGCCGTCGCAGGAAGGATTCGATCCTGCTGCCCCGGAGGGCCGCGCGCCCAAGAGCGAAGGGCTGCTGGACCGCTGGATCATCGCTCGCATCAACGACGTGGTCCAGCGCTGCACCGCCGCCCTCGAAGACTCGGACCCGGCCCGGGCGACGGTCGCTATCAACGGGCTGCTGGAGGACCTGACCAACTGGTACGTCCGCCGGAGCCGACGTCGCTTCTGGAAGAGCGAGCATGACGCCGACAAGCAGGCCGCCTACGCCACGCTGTACTATGTGCTGGTGCGGCTGTGCCGGTTGCTCGCGCCCTTTACTCCTTTCGTGACCGAGGTGATGTACCAGAACCTGGTCCGATCGGTGCAGCCCAAGGCGCACACGAGCGTCCATCACTGCGACTGGCCGGAGGTTGAGGAGGAGGCGATCGACCGCGAGCTGCTCGCCCAGATGGAGCAGGCGCGCCGCATCGCGAGCCTCGGCCTCGGCGCGCGCGGCAGTGCCGGCATCAAGGTGCGTCAGCCGCTGGCCAAGGCCCTGGTATACACCGGCAACGGGCAGCAGTTGCCGGAGGAGCTCTTGGGCCTCGTGAGGGACGAGCTGAACGTCAAGGCCGTCGAGTTCGTGGCCGACGAGAGCGCGCTGGCGGCTTATCGCATCGTCGCCGATGGCAAGCAGCTCGGCCCGCGCCTCGGAGCGCGGTTCCCGCAGGTGCGCGAGGCACTGGCACGGCTCGACCCGGCCGAGGTCGCCCGACAGGTGCGCGCCGGGCAGCCGGTCGCCGTTACCGTCCAGGGCGAGACCGTAGAGCTCGCGCCGGGCGAGATCATCGTGCACACCCAGGCGGTCGAAGGCCTGGCGGTCGCCGCCGAAGGTGGCACCACCGTCGCGGTTGACACCCTCATCACACCCGAGCTCGCCGCCGAGGGTCTGGTGCGCGACCTCGTCCGCTACGTGCAGACGCTGCGCAAGGAAGCCGACTATGAGCTCGATGACCGCATCACCGTCGGGCTCTTTGGCCTGAGCGACGAGGCGCGGCGCGCCCTCGCCGGGCTGCAGGACTATCTCTGCGAGGAGACGCTCTGCACGCGCCTGCTCACCGAGGACGACGGCCAGCCCTGGGACCGCGAGCAGACGGTCCGCCTGGCCGGGGGCGCCGTGCGCATCGCCGTGCGCGCCTGCTGAGCCGCGCGGGTTCTGGCGCACGGCGGCGCCTCGCGGGCGACGTCGCATACCTGCCGCTCAGCCCGCAGGGCTCGCCGTCCTGGACGTCATTGCGAGCCAGCCTCGCAGGGCTGGCGCAGGGGCGGCTCGCGGGCCGCGCCTGCGCTCGAGGGATTGCTTCGGCGGCGGCTCACGCCGCCGCCGAAGCAATGTCGCGCGTTGCCGCCGCGGGACACCCGCCCACGGCCAGTTGGAGAGGTTCGGGAAGGAGACCAGAAGTGTCCTTACGGAGGTTCGCTACTGCCACCGTAGCCGCCATCCTGCTCCTCGGCCTGCTGCCCGGCTGCAAGCGCCAGCCCCCCACACCCACCGTGCAGCCACACACCCCGTCATTGGCCGCCGCCTCCCCAACCAGGCCGGCCGCCACGCCCACTCTGCCCGAAGCGACCGCCACGGTGCCCGAGGCGACGGCCTCCGCCACGCCCGAGCCGACGGCAGAGCCCTCGCCCACCTCTACGCGACCGCCCGCGACCCCGACGGTCCCGTCGGCCACGCGCCCACCCGCCACCGCTCAACCCTCGGCCACGCCGACGGCCCCCGCCGAGGTCCAGCCGGCCGTGACCAGCCTGGTCGTCACCCCCGATGAGCCGCCGGTGCTCTACGCCGTCATCGAGGGGCGCCTATACCGCAGCCAAGACCGGGGTGCGACCTGGAGCGAGGAGCCGCGGACCGGCCTGCCCCCCGAGGCCGAGCTCAATGGCGTTGCCATCGACTACCGGCACCCCGAGACGATGTACGCCCTCACGAGCGCCGGCATCTACCGCAGGCAGGGTGCGGAGCCCTGGGGGCTCGTCAACACCCTCAGGGCCAAGGCGCTGGCCGTCGATCTCACCGATCCACAGGTCTTGTGGGCGGGCATCTACCGCACCACGGAGCTGAACGCCGTCATCGTCAAGAGCGAGGACGGTGGCCGCACCTGGGGCAAGGCCGACTGGGGGATCGAGTGGGGCGGCTGGACGACCGACATCCTGGTCGACCCCACTAACCCCAACATCCTCTGGGCGGTCGTACGCACCGCAGGCCGCCATGGCTGGCCGCCGGGGGACCTCTACCGCGGGGGCCGCGATGGGCACTGGGAAAAGCTCAGCCTCGGGCCGTTCACGCCCGCCTACGACAACGTCCAGAGTTGCTTCGTCTCGGGCATCGCCTACGACCCCAACGCCAACCTGCTCTTTGCAGGCTGTGACCTCTCGTACTTCAATCAGGGCACGCTGCGGCTGCTCCGCTCGCCCAACGCGGATGCGCCGGACTCGAGCACCGTGCGCTGGGAGGTCGCAACCGAGTTTCCGAAAGAGTCGGTCGACGTTTACGGGGCGGTCCGCCCGCTGGCCGTTGACGCGCGGGAGCCCAGGTCGCTCTTTGCCAGCACCACTCTCGAGGGGTTTGGCACGCCGCGGCGCTACACCATCCTGGTCAGCCACGACCACGGCGCCACCTGGCAGACGCTCGGCCTCGCGCCATGACAGGGGCACGGGGTGCCATGCCCCCGTCTTGGCGCCCCGCGTCGGCCTACACCAACCGCTGGTACCTGACCCCTCGCCAGGCCAGTTCCTCAAGGAAGGGGTCGGGCTCCAGGCATCCCTCCGGAGCGTAGGCACCCTTGGGCAGCCGGCCTTCGGCCAGCCACCGGGCGCCGATGGCCGCTGGGATGCCGGTGATCTTGCCCATCGTCTCAGCAGCAGCGAAGGAGACGGTGCGGCGCCTGCCGTGCCAGAGGCCGGTCACGTCCACGCGGGCACCCGAGGCCGGCACGCCACCAACGCGGAAGATGCCCTCGATGGCATGGACGATCCTGGCCGTACGCAGGTTCTTTTCCGGCGTGCCGATGAGGCCCAACCTGGCAAAGAGCGGGGCCAGCTTGTTGTTCCAGTTGGGCACCAGCGCCCCCTTGAGGCTCACCGTGCGGGCCTTGATGTAGCGGGGAATCGTCAGCGGCTCCGGGTGGCCGCAGTGGTAGACGGGGACCTCGCCGAGGGGCTCGGGGAACTCGACCGTCTCCGTCTCGCTGCCGGCCGGGACCTTGACCCAGGCTCCGTCCCGATAGGTGGGCACCTCGCCGGTGACGGCATAGAAGACGTGCATGATCACGGCCAGGCCGGTCGAGTCGGCTGCCGAGCCGGCCCAGGAGATACGGATCTCCTCCACCTCGTCCAGCTCCGAAGCGCCCTTCCTTGCCAGGAGGTTGGTCAGGCCGGGAGTCCAGCCCAGTCCGGTGATCAGCGTGATGCCGGCGGCGCGCGCCGCGTCATCCAGCGCGAGCAGTTCCTCGACGGGGCCATAGTCGTCGCAGATGTCCACATAGTTCACGCCCGCCCTGACGGCAGCCCGGGCTACCGGCACCGCATACCGGTAGAAGGGACCGATGCAGCCCACGGCCGCGTCCGCGCCCTCGAGCACTTTGACCAGCGAGGACTCGTCGTTTGCGTCGACAAAGGCCGCCTCGGCCTTCCCGCCGAGCTGCGCCGCCATGGCCCGCGCCTTCGCCACGCGATAGTCGGCGATCACCACCGACCCCGAGAACGATGCCACCAGTTCCTTCACCACATGGCTGCCCACATCGCCGCAGCCGCCGAGAACGACGATCCTGCCCATGGGTCACCTCCGGTCCTCTTCATCACCAATTCGGCCCCGCTCGATGGCCCGTCCTGGGAGCAAAGGTCTCCGATTCCTTTACGCATTGTATACTGTGATAGCGGAGCCTGTCAATGGGCAATTGAGGCCCGGGTGCAGTTCATTCTTGGGGCAATTCGCGTTCCGCGACGCCGTCACCGCCCCCTGCCCCTCTCCCTTCATCGGCGGACAGGTTGCCTCACAGGCGGGGCCAACGCATTCGAGGGGCACTGCCCCATCCCCCTACCCCCTTCCCCGCCGCACAAGCGGCGGGGAAGGGGGCGTTTTTTCCTGTTAGGGGGTGTCCGCGGGCGGCGAAGCCGCCCGCGGACACCCCCTTTTTCCTGAATCCCCGCCCCCGCCGCGGCGGGGGCGGGGCGAGGGGTGGGGGCACTTGTGGAAGAGAGCACGCTGGCCTCCCCTAGGTTAGCGCCTATGGGGCGTCGGGGGTGGGGGTCCTCCCATCAACAGTACAGACAACCCCGCCCCAAATGTGAACTACACCCTTGAGGCCCTCGCGCACCTTGACGGAATTTGCGGCCTCAGTGTATCATTGGATTGAGGGGCTCGCCTGCGCCATCGTTCGGGGACATCGGTAGGGCGGCTTTCCAAGCCGCCGGGGATGGCGCTCCGCGCGGGTCAAGGCGCCGGATCGGCCCGTGAAGCCGCGGTTCTGCGGACCGGGTAATGACGCCCGGCCCCACACTGGAGTCGGGTAGAAGAGCACTGCGCCTCAGGGCGCGCGACGTGGCGAAGGCAAGGCATCCATGCGCACATTCCGCCGCTTCTATGTCCCCAATGCGATTGTTTTCATCACAGCCGTGACCTGCAACCGGGCACCGTACCTTGCGGCGGAAGATGATGTCAGGCTCCTCACATGGCAAGGGTAACCCGTGCCTTGCCGGGAACGGTTGCCCGGGCCGTCCATGGTGATCAGTCTGTCAGGGGAGTCTGTTCGCATGCCTCCAGTCGTTACCGGGACCCCCAGCGGCCCCGATCATCCTCCCACTTCCGCAGAAATGCTTTGCCAACAGCCGCGCGATCGGCGCGGTGAAGGGCTTGGCTGTTCGCCAGGAGGGAATCCATGATCGTCAGAGATGTCGTTGATGCAATCACCAGCCGATGCCGGACCCCGCATTTGGCACAGACCTGTGACCTGCTGATAGCGGGGGATTGGCAGAGTGAAGTGACCGGGATTGCGACCACTTTCATGGCGACCGTTGGTGTGATCAAGGAAGCCATCTCTAAAGGCGCCAATCTCATCATCACCCATGAGCCGACCTATTTTACCGGGTGGGACAGGACCGACTGGCTGAAAGACGATCCCGTCTACCTGGAGAAACTCAGATTGATCCAGGACAACCGGGTAAACATCTGGAGATTCCACGATCACATGCACATGACGGATCCGGACCTCATCTGTGTCGGACTGATGAGCGAATTGGGGTGGGAGGAGTACCGCGACCCGATCGAAAAGAATTGCTTCCTGATCCCAAAGACCACAGTAAGGGACCTCTCTGAATTCCTGAAGGACAGGTTACAGGTCAGGATCTCCCGAATTGTAGGGACCGTGGATGGCAGCGTCGAACGCGTCGGCGTACTGGTCGGCGGCAGCAGTCTGGGCCTGGGCAGAGAGGAAATGCCCATGGAGCTAATGCGCAAGGCGAATCTCGATGTGATCGTCTGCGGGGAGATCCTGGAGTGGACGCTGCCTGCCTACGTGCGCGACGCCTTCCAGCTCGGGATGAACAAGTCCTTGATCATCCTGGGACACAACCGGACCGAGGAGGTAGGGATGAAGTATCTGCCGGACTGGCTGAGAACGGTATTCCCTGAAATCCCTGTCTGGTTCCTGGAATCTGGCGAACCGTTTTCCTATCTCTGAACAGTCCCGTCTACGGCCTACCCAGGCATAGGGAATCCGGCGGCCGTAGGTAACACCGGGGGAGGTGAGCGCAGCACGCACAAGCGGGTCCGGCGGGCTGGTGACGGTTTCCATCAGGGGCAGAACTGTTCTGGTGCGAGATCGAGGGGAGAATCGTGCCGAGGGACGGGGGTTGGAGTGTAGTCTCTGGCTCAGCATGAGTAGAATGGGAGGTAGCTTGCTGGGCCGCAAGGTGCGCTTTCTCGCGTCTGTCAACGAGTAGTGCCCACCTTGGGCAGTGCCAGAGGAGGTACAGCCATGGCTATCCGCTTCCCATCCGACGAGTGGATCAAGGAGCTCAAGGAGCAGCTCAATGCCAGCGAGGCCTACGAGCGCTCGGCAAAGGACTGGGAGGGCGACTTTGTGTTCGTGGTAGAGCCGGATGGCGCCTACCCCCACACCGCCTATCTCTTCCTCGGCCTCCTCCACGGCAAGTGCACCGAGGCAGCGGTGCTCTCGAGCCCCGATGAGCGCAAGGCCGAGTTTGTCATCAGCGCGCCCTTCTCCGCCTGGCGACAGGTCATCGAGGGCAGGCTCGACCCGATCCAGGGCATGATGACCCGCAAGCTCAAGCTGCAGGGCAACATGATGAAGATCATGCGCTACCCCAAGGCCGCCAAAGAGATCGTCGCCTGCTGCGCCCGCGTGCCGACCGACTTCGGCCAGTAGCAAACAACCCGTCTCACCCATCACGTTTGACGCATTACGTTTGACGCATCGCGTTGCACCCGGAGGCGCCCATGTGGTACTTTGTCTCCCCACAGATTGTCTTTGGCGAGGGCGCGCTGGACGCCCTGGATGAGATCAAGGGGCAGCGGGCCCTCATCGTGACCGACGCCACGCTGGTGCGCCTCGGGATCGCCGACCGCATCAAAGCGCACCTGGACCGGGCTGGGCTCGAGACGCGCATCTTTGACGGCGTCGAGCCCGACCCGAGCGTGGAGACGGTCCGCCGCGGCGCCGCCCTCGCCTCCGAGTTTGGCCCGGACTGGATTGTGGGACTCGGTGGGGGCTCGTGCATGGATGCTGCGAAAGCCATCTGGATCCTCTACGAGCATCCCGAGATGGAACCGGGCGAGATCAACCCCATCCTGCCCCTCGGCCTGCGCCAGAAGGCTCGCCTCATCACCATCCCCACGACCAGCGGCACGGGCGCTGAGGTGACCTGGGCGATTGTGCTCACCGACACGGCCGAGGGCCGCAAGATGGGCCTGGGCAACCGTGAGAACGCGGCGGACCTGGCCATCGTCGACCCCGCGCTGGTGATGGGCCTGCCCCCGCGCCTCACCGCCGACACCGGTCTGGACGCCCTGACCCACGCGGTCGAGGGCTATACCTGCGCCTGGCACACCGACCTGACCGACGGCCTGTGCCTGCAGGCGGCGCGGCTGGTCTTCCGCTACCTGCCTCGCGCCGTCGCCGATGGCTCCGATGCGGAAGCGCGCGAGCGCCTGCACAATGCCGCCACCTGCGCCGGGCTGGGGTTCGGCAACGCCCTCGCCTCCCTCGCCCACGCCATGGGCCACGCCCTCGGTGCCGTCTTTCACGTGCCGCACGGCCGGGCGGTAGCCATCTTTCTCCCTTACACCATCGAGTTCGCCGCTCGCGAGGCGCCGGAGCGATTCGCCGAGCTGGAGTCCCTGCTCGGCTGCTCGCCGGTCACAGGGGAGCCCGGCGCCCGGGCACTGGCCGCCCGCATCCGCGCCCTGATCCGTGACGTCGGCAACCCGCTGAGTGTGGCCGAGGCCGGAATCGTCCGCGCCGCCTATGAGGCGCAGCTCGACAAGATGGTCGACGATGCCTTCAATGACACACAGATGGTCGCCGCCGTCCGCGCGCCCTCGTACGACGAGCTGCGCCGGCTGTACGTGTATGCCTACGAGGGGCGAGAGGTGGATTTCTGAGACGTGAGACGTCAAGCGTGAGCCTCGTCGTAGCTGTTCAGACTCGCGTTCAGTGCGTGGCACGGAGGCAAGCTGCTCGTGGCCGTGCCCATGGGGATCGGCTTCGCGCAGGCTCGTCGCGGGACCCCTTCCCCCTGTTGCCCTTCCCTTCATGGGCGGACAGGGCCTGCCCCTGTGCAGGCGTAAGGACCTTCCATCCTCAAACCCCCACCCCTAACCCCGCCCCCGCCGCGGCGGGGAAGGGGGTCGGGGGGATGGGGCACCTTGAGGCAAGGGCCGAGGGACGGCGACTAGAGCAGCCTGTCCGCCCCTGAAGGGGAGCGGGGTGGGGGTAAGAGGCGGCAGCAACGGCTGCCAGGATGCGAGACTGAACAGTTACACCTCGTCTCACATTTGACGCCTCACGTTTCACGCATCGCGTTTCAACGGAGAGGAACCGCCACCATGAACGGTTACATCGGCCGGATTCTCCATGTGGACCTGAGCGCCGGCACGCTGCGCGATGAGCCGCTGAACGAGGCCTGGGCGCGGGATTTCGTGGGAGGCTCGGGCCTGGCTGCGCGCTACCTGTACGATCGGGTAGATGCGGACACCGATCCCCTCGGCCCGGACAATCCCCTGATCTTTATGACCGGGCCGCTGGTGGGCACGGCCATGCCCTCGGCGGGGCGCTACAGCGTCTGCGCCCTCTCGCCGCTCACGCGCCTCTGGGGGGAGGCCAACTCGGGCGGCTCCTTCGGCCCGGCCCTGCGCTCAGCCGGCTACGACGGGGTCATCATCACCGGGCAGGCGGCACAGCCGGTGTGGCTCTCCATCCGCGACGGGCGTGCCGAGCTCCACGATGCCACAAACCTCTGGGGCCTGGATACCTACGCCACGCAGGAGCGTGTGCGCGAGCTCCTCGGGGCCGCGGCGCGGGTGGCCTGCATCGGGCCGGCGGGCGAGCACCTGGTCAGGATGGCGGCTGTGATAAACGACGCGGGCCGTGCCGCCGGGCGCACCGGTATGGGCGCCGTGATGGGGTCGAAAAAGCTCAAGGCCGTAGCCGTTCGCGGCTCGGCGGCGGTGCCGGTCGCCGATCCCGAGGGCCTGAGGGCCGTAGCTCGCGAGGTCATCGCCTTCTGTAAGGAAGATATGGCCTGCCAGAGCATCCGCCTGGCCGGGACGGCAGGCGCGGTCGATGTGAGCCTGATGTTCGGCGACCTGCCTATCCGCTACTATCAGCAGGGGGAGTGGGAGGAGGGCGGCAAGCTCTCGGGCGTGCTGATGGCCGAGCTGTACCTCAACCGCAGCCGTGCCTGCTTCGGCTGCCCCATCGGCTGCGGCCGCGAGACACGCGCCCCATCCTACGGCGTGGAGCGGGTCGACGGCCCGGAGTATGAGACTCTCGGCGCCCTTGGCACGCTGCTCATGGTCAGCGACCTCGAGGCGGTGATCTACGCCGGGCACCTGTGCAACCTCTACGGGCTCGACACCATCTCCATGGGTGCAACCATCGCCCTCGCCTGCGAGTTGGCCGGGCGGGGCCTCCTGCGCGTGGCCGAGACAGGCGGCCTCGAGGTTCGCTATGGCGAACCTGCCCTCGTGCACCGGCTGATCGAGCTGACAGCCCGCCGCGAGGGCCTCGGCGACCTGCTGGCCGAGGGATCTGCCGCCCTCGCCGAGCGCTGCGGCGTGCCCGAGCTGGCCGTCGTCGTGAACCGCCTCGAGGTTCCCTTGCACGACCCCCGCGCCTTCCACGGCATGGCCGTGACCTACGCGCTCTCGCCCCGCGGCGCCTGCCATATGGAGGGGGACATGTACGGGGTGGACATGGGCCAGTGCCCTGCTGAGGAGATCGGGGTCCCCGCAGGCGACCGCTTCGACACAAGCGCCGAGAAAGGGCGCATCGCCGCCCGGCAACAGGCCTGGCGCAACCTCTACAACGCGCTGACCCTCTGCCAGTTCCAGAACCCGGGCGTTGAGAGGCTCGTTAGGGCGCTGAACGCCGTCACCGGCTGGGGCTGTGCCGCCGGGGACCTCCTCGTCACCGGCAAACGGATCGTCACCCTCAAGCGCCTGCTCAACCTCAGGCGCGGCCTGACGCGCGCCTGCGACCGCCTGCCGGACCTCCTGATGCAGCCCCTCGCCGACGGCGGCACCGAAGGTCACGTCCCGAACCTCGAGCAGCTCCTCGCCGGCGCCTACGCCGAGTACGGCTGGGACCCGGAGACCGGCCGCCCGACGCCCGAGACGCTGGCATCCTTGGGGCTGGAGCTGAGCGGTTAGGCCCAGTGCTCGATATAGATGGGCTCTCACCCCCGGCAGACGAGCTCAGAGGCGGACAGGCTGCTTCAGTCGCCGTCCGTCGGCCCTTGCCTGGGGGTATCCCATCCCCCTACCCCCTTCCCCGCCGCTGAGGCGGCGGGGAAGGGGGCGTCTTATTGTCAGGGGGTGTTCGCGGGCAGCGAAGCTGCCCGCGAACACCCCCTTTGTTTGGATTCCCCGCCCTACTCCGCCGGGGTAACCTGGCTGCGGTCCAGCCAGCCATAGTTGGTGACGCTCGAGGTGATGCGATAGTGCCCGCGGCCGGTCCGCGTCCTGACGTCCGCCTCGATCACCTGCGACCAACTCTCTCCCGGTGCCAGGATCAGGCGCCGCCCGTCAATCGAGGCTGCCACGCGCCCCTGGGCGTCTACCGACTGCAGGACTACCGGCGCCTGCCGTAGCTCCTCGCGCCCCTCCTGCGCTTTCCCTGTGAAGATGGAGATGCCGATCGTAAAGGGCAACTCCGGGATAGGCACGAGCTGACTGGCAGCACCGCCGCCTGCGTCTCCCCTTCGCGAGGCACCCTGCCCCACGAACCCCCAGGCAGATGGCGCCAGCGAGATGGAGCGGTCGCCGCTAAAGCTGCGGAGCGTGCGCGCTTGCGCATCAAACCGATAGGCAGGAAAGTCGATCATCAGCCGGGGCAGGGCGCCGGTGCCCTCGACGGTCACCCACAGCTCCACGAACAGGAACCGGTCGGCGGGAGCCTCCTCCATGGCCGCGAACGAAGAGTCTGTCGGCGCCGTCGCGGAAGGTGTTGGGGGCGTCGGGGAGAGAACGGGCGAAGCACATCCGGCGGCAAGCAGCATGGCAGCGATCGAGAGGAGAAGGCCCTTCCGCGGCTTGGGCATGGCACGCTCTCCTGACCAGGGTGTTGCGCGGTCACCAGAGGTAGCCCACGACTCTCGCCAACTTCCGGGCGCTCCCATTCCTCCGTCCGGGCAGGCGCCGTGGGCAGACGACCCGGCTAGCGCAGCCGAGGACGCCAGTACAGCATCCACTCTGTCGAGGAGCACTCTTCGTTGATGCACCGACCCTCGGAAAAACGGGCGACCTTCTTCGCCTCACGTGGTGGCGCGTCCTCTCGCCTGTGCTCCACCAGCCAGGCTAGATACTGGGCGTCAAAGCGCAACAGGCAGCGCGGGCACTGCCCGAAGAGCCTCCCCCGCAGCGCCTCCTGGATGTGCTTGTCGCGCAGCCCACGCTGGTGCAGCTTGCGCGTCAGCAGTGTCCAGAACTGCTCGACGTCGGCGACCGGCATCCGGCAGCAGGCGACGCCCTCGCGTTTGGCCAGCACGTCCTCGACAAACAGCGCCACTGCCCGCATGGGGTGTGGCCTGCCATCCAGGAGCTTCCCCGATAGACCCATAGCACCTCCAGGTCCGATAGCTCCGAACTGAGTCGGTCACAGATGGCAGCCAAGCGCTCGGCATCGGCGAGGGCGCACGCCCGGGGACGAACGGCCCCCATCCTGGTTGTGGCCGTTGCGCTACACCATTGTATCGCCCTTCCGTATAGGCGTCAATGAGCGCACCGCCGCCCGGCGGGACGCCCACTCGACTCAGGGCGTCGCCTGGCGTATAATCCGCCGCGACGAGGAAGGAGGACCATGCTCTCTCTCGACCGTCAGGAGGCGCTGCGCGCCCGCTACCGCCGGGAGACGCCGGGCTGGCGCCCGGCCACGGAGGTCTATGACTCCCTCCTGCGCCGCTACATAGGCCCCCAGGCGGTGATCCTCGACGCCGGCTGCGGGCAGGCCGGAATCGTCGCACGCGCCCGCGGGAATGCCCGGGCTGTCGGCATCGACATCACCTTCGAAGGCTTTCGGGACGCTGTCGACCTCTCAGACCTCGTCTGCGGCGATCTTGCGGCGCTGCCTTTTGCCGATGGCTCCTTCACCCTCATCGCCTCGAGCTGGGTCTTCGAACACCTCACCGAGCCGGAGCGGGTCTTTGCCGAGTTTGCGCGCGTGCTGCGCCCCGGGGGCGTGCTGGTGTTTCTCACGCCGAACGTCCGCAGCTATGCGGTGCTCCTCAGCCGTCTGGCGCCGGCGCGGCTCCAGAAAGCCCTGGTCTGGCGCCTGTACCGCCGGGCGGAGGTCTTTACCTTTCGCACCTACTATCGCGCCAACACGCCCGGGCGCCTCGACGGGATGCTCCGCGCCGCAGGCTTTGCCGGCGAGGCGCTGCACTGCGTGGGAGATCCCACCTATATCGCCTTCAACGAGCCCCTTTACCGTCTGGGCACCCTCTACGAGCGCCTGACCGATCGGCCCGCCCTGCAGGGCCTCAAAGTGCACATCGTCGGCGCCTACCGCCGCCTCGCTACGGGCGCATAGCACGTTGCACGCGTCCGCACCTACATTGCCCAGAGTGGCCGTCGTTCCGCCCAGGACCCCCTCCCACTGTCCCCTTTCAGGGGCAGACAGGCTGCTTTAGTCGCCGTCCCTCGGCCCTTGCCTGAGGATACCCCATCCCCCCGCCGCCACGGGGGCGAGGGGCATAGGCGCTAACTTTGCCGTCCCACAGCTCACGGAAGGCCTCCCGCCCAAGCCGTTACCCCTGCGGTCGGCAGGATTTCCTATCTCCGACCCCTAGGGTCGCTTCTCCGCAGCTCTGCCCCATCCCCCCGGCCCCCTTCCCCGCCGCGGCGGGGGCGGGGCGAGGGGTGAGGGCGCTTACGGAAGGAAGCACGCCGGCGTTTCTCAAGGTTGCGCCTATAGGCGAGCGGGGTAGGGGCGACACAGCACCTGCAGCAACGCTCCCAGAGTGCAAGCCTCAACAGTTGCTGCCCGCTTGCCGGAGCACTCTTTGACTCTCGCCTCTTGCTCAGTTAGAATGTCGCCCGTGTCTGTCACAGTGAAAGGAAAAGCATGGACGAGCTAGAGCGCAAGCTGACGAAGGCGCGGGACACGATCCGGCAGCTCGGTAGCGTCGTCGTGGCTTACTCGGGTGGTGTCGACAGCACCCTGCTCCTCGCACTTTGCCTGGAGGTCCTTGGGCCAGAGAACGTCCTGGCCGTGACGGCTCGCTCCGAGACCTATCCCGAGGCCGAGCTGCAGCAGGCCGAGGAGGTCGCACACACCCTCGGAGCCCGTCTGCGCATCGTCGAGACGCGCGAGCTGGACGACCCGCGCTTTGCGGCCAACCCCCCCGATCGCTGCTACTTCTGCAAGCAGCACCTATTCGGCGATCTGTGGACCGTTGCCCGCGAGGAGGGCCTGCAGGCCGTCGTCTATGGCGCGAACGCCGATGACCTGGGCGATCACCGCCCGGGGATGCGTGCGGCGCAGGAGCTGGGCGGCCGCGCCCCGCTCCTCGACGCCGGCCTGACCAAGGACGAGGTGCGCGAAGCCTCCCGCCGGCTGGGCCTGCCAACCTGGGACAAGCCCTCCATGGCCTGCCTCTCCTCCCGGTTCCCCTATGGCACCCCGCTGACGCCCGAGGCGCTGAGGCGCGTTGGCGCGGCGGAAGCGTTCCTTCGCGAGGAGATCGGCCTGCGACAGTTTCGCGTGCGACACCACGATCCGGTCGCCCGCCTCGAGGTGCCGCCCGAGGAGTGGGAACGCGTTCTCGCAGACCCCGCGCGGCAGCGCATCATCGAGCGCCTGCGCGAGTTGGGATACCTCTACGTGGCCCTCGACCTGGCCGGTTTCCGCAGTGGGAGCCTGAACGATGCCCTCAAACCCCATTGACGAAGAGGGCCGGCTCCGTTTTGCCCGGCCCGACCTGGACCGGGTGCGCCGCAAAGGCGTGCCCGAGGTGATCCTGGCCGACCGCAAGGACCCCGAAGCCTGTGTGGCTATCGCAAGGCGCTTCCTCGAGGCAGAGGGAAGGGCCATCCTCAGCCGGGTGCCCGAGGCCCTCGAAGCGCGGCTCCGGACCGAGTTCGCAGGGCAGGCAAGCCTGGAGTGGTACGCCGGCGCCCGGGCCGCAGTGCTCCGGCGCCCGGGCACGGCCGTTCCTGCGAGCGGCGGACGGGTGGGCATCCTGACCGCCGGGACCTCCGATATCCCACGTGCCGAAGAGGCCGCGTTGGTCTGCCGCGAGATGGGCTGCGAGGTCTTTGCGGTGTATGACGTCGGTGTGGCCGGGCTGCACCGGCTGTTCGATCCCCTCGAGCGGCTGCTCAACGAAGAGCAGGTAGACGTGCTCATTGTCGCCGCGGGGATGGATGGAGCGTTGCCCTCGGTGGTCTCGGGCCTTGTGCCGGTGCCCGTCATCGGGCTGCCGACCTCGGTGGGCTATGGCCTTGGCGGCGGCGGCGTTACCGCCCTGCTCTCCATGCTCCAGACGTGTGCGCCGGGCCTCAGCGTGGTGAACATCGACAACGGCATCGGCGCCGGGGCCGTCGCCGGGCTCATCGCCAACCGGGTGGCGGCGGCGAGAGGGGGACGTGAAACGTGAAGCGTGAAACGTGAGGGGTTAGGGGGCGTGGGATCGAGGGCAAACGAGACGACCGGGTTCGTTGCCTGGAAGCAAGGCGTGCCTGCGCTCGGAGAGGAGACGACGGCACAGCGCCTCGCGCTCCTGACCCAGATCACCGGGCTCTTCCTGCGGATGGTCCCCGAGCAGCGCGGACACAGCCTCCGCGACCCCGCGTCCGCCTGCCACGCTGGCGACGAACCCGTTCCCAGCTCGCCTGACACCTGACGCATCACGTTTCACTCTTCACGTTTCACGCATCACGTTTCACGTTTAGCGCATCACGTTTCACGGAGGCTCCCTTGTCCACACGCATTGCCTACTTTGACTGCTTCTCCGGCGCCTCGGGCGACATGCTGCTGGGATCACTGCTCGACGCCGGGCTGCCGCTGGACCGCCTGCAGGCGGCCCTCAGGACACTGCCCATCTCTGGCTGGGAGATCAGGGTCGAGCGTCAGGCCCGGCAGGCCATCTGGGGCACCGGTGCGCGGGTAAGCTACGACGAGGCTGCTCAGCCTCATCGTCACCTCGCCGACATCCTGGCCCTCATCGACGGGAGCGAGTTGCCGGCATCGGTCAAGGAGCGGGCGGGTGCCGTCTTTCGCCGCCTGGCGCGCGCCGAGGCGCACGTCCACGGCACGACGCCGGAGGAGGTGCACTTTCACGAGGTCGGTGCCATCGATTCGATCATCGACATCGTCGGCGTGACGGCCGGCCTGCACCTGCTGGGTGTCGAGCAGGTCTACGCCTCGGCCCTGCCGCTGGGAGGGGGCACGGTCCGCGTCGCGCACGGGGAGCTGCCGGTCCCTGCGCCCGCCACGCTGCAGATTGTGGCCGAGGCCGGCGTGCCCACGCGGCCGCACCCGGCTCAGGTCGAGCTACTGACGCCGACGGGGGCAGCGCTTCTCGCCGAGTTGGCGCGCTTTGAGCAGCCGGCGATGGTCGTCGACGCGGTCGGCTATGGCTTTGGCGTCCGCGAGGTACCGGCCCTCAACGCCGTGCGCGTGTGGCTGGGCCGCACCCTCGAGCCGGTACCCTGGCAGGAGGACGAAGCGATCCTGCTCGAAACCAACCTCGACAACACGACCGGCGAGGCGCTGGGCTATGTACAGGGCCGCCTCCTCGAATCAGGCGCACTCGATGCCTGGTTCACCCCCATCATCATGAAAAAGAGCCGGCCCGCGGTGCTCCTCTCCGTGCTGGCCCCGCCCGCCCGCGCGTCCGAGTTGGCCTCGCTCTTGCTGCGAGAGACCACAACCCTGGGCGTGCGCTGGCGCACGGTGCGGCGCACCATCGCCGGCCGCCGCGTTGAAACGGTGCACACGCCGTACGGCCCGGTGCGCGTCAAAGTGAAGGAGCTGGCGGGCAAGCCCGCAGGGGCCTCGCCCGAGTATGAGGACTGCGCCGGCCTCGCACGAGAGGCCGGCGTCCCCTGGCAGGAGGTCTATGACGCTGCCCGCCGTGCCTGGGCAGAGGCCGGGCGGCCGTGACCTCTGGAGGGGTCGGAGGCTCAAGTTGACCGGTACACACTCTCAATGACGAGGGGAATGGAATGCGAGCGATAGTGCTGGCGGGAGGTAAGGGGGAGCGGCTGAGGCCGTACACCACCGACCGCCCCAAACCGATGGTCGAGATACATGGGCGCCCGATCCTGGCGTACCAGCTGAGCTGGCTGCAGCGCCACGGCGTGGGCGAGATCGTCATCTCCTGCGGCTACCGCTGCGAAGTCATCCGCGAGTACTTTGGCGATGGCTCGGCCTATGGCTTGCGCATCCGCTATGCGGTCGAGGAGACGCCCCTTGGCCGCGGCGGTGGCATCAAGGCAGCCTTTGCCTTGCTGGACCCCTCCGCGGGTGACGAGCCCATAGTCGGCACGAACGGAGATATCCTCACCGACCTTGACCTCTCTGCCATGGTGGCCGAGCACCGCCGGCGCGGGGTCGTGGCTACGCTGTACCTGGCACAGCTGCGAAGCCCCTATGGCATCGTCGAGCTGGATGACGGCCGGCTTGTCCGCGCCTTCCGAGAAAAGCCCGAGTTGCCCTACTGGGTCAACGGCGGACTCTACGTCTTCTCCCCTGCCATCCGCCCCGCCCTCCCCGACCTGGGGGATATCGAGGAGCTCACCTTCCCGCAGTTGGCGGCAGCCGGGCAACTGGCGGGGCACCCGGCGCGCGCCTACTGGCGCCCGGTCGATACCGTCAAGGACCTCACCGAAGTCCAGCACGAGCTGGAGGCCCAGCCGCTCCCCAGCCTGCCGCCATGGCGGGAGGCGTAAGGGGCTTCGGCCGCGCGTCGCCTGGGGTAGGGGCGATCAGCCAGAACCAGGGACGACGGGCCAGACGCAGGTCCGATAGGCCAGAGATGGGAGCAATGGCCGGAAACAGGGCGCCGGGCGGGCGGTGGGGACGATTCGCGAATCGCCCCACCGCCCGCCCAATCGCCCCTGCCTCCCGCTCGCTGAAACGCAAAAAGGGGGCGGGTACGGGTCGTACCTGCCCCCTTCTCACGAACGGTGTAACGGTTGCCTTCACAACCGCAAAGTGATGGGAAAGCCCGCCTCGGGCGCCTCGCCAACACGTATGCGCTCGGCGGCTCGCTAGCGAGCCGCGCTACCCGTGAAAGGAGGTTGTCCAGCCGCACCTTCCGGTACGGCTACCTTGTTACGACTTCGTCGCAGTTGTCGCCGCCACCCTGAGCGGCTGCCTCCCGGCAGTGTCCCGACCGGTTGGCGCGCCGCCTTCAGGTGGCAGCGGCTCCCGCGACGTGACGGGCGGTGTGTGCAAGGCCCGGGAACGTATTCACCGCCGTATGGCTGACCGGCGGTTACTAGCAACTCCGGCTTCATGCAGGCGGGTTGCAGCCTGCAATCCGAACTGAGGCCGGCTTTAAGGGATTCGCTCCGCCTCGCGGCGTGGCAGCCCGTTGTACCGGCCATTGTAGCGTGTGTGTCGCCCAGGGCTTGAGGGCCGTACCGACTTGACGTCATCCCCCCCTTCCTCCGGCTTACGCCGGCAGTCCCGCCAGAGAGATCTAACTGGCAGCGAGGGTTTCGCTCGTTGCGGGACTTAACCCGACACCTCACGGCACGAGCTGACGACAGCCATGCAGCACCTGTGCGCGCTCCCCCGTGCTCGCACGGGGGTCGCTCGGCTTTCGCTCCGCTACCACGCGCATGTCAAGCCCTGGTAAGGTTCTTCGTGTTGCATCGGATTAAACCACACGCTCCGCTGCTTGTGCGGGCCCCCGTCAATTCCCTTGAGTTTCAGCCTTGCGGCCGTACTCCTCAGGCGGGATACTTCGCGCGTCAGCTTAGGCCCCGACGGGTCGACCCGCCGAGGCCCAGTATCCATCGTTTACAGCTAGGAATACCAGGGTATCTAATCCTGATCTCTCCCCTAGCTTTCGCGTCTGAGCGTCAGGGACAGGCCAGGAAGCCGCCTTCGCCGCTGGTGTTCCTCCCGATATCAGCACATTCTACCGCTACACCGGGAATTCCACTTCCCTCTCCTGCCCTCAAGCCGCGCAGTATTGGGCGGCCCCTCCCGGTTGAGCCGGGAGATTTCACGCCCAACTTGCACGGCCGCCTGCACGCGCTTTACGCCCAGTGAATCCGGATAACGCTCGCCTCCTCCGTTTTGCCGCGGCTGCTGGCACGGAGTTAGCCGAGACTTATTCCTGGGGTACTGTCCCCTCTCATCCCCCAGAAAAGAGGTTTACGACCCGAAGGCCTTCGTCCCTCACGCGGCGTCGCTGCACCAGGGTTGCCCCCGTTGTGCAAGATTCCCTACTGCTGCCCCCCGTAGGGGTCTGGCCCGTGTCTCAGTGCCAGCGTGGCTGACCGCCCTCTCAGACCAGCTACCCGTCATCGCCTTGGTGGGCCGTTACCCCACCAACTAGCTGATAGGCCGCGGGCCCTTCCCGAAGCGACCCGGCGTAACCGGGCCTTTCATCCGCCCACACGAGGGCGGACCACATGCGGGATTACCCGCCCTTTCGGGCGGCTATCCCCCACATCGGGGCGGGTCACCCACGTGTTACTCACCCGTCTGCCACTGACCGGGATCCGACTTGCCCCTCGGCGGCCGGCAGGATTGCTCCCGCTCCCCGCCGATGCGGGTTTGTGCCGGGCCGGTCCGTTCGACTTGCATGTATTATGCACGCCGCCAGCGTTAATCCTGAGCCGGGATCATACTCTCCGCATAGAGGGGCGCAGATTGCTCCACGCCCTTGCGCTGAGGCTTGCCCGACAAGGCTGGGACCTTCCCACCACTCTGCGGTTGTTAAGGCACCGCCTAGATACGCCAACGCCGCCAAGGCCGTGGCTTTGGCGGCGGGATCAGGGCCTCTCGACCGGCTGTCGGCTGTCTGCGCAGCGCCTCTCGGCGCTCGCAGCCCCGATTGTACGGGGCGCGTGGGGGCCTGTCAAGGCTGCTGGCCGGTCGGGCGGGGCCTGTAGCCTTAAAACCCGGAGCGGGCGCCTTAAATCCGGCGGCGCGCCGCCGAAACGCGCACCGGGGCGGCGGCCGCGGCACAGACCGTGCTGCAGTCACCGTGCGCGGTGCTCTCATCGGGAGCAGGTGGTACCTTAAGAGCTGAATAGAATGCGTTGGCTTCAGTTCGCCGCATCACGCGGATCAAGCTACTAAGGGCGCACGGTGGATGCCTAGGCGCCAAGGGCCGATGAAGGACGTGGTTCACTGCGATAAGCTTCGGGGAGCCGTGAGCAGGCTGTGATCCGGAGATCTCCGAATGGGGAAACCCGCCCGGGGGAATGCCCGGGCACGGCGCTGCTGCGCCGGGGGAACGGGGGGAACTGAAACATCTTAGTACCCCCAGGAAGAGAGAACATTCCCTGAGTAGTGGCGAGCGAAAGGGGAACA
>ENA-ORXB01001764-ORXB01001764.1-sediment-metagenome-genome-assembly--contig:-NODE-1764-length-22545-cov-4.143760_pt1 | contig 22545 bp, 24 predicted proteins | sample MGYA00237863_ERZ511475 | MGnify/ENA primary metagenome ERZ511475 (study PRJEB26305, sample SAMN06343858) | sediment metagenome | isolation source: hot spring sediment | place: Canada: British Columbia... | reverse complement strand
AAGTACGACATCTTCTGGTTCGAGGAGCCGGTGGCCCCTGACGACTACCGCGGCCACGCCATGGTGGCCGCCGCTACCTCCATCCCCGTGGCTACCGGCGAGAACGAGTACACCCGCTACGGCTTCCGCGACCTCATTGAGCAGCGCTGCGCCGCCATCCTCAACCCTGACGCCCTGGTCCTGGGCGGCATTACCGAGTTCATGAAGGTGGCGGCCCTTTGCCAGGCCCACGACCTGCCCATAGCACCCCACGGAAAGCAGGAGGTGCACATCCACCTGGTCACCGCCATCCCCAACGGCCTCATCCTGGAATACTATCGGGACTCGGTGGACCCCATGTGGGCCCACATGTTCACCGAGACCCTCCAGGTGGACAAGGACGGCTACGTCCGCGCCCCCGACCGCCCCGGCCTGGGCGTGGAGCTGAGCCGCAAGGCCCTGGAGAAGTACCGGGTGGCGTAGCTCTGCCCGGCCTGCCTTCGGCCTGGTTTTCCGGCGGCTCAGATGCCACCGACACGTCGGGTTGTCCTAGGGGCAGGCTAGTACAGGGGCATTCTTCGTCCATCACCGGCGGGCGAAGAGTATGGGCGGTATTACTGGCTTGTGTGCCAGAAGGGCCTCGTTGGGCAATCCAGGGGCTGTCGGCGGACGGATGCGGCACCAAGGGCGGAGGGACGATCTCCCCACACCAGACCCTTCGCTGCGCTCAGGGTGACAGGTGGGCACCCTGTCCTTCTGGGTCCTTCCCGGAAGGACGAAGAATCTGGGCGAGCCCCGACACCAACGGCTTTCTGTTGTGGCAGGCGAGGCCGCCCTGGCGCCGCCCGCGCCTATGGGACCTTACCCGTCAGGTCGCTGGCGGGCACACCCAGCAGCCTCCAACCTATAAAGCGTTACATAAACACCTAGGGACGCCCGGTGCATACTCCCGGAAGGCACCTCCCTTACCCCCTGGCCTCGCCTTCCTGCTTCACCTCTACCCTTCGGGGCCCTCTGGGTGCCTCCTCCCTGCGCTCCATTCGACTGATGGCGGCATCCAGAATGCTGCGCATGGCCTGGCCGACCATCCCGGTCGCTCCGACTACCGCTACCCTGTAACCTTCCGCCATTTTCTCTCTTCGCCTTTCCTTTCCATCCGCCGCCCCTTTCCCGGCTCATCAGGGGGCGGCGCCCTGCGCAACGCTTATTCGTGCTATCGGCCCGCGAGGCCGCGTAGCTTTATTCCGCCTTTCCCCGGGGCGGAAATGTCTGCCTCATGACCACATCCTTGTCCAGGCCGAACTTCTTAGGGATGGCCCGCACCGCCTTTTCCACCTCCCTGGCCTGGATGACGCAGCTTATCTTGATGGTCGAGGTGCTTATCATTTTCCTAGCCCCTCATGACCACATCCTTGTCCAGGCCGAACTTCTCATGGATGGCCCGCACCGCCTTTTCCACCTCCCTGGCCTGGATGACGCAGCTTATCTTGATGGTCGAGGTGCTTATCATCTCGATGTTTATCTCCTTCTCCGCCAGCGCGGTGAACATATCCGCTGCGATACCGGGGTGGGTGCGCATCCCCGCTCCGATCAGGCTGACCTTGGCTATGCCCTCGTCGACGTTCACCCCGCCCGCTCCCAGCTCGCGCGCCACCTGCCGGCTGATTTCGGCTGCCTTTCCAAGATCTTCCTTGGGCACGGTGAAGGAAATGGCCGTGCGATCGCCCTCGCTTACGTTTTGGATGATCATATCCACATTAATGTTCTCCCGAGACAGGGCTTGGAAGAGACGGGCCGCCGCGCCCGGCCGGTCGGGAACGTCGAAGACGCTGACTTTGGCCTCCCCCGTGTCGTGAGTCACCCCGCTGATGATGGCCTTTTCCATTCTCTCTTCGTCCGACACGATCATGGTTCCCTCGTCCTCGGAAAAGCTGGACCTCACATGAATCACCACCCCGTAATTCCTCGCAAACTCGACGCTGCGCAGCTGCAACACCCTGGCGCCGGTAGCCGCCATCTCCAGCATCTCCTCGTAGGAGACGCGGTCCAGTTTTCTGGCCTCGGGCACCAGCCGCGGGTCGGCGGTGAAAACGCCGTCCACGTCGGTATAGATCTCGCACACGTCCGCCTTAAGCGCAGCCGCCAGGGCCACCGCGGTGGTGTCTGAGCCGCCCCTTCCCAAGGTCGTGATCTGGTCATCCAAGGTCACCCCTTGGAAGCCCGCCACGATCACGATGCTTCCCTTCTCCAGCTCCTCCAGGATGCGCCCCACCTTGACATCCAGAATCTTAGCCTTGGTGTGGGCAGCGTCGGTCACGATCCCCACTTGGGCGCCGGTAAAGGAAATGGCCTCATAGCCCAGGTCATGCACGGCCATGGAGAGCAGGGCCACGGAGATCTGCTCCCCGGTCGACAGAAGCATGTCCATCTCCCTTTCCCGCGGCCTGGAGGTGATCTCGTGAGCCAGGCTCACCAGCCTGTCGGTGGTGTCCCCCAAAGCGGAGATGACCACCACCACGTGATCCCCTCTTTTCTTGGTTTCGGTGACCCGCTTGGCGACGTTCTTTATCTTCTGTGTGTCGGCCACGGAGGTGCCGCCGTATTTCTGAACGATGACCCTCAAAGTCGCTCCGCCTTTCGCCTTTTCTTCGCAAAACGCGCCCTCGATGGATGGCAAAATATTTTACCATTCTTTGCATCGACATGCCTGCGGCCTGCGCGCATACGGCGGGGGTAGGGGCTACAATTCCAGGCGGCCCTTTATGGCTCGGCCCAAGGTGATCTCGTCCGCATACTCCAGGTCCCCCCCCACGGGAAGACCGCTGGCGATGCGGGTCACCTTGACTCCCAGCGGACGCAGGAGGTTGGAAAGGTACACCGCGGTGGCCTCGCCCTCCACCCTTGGGTTGGTGGCCACGATGACCTCGCGGATCGCCTCCTTGCCAACCCGCTCCAACAGCTCTCTGATGCGCAACTCCTCCGGGCCGATGCCGTCGATAGGCGATATGGCTCCCCCCAGCACGTGGTACAGGCCGCGGAATTCTCCCGTCCTCTCGATGGCCACGATATCCTGCGGCCTCTCCACCACGCATACCAAGCCGGAGTCCCTTCGCCCGTCAAGGCAGAACTCGCAGAGCTCGCCCTGGGCGAAATTGAAGCACCGGGCGCAGAAGGTGACCTTCTCCCTCGCCTCCACTATGGCCTCCGCCAGGGACCGGGCTTCCTCCGGCGGGACCTTGAGCAGGTGAAAAGCCAGGCGCTGCGCGGTCTTGGTGCCCACGCCCGGGAGCTTGGTGAGCTCTTCCACCAAGCGCGCCACAGGGGGAGTGTAAAGCAACCTTTCCTCCTAGGTCAGTCCGGGGATCTTCAACCCCTTGGTAAATGCTCCCAGGCGCTCCTCGGCCAATTCCCTGGACTTCCTCAAGGCCTCCGATACCGCCGCCAGGACCAGATCCTCCAGCATGGCTATATCCTCGGGGTCCACCACCTGGGGGTCGATCTTTACCTCCAACACGTTCTGCTGCCCGTCGGCAACCACCTTAACCATGCCGCCCCCCGAGGTGCCCTCCACCCTCTCCTCAGCCAGAGCTTCCTGCGCCTCCAGCATCTGCCTCTGCAGTTTCTGGGCCTGCTTCATCATCTTCTGCACGTTCCCGTTCATAAGCGACCTCCCGGTATCGCCCTCCTTCTACTCGTTCAATTTTATCTCCTCGATCATTTCCGCACCGAAGACGTCCTTGACCAGTTTAACCTTTCCGGCGTCATGGAGCTCCGGGCCTCCTTTGGTCGTTTTTCCCGCCGCTTTCGGCGCAGCTTCCCGAACGGCTTCCTTATCCGTGACCTTCGCCTCCTCCCCTGCATCGCCGCCCATGCCCCGCTCATCCGCCGCCGCGGCCTCCCCGCGCGGCCGCGCGGGCTTTTCCGGCCGTTCCTCCTTGCCGCTCGCCCGTATTTCTTCCGTGCGGGAGCGGACCCCGAGCCTCACACCCAGGACCTCCTCTACGGCCTCCTCCAGCACTTTCCTGTGGTCCTCTTTTTCCAGCTCCCCACGATGGAAATCGCGTTCGGGAGGGAAGGAAACGACCAGCTCGCCGCCTCGCACTTCGCTGGGTTTTCCTTCCAGCAAGAAAGCGTGGGTGGTGATCTTCTTTTCCTTAACCCTTTCCCTGATGCGAAGCCATGACCGCCGCACCGTGGCCAGGTCGACGGGGGCGGCAATTTTTTTCTCGATGCCCTCCTCCTCCACAAATTCCTCCCGCGGCGCCTCGGGAACTTGCCCCGCGGTCGGCTCCACGCCGGTCTCCGCGGCCCTTTTCCCCGCCGCCTGCTTCACGCGCCGCGGCGGTCGGCGTGGCTCCTCAGCCCCGGCCTCTCCGCCGCCCCTCCTTATCCATTTCTCGAACTCTTCCTCCAGCTCTTCCAGGCGCACCGCCAAGGCCTCGGGAGAAAAACCCAAATCGCTACGGGCCATGCTGATCAGCGCCTCCTCGAGAACCAGGCGGGAAGAGCTCGTCGACTGCATCTCCCGTATGGCCTCCCGTAGAGCGGTCACGAAATAGTGGGCGCGCGCCGGCGATATTCCCTCGGCCTGTTGCCGCAGGGAGCGGTATACTCCCTCCTCCAACTCCAGCTCCTCGGGGCTCAAGTCGGCGTGCTTGAGAAGAAAGATGCGGCGGAAATGCTCCTGAGCCTCGCGCGCGAACTGGATGAGGTCCCTTCCTTCCTCGTAAGCCTTCTCCACCAGAGCTATCACCCCGGCCGCGTCCTCGGAGGCCACGCGCTCCCCCAACTCCAGCAGCAGCTCGTCCTCCACCAACCCCAGGAACCCCGCCACCTCGGACTCGTCCACCACTCCGTCCCCATAGCTTATGACCTGCTCCAGAACCACCAGCGCGTCCCGCACCGACCCTCTGGCTCGGCGGGCAATGAGCCGCAAAGCGCTCTCCGAGGCCTCGATGCCCTCCTCGCCGCAGATGTGGGCCAGATGCGCGACCAGCTTGAGCGCGGGAACGCTGCGGAAGTCGAACCTCTGGCAGCGGGAGAGGATGGTGGGCGGCATGCGGTGCGGCTCCGTGGTGGCCAGGACGAAAACCACGTGGGCCGGCGGCTCCTCGAGCATCTTCAGCAGGGCGTTGAAGGCCGGCGGGGTCAGCATGTGGGCCTCGTCAAGGATATACACCTTGGTGCGCGCCGCCGCCGGGGAGTAGATTACCCGCTCGCGCAGATCGCGCACGTCGTCAATGCCCCGGTTGGAGGCCGCGTCGATCTCGATGATGTCCACCGAGAAGCCCTCGGTTATCTCCCGGCAGGAGGAGCAGCGGTTACAAGGGTGGGGCGTAGGGCCTTCCTCGCAATTGAGGGCCTTGGCCAGGATGCGCGCCGTGCTGGTCTTGCCGGTGCCCCGCGGACCGGCGAAAAGGTAGGCATGGGAATAGTTGCCGCTGCGCAACGAGTTTTCCAGGGTACGGGTTACGTATTCCTGCCCGATTATCTCCTCAAAAGTCTGAGGCCGCCATTTCCTGTAAAGTGAGATATAGGCCAAGGTACTTCTCTCCGTGCCGGCACGGGTACTTCAAGCAAAATAAAATATCATACTTGCAGCGTAAGTGATCGTGCACCCTCCCTCGACTCCCGACCCCAAGCGCTACACGAGTAGTTAGCTCCGGACAGGTTAGTCTGCGGCACACGGGAGGGTTTGCTTACCGCTGCTTCCTTCCGGACCTGACGGGGTTCACAAGTTCCCGTTGCGCAGGACCCGACCTTCAACACCACTTGCCTGTGCGCAATACCCAAGACCGGAGAGCCTCAGTTGGGGATTCGGCCCCGCTGTAGCGGATTGCGGGTTCAGGGCACCGCTAGCTCCCCGCTTAGCACGATCACACATATAAGTATAGCACGCGCAACGGCCGCTTCCCCTTGCGCCCCTTTCCCCGCAAGGCGCCATCTCCCACCCCATGCCACACCGAGCAGGTGCCCATGGGCAACGTGTATAATAACTTAATGGGTGAGAAAATGAGCCAGAATGAGCTGGGTGAAAGGACCTCCACGGGCATCGCCAAGCTGGATGCCATGATGGACGGCGGCCCCCTAAGGGGATCGGTGACTCTGGTCGTCGGCGCGCCGGGAACAGGGAAAACCTGCCTGGGCATGGAGTTCATAGCCCATGGGATCACGCAACTGGACGAGCCGGGTCTCATCGTAACCTTCGAGCACTTTCCCAAGAAGCTGCTGAGGGACGCCCTTTCCTTGGGGTTCGATTTCCAGGAAATGGAGAGGCAGGGCAAGTTGCGTATCCTTTTTACCTCGCCGGAGATCTTCTTCGAGCAAGCCCAGGCGCCAGGCGGGTTGCTGGACACCATGGTGCAAGAGTTGGGGGCCAAGAGAATTCTCATCGACTCCATCTCTCACCTGGAGCGCCTGGCCCACGACCCGGTAAGGTTGCGCGAGGTGGCCTTCACCTTCGTTAACGCGCTTCTAAGGCACGGCCTTACGGCCATGATCACCCAGGAGGATCCGGACATCACCGGGGACATGGCGGCGGCCCAATACGGCATATCCTACCTGGTGGACACGGTAATCGTTCTCCGTTACGTCGAGCTGGACTCCTCAATAACCAAGGCCATGCTGATCCTGAAGGAAAGGGCGAGCGACCACGACAAGTCCATCCGGGAGTTCCAAATAACGGAAAAGGGCATCGTGATTGGGGAACCCTTCGCCGACCGTGAAGGCGTGCTTTCGGGGACGCCTCGTAAGAAAGAGATAGAGGCTTTCGTTGAGGTCTTCGGCAAGAAGTCCAAATCCGCCAAGGTCGGGGAGGTGGATTAAGTGGCGGAAAAGATTCTTATCGTGGACGACGACCGCGAGATGGTGGAGCTGATCGAGCTGTTCCTAGGCAACGCCGGCTTCATCACCATACCGGCCTTCTCCGGTGAAGAAGCCCTGGAAAAGGCCTTCGAGCAAAAGCCGGACCTTATTCTCCTGGACATCATGATGCCCAAAATCGACGGCTGGGAGGTCCTGCGGCGCATCAAAAACGACCCGGAGATCCAGAATATCCCCGTGGCCTTCATCACCGCCCGCACCCAGAACATCGATAAGATGATCGGCCTATCGGTGATGAAGGCGGCGGGCTACATTACCAAGCCTTTCAGCAAGCAGGAATTGCTTACGGAGGTCAGGCGTATTATCGACGAATCGCACAGGAGCAATGACAAATGACATAGCACCGGCTGAGCCGGGTGGGTCGTCTTAAGGGGGAATACTTGCAGGCAAAGGATTGGTGGGAAGCCGTGTCCCTTTTTCTGTGGTTGTATTGCGTTACCTCGAGTGGCTTGCTCTTGTTCTATTTCTACGGCATATGCCGCTTATCGGAACGCAAGTTCAAGGGACGCACCTACGCTTGGCTGCTCATTCCTTTCTATTTGCTCTTTAGCGCGGGCACGCTTCTATTCCACACCTCCTCCTCGCTTTCCCCCCACATCCGTGTCGCGATCTGGCCCTGGATTACGAGCTTTCTTCTGTTGTTCGTGGTTTACCGTACGTATCGCGTGATGATGGGATGATGGATTACCTGTCCTCCGCCCTGCTGGCCATCGGCCCGATCTCTCTTTCGGTGCTGCTTCTCCTGTTCATGTCCATGGGGAAAAGGCTGGGCCAAGCGTTGGAGCTTCCGCCTTACTATCGGCTTTACAACGCAGCGTTGTTCTTGCTCCTCTTTCCGATACCCCTGATATGGATACTCACGGCGATAAAGGCCTGGGGGCTTCCGGACAGCGACGCCGACGTGATCACATTAATAAAGATAGGCGTTTTTTCCTTTCCCATGGCCATAGCCTTCACCCTGGCCGTTTACGCCACCTCGAAGTATTGGGCCTGGATATGGGAGGAGCTTCGCCGCCCCAAGGACGAAGGGGGAAGCGAAGATGAGGCCTGAGCGCATGCGCAGGGCTTTAAGCGCACAAGCCTCGGTTATCGCGGCCCTATCGCTCTTGCTCCTGATATCCGGCATAGCGGGATGGCGTATCGCCGCCGTCGCCTTCACCATATGTATCCTGGCGATCCTCTTCGCGATGTCAGCCTTCCTCCTGCCCCGGCTCCGCTCCCCTCAGCCCTTCATCATCGACCAAAGAGAAGGGCTGGCCCTCTGGTTGGAATCCCTTCCTTCGCCATCACTGGTCGTCAACCCGCAAGGAGAAATACTCGCCCTAAACGGCGCCTGCGCCGCCTACCTGCAGTCCACAGGCAGAAACGGCACCGACTTGATCGCGAGGTCGATAAACCTGGCCTTCCTGCCGCCTTATTTCGGCAACTGGACGCCGCTTCTGGAAGAAGCACAACAAAAGGGTCACCCTTTGGAGCGCAGCGCGGAGCAGTACTTCACCGAGGATAAAGAGGGGGCTTGCCGGGTATGGATCGCCCCCCTCGGGCCCATGTCCAAGAAAGGGCCCCTGCTGGTCATGGTCCAGGATATAAGCGAGGAGACCTCCGAGCGCGCCGCTTTGCTGGAAGCCCAAAAACGCGAGATGGGCATTTTCGAGGGCGTGCCGGTAAAGATCGCGGTTCTCGACCGCAATTTCCGCTTGGTGCGGTGCAATCACTCCATGCAGCAATGGATCCTCGATACCTGCGGCCTGAAAGAATCAGATTTGCCGGGGCTGCCCTCCCTGGACATCATGCCGCAGGAGTTCCGTGCCGACTGGAAGCATATACTGCGGCGGGTGCTGGTGGAGGGCCGGGCCTTCGAGCAGCCCCGGGTGCACCAGACGGTCGGCGAAAACGAGTTTTTCCATCGCGTGCGCCTACATCCCTTAACGGACGAGGCGGGCAATGTGCGCGAGGCCCTCCTGCTTTATGAGGACGTCACCGAGTACGTACGCCTAGAGCGCCGCTTGGCGGAGACCACCGACTACCTCAACCTGCTCATCGAGAGCTTGAACGACGGCTTTTACGCCATGGACGCCCAGGGCAGGTTTTCTTTCTGCAACCAGGCATTCCTGGATATGTTGGGCATGACCAGCTCAGAGGAGCTTTACCAGAAAGAGCCCACGGATATCGTCCTCGCCGGGGAGGCGCCCAAGATAATGCGCATGATGGAAAGGCGCCGGCGTGGAGAAAAGGTGTTTTTCGAGACCATTCTCAAGCGCCAGGACGATACCGCCCTACCGGTGCAGATCAGCTCCGCCCCCATTTTCCGTTCCGGAAAATTTGCGGGCATCGTGGGGATCGCCCATGACCTAAGCGAGCGCCGGAGGCTGGAGGCGATGGTGGAGAGGACTCACCAGGATCTGGAAAAAGCATACGAGGAGCTGTCCGTTCTCGATAAAATGAAGTCGGACTTTATCGCCATCGCTTCCCACGAGCTGCGCACCCCTCTTTCCATCATCAAGGGATACGCGGACGCCTTCCAGTACAACGAGCTCGGCGAGCTTACCCCTTTCCAGATGGACAAGATAAGGATAATCAACGCCCGTGCGGACCAGATGACCAAGATCATCAACGACCTCCTGGACATAACCCGGCTCGAGGAGGGCCGCCTGGTGGGGCAGAGGTGGCCGGCGCCGGTGGAGAGGGTGATCGCCAACGCGGTGGGCGAATATAAAAACCAGGCCGAACAGCAGGGACAGACCCTTTACTACAGCATCGAGGAAGGCCTGCCCCCGGTAAGCGTGGACGTATGGCGCGTGCACCAAGTTATGGAAAACCTCATTACCAACGCCTTGAAATTCACCCCCGCGGGAGGATCGATAGGCGTCTTCGCGCGAAGCGCCACCGACCCGGACATGGTGGAAATAGAAGTCAAGGACGACGGCCCGGGGATCTCGGAACCCGAGCAGAAAAGACTATTTTCTATGTTTTACCAAGTGGAAACGGACTCGGCTCGCTCTGCTGGCGGCTTGGGGTTAGGCTTGGTAATATCCAAGGGCATCGTTGAAGGGCATGGGGGACGCATTTGGGTGGAAAGCGAGCCGGGGAAAGGGTCATCCTTCAAGTTCACCCTTCCCATCCACAAGGAGGACTAGAGTGATTAAGGTGGTGGCTCCCGGAGACCGAGGCCTGGCGGTGAGCGACGTGCAGAAAAGGCTGCGGGACCTTGGCCTTGCTCCACCGGGCTTTGAGGCCGAGCTTAGGGAGTCCTACTACGGGGAAAACACCACCCGGGCGGTGCGCGAGTTCCAGGAAAAGCGGGGGCTGCGCAGCGACGGGAAAGTGGACGAAACCACCTGGCAGGAACTGGTGGAAGCTTCCTTTCGGCTGGGAGACCGGTTCCTCTATCTCAGGATACCCCCCTTCCGCGGCGATGACGTGCGCGAGCTCCAGGGTTATCTGAACCGGCTAGGCTTCAATGCCGGCAGGGAGGACGGCATCTTCGGGCAGGACACCGACCGGGCGCTGCGCAACTTCCAGCACGAAACGGGCCTTCCCGTGGACGGTATAGCCGGTTCCTCCACCATAGCCTGCCTGCAGAGGCTGCGGCATGCCCTCAAGGACACCAGCGTGGCGGAAGTGCACGAGGCGCTGCTGGACAGGGAAACGCGCGGACTGGAGGGCCGCAAGGTACTCCTGGATGCCGAGGCGGGGGACGCCCTGGCGGAAAGATTGCTCCTCAGGACATGCGAAGAACTGCTGTCCGGCGGGATATTCGCCACCATCAGCGGCGGCGTCTCCGGCCCTATGCCCGAGAGCCAGCGGGCGCGCCTGGCCAACGACCTCCAGACCGACCTGGTGCTCGGCCTGAGGCTCTCGGAGGGCGGCTGCGGACTCTTTTACTTCGGCAGCGGGAGCTATTCCTCTCCACGGGGAAGACGGCTGGCCGGCATCCTGCGCGAGGAATTGGAGCAGGCGTTGAAAGGGGGTTTCCCCGAGCCCGACGGCAGAAGCTATCCCCTGCTCAGGGAAACGCGCATGCCTTGCGTGATCGTCGAGCTGCACCGGCAGGCCATGCAGACGGAGGGCTGCGCCGAAGCCTTGGCCCGCTCAATGCTGCGCTACTTCCATCCCGCCGAGGAGAACGTTCCCTTAAAAAAATAAGGGAACCGGAAGGCTTCAAGGGGCGCGTTCCGGCTCTCTTGCGGACAGCGCCGCCGGCTCCTGCGGCGGCATTCAATCCTTGCGGTCGGTCTCCGCGGGAATCTCGATATCCTCCACCACTACCTCGATATCCTCCACATCGACCCCGGCCAGGCCTTGCAGGTATTCCGTGACCTTTTCTCTCAAAGACGCCGCCAGGGCGGGCAGCTCGACGCCGTAACGCACGCGTACGTAAACGCTCAGACGGTAAGGCCCGTTTTCCTCGCCCTCCACCTTCACGCCCTTGTGCACGAATTCCCTCTTGACGCGGGAAGCGAAGGATTCCACCGTCTTCCGCTGGCAGGCCACCACCCCGTCCACGCTCGAGGCGGCCTGGGACGCGAGGGTGGCGATAGTTTCCCTGGAAACCTCCACGGACTCGCCTTTATTGCCTTCCCTCACAGTTTCTTCACCCCAAACTTTATGGAGCTTATGGTCACCGTCCCGTCGGAAACGTCAAAACGCATCGTACGGCCATGGTTGCCCCCCGTGTCCTCCGCCTCGATGGGAATCTTCAACTCTTCCAGCACCTTTTTTACCGCTTCCACGTTGCGGTCCCCTATCTGCATCCCCAGGCAAGGCCCCGGTACGTTGCGCGGGTTGATGGCGCCGGGGATGGAAAACATGCAGGCCCCTCCGGCGACCTTGGCCCTGATGTCGCGGCGCAGGGACCCCAGCCTCTCCATTTCCTCCACCACGGCCTTGATGGCCGTGTCGGCGTACTTCCCGGGATTTCCCTTCCTGACCATGGCCTCCGAATCCGGGAGCATGATGTGGGCAAGCCCCCCGATGCGCTTCCTCTTGTCGTATAAGGCCACGCCCACACAACTACCGAGGCCGAAGCTGGCCAGGATATGAGGGTTATGGGTCACATAATATTCCGCCACGCCGACGTTTACCGTCTCGTCCTTCACTAACTGCTCACTCCAAGCCTTGTCCTTGTCTTCCTCCGCCGGCCCCTCGCGTCCAAGCAGCCTTCCGGTGAGCCGACGCCTTGCTGTCCCCTTTTCCATTCCCTTCCACCTATACCCGTCGCCCCACTCCCGCTAGCCGCTCACTCCAAGCCTTCCCAGAATAATGTCCAGCGATCCCAGGTCGGGGAACAGTATGAGATGTCCCTTTATCTTGTGTTGCATGATGTCGAATTCCGTCTCGATAACCAGGACGTAATCTTCCGACTGACTGATCTCGACCAGGATAAAGTCGATAATCGCCCCGGCCATGTCCATAGCGAAGCCGGGCACGGAAGGCCTCAATAAAATGCCGGTCATCTGGGACAGGGCATTGAGATAGGATCCGGCGAGAATGCTCCCCGTCTCTTGGAGCGCCGACTGCTCCACGGTGGTCAGCTCGTCCTCACCGCCGCTCGACACCATAAGGTGCGCCAGCTCTTCCGCGCTGCTCTCGGCCAACAGCAGCAACATGCTGCCCGAGGCGTCTCCGCTGATATGCAGGTACACTCCGACCACGGGCGTTTCCGCCCCGCCGACCAGGTCCGAAACCTTGACCAGCGGCACCAGGGAAGCCCTGGGCACGCTCAACAACACTTTCTTGTCCACCATGGTGGAAAGGGCCACGGCGGCATTTCCGGAGCCTATGTTGCCTACCTCCCTCAAAGCGTCCAGCTGAAGGGGGGTAAGCCCTCTCCTCTCTGTCATTGCTCCTCCTTTCGGGCTTCCTGCTTCATGATATCAACCCTCTCAGGATACCAGGGTGGGGATGTCCAGGATGAGCGCGACCTCTCCCGTACCCAGTATGGTGGCGCCTCCGAAGCCGCGTATGCCCTTCAAGAAACGGTCCAGGCTGGTGATCACGATCTCCTGCTGGCCCAGGAGGTCGTCCACCGCAATGGCCACGCTTTTCAGCGCCATCTCCACCACCACCACCGGGAAGCTACCCCGGCCGTTCTCGTTGGGCAAGCCAAGTACCTGTGACAGGCGTATCAGAGGCAGGGTATCGTCCCTTAGAAAAATAACCTCTTGGTTGGAAACATATCTTATCTCGTGCGAGGAAATGACCGCCGTCTCGGCCACCACCCCCAGGGGAATGGCGTATATCTCCTCCCCCACCTTGACCAGCAGGGCTTGGATGATGGCCAACGTGAGCGGAAGCTTCAGGGAGAAGGTGGTGCCCTGGCCCCTGACGCTGTTCATCAAAAGCATTCCCCCCAGCGCTTCCACCTTGTTTTTCACCACATCCAGCCCCACGCCGCGGCCCGAAACCCCGCTGACCTCCTCCGCTGAGGAAAAGCCCGGCATGGCCAGGAAGCGCAACACGTCGTCCTCGGCGAGGGCCCTCTTCTCTTCGGGGGATATGAAGCCCTTCTCCTCGGCCAGGGAAAATATCTTCTCCACATCCACCCCCTGGCCGTCATCCGAAACCTCGATGGACACGTAATTGCGGTCCCGCCTGGCGCTCAGCTTAATGCTGCCGCGCCTCGGCTTCCCTTTCGCTTCCCTTTCCTCTGGGCTGTCTATGCCGTGGTCGACGGCGTTGCGAAGCAGATGCATGAGGGGGTCGCTGATCTCGTCCAGGATAGTGCGGTCGAGCTCTATGTCCTTCCCCTCGATTATGAAGTCGACCTCTTTCCCCCTATTTTTAGCCAGGTCGCGTACCATGCGGGGGAAGCGGTTAAATATATGCTCTACGGGCACCATGCGCGTTTTCATCACCTCGTCCTGGAGTTCGGCGGTCAAGCGCGCCGTCTGGGCCAGAGCCTCCTTGAGCTCCGGGATATTGTATGAGGAGGCAATCTCCTGCAACCGGGTGCGGTTTATCACCAGTTCCCCGACAAGGTTCATCAGGTTGTCAAGGCGGTTAATGTTAACCCGCACGCTCTGGGTTCGCACCGGGGGTGCCGACGCTCCGGCCACCCCCAAAGCCGCTTGCTCGGCCACTTCCGCCCTTTCCTCGCCAAGGGCCTCGGCCTCTCCTTCCTCTTTTTCCTCGGCGGGAACAATGTCCGCCTCCTCCGCCGGGGCGATTTCCACTTCCTGCACCTCAGCGATGGTGAGCAGGGCTTTGCGAACCGCCTCGACATCCTGCTCCGTGGCGAAAATCACCTTGAAAGAGCGCTCGAACTTCTCGTCCTCGAGATCCTCGACCGAGGGTCGTGATTGTATCACCGTGCCCATCTGGGACAGTTTCTTGAAAATCATGAACACGCGGACCGACTTGAGGATGCAGCCTTTATCCAACGTCACCGTCAGCCGCAGGGTTTTTCCGCCCTTTTCCGCCGCCGCCTCGGCCTGGACAACATAAGGCTCCTCGGCGCCCTCCTCCTCGATCGCTCTGGCTTCCGCCGCCGCCTCGGGAACGGCCTCGGCGGCCAGCGCGATACCGCCCTCACCCCCATACACCCCGCGCAGAGCCTCGATCAGCGGCCTGGTGTCCAACGCTTCGCCGCTCTCCTGCGAGATAGCCGCCACCATATCGCCCAACATGTCGAAACAGCTGAAAAGGATGTCTACGATCTCCGTGGTTACCTCTATATCGCCACTGCGCAACCCGTCTAGGACATTCTCCATCTCGTGGGTAAGCTCGGTGAGTTGGTCGAAACCCATGGTGGCGGACATGCCCTTCAAAGTGTGGGCGGAGCGAAAAATCTCCGTAAGCACGTCGGGGTTGCCCGGATCTTTCTCCAAATCGACCATATACTGGTTAAGGGCTTCCAGATTTTCCTGGGCTTCGTTTATAAAGAGCTCCTTGTACTGCGAAACGTCCATGTCCATAGTCTCGGGAACTCCTTTACGACTTTCCCTCTTCCTTGCGTCCTCTCATAGCAGCTCCATCACCTTATCCGGTATCTGTCCCAAGGGCACTACCCAATCCACGCAGCCGCTTTCGATGGCCACTTTGGGCATGCCGAAAACCAGGCAGCTCTCCTCGTCTTGAGCCACCGTGTCGCCTTGCTTTATCTTTATCTGCTCGATACCCCGCGCGCCATCGGATCCCATGCCGGTCATTATCACTCCGATGGAGTCTGCCCCGTAGCTTTCCGCCGCCGTGATCATGGTAGTGTCTATGTGCGGGCTTGCTCCCACCCTGTTCTGAGAATTCATAAGATGTACCTGCCCCGGTCGTCCCCTTTCCTTGGAGATGATGAGATCCTTGCCGCCCGGCGCCACCAGGACCCTGCCGGGAACCAAAAGATCCTCCTCTTCCGCCTCCTTGACCTGCAGCCCGCAGATGCTGTCCAGCCGCTTGGCGAAAGAGCGCGTAAAAACGTCCGGCATGTGCTGCACAATCACTATGGCGGCCGGGGTATTAGCCGGAAAAAGCGGCATTATCTCCGCCAGCGCCTTGGGTCCGCCGGCCGAGGAACCGATAACCACCAGGCGCTCCTTCCTGGTGGGTGGCTTTCCCGCCGCGGGCTTTCTCCTCACCCGTTTCCTCACCTGTTCCCTTAACAGCGTCTTGCGGGCCGCCGCCGCCGTTCTCACCTTGAAAAGAACCTCCTCGCTCACCTCCCGGATGGCGGAAGGATAGTGGGACGGCTTAGTGATGAAATCAACCGCACCCAGCTCCAGCGCCTTCAAGGTGGGGCGAGCGCCCTTCTGCGCCAGAGCCGAAAGCATCACCACCGGCAGGGGGTGCTTGCGCATGATGTATTCCAGTGCGGTGAGGCCATCCATCTCCGGCATGTGGATGTCCATGGTCACCACGTCCGGCTCCAGCGCCGTGATGGCGCTTATGGCCTCTACTCCGTTGGATGCCGTGCCGACGACTTCCATTTCCGGATCGCCGGATATGACATCTCTCAGCAGCTTGCGCACCAGAGCTGAGTCATCAACGATAAGGACCCTAATTTTTTGGGGCAACGGGTTCACCTCCTCCCCTCATGAAGGGGAGATAGCCTCCTAGCTCTTGAGGGCTTTCTCGACGGCTTCTATTACCTTCGAGGGCTGAAACGGCTTGATGATGAAATCCTTTGCGCCGGCCTCCAGAGCTTCCACCACCAAAGGTTGTTGCCCCATTGCGCTGCACATGAGGATCTTGGCGTTGGGGTCTATCTTCATTATTTGTTTGACCGCCTCTATGCCGTCCATCTCCGGCATGACGATGTCCATGGTCACCAGGTCGGGCCTGACTTCCTTGAAACGCTCCACCGCCTCTACGCCGTTCTCGGCTTCGCCCACTATTTCGAAGCCGTCCTTGGACAATATGTCCCTGATCATCATGCGCATGAAGAGGGCGTCATCGACGATCAGCACGGTCGGAGCCATTCTTTCCTCCTTTCCTTGTTCTTACCGTACATTCACAGGCTTCGCCAGCCTTATAAATTCAGCCTGGCAATTTCATCCAGAGACAGCACCTTGGTCAAATCGAGTAGAATTATCAGCCGGTTGTCCTTTTTCACCACGCCCTGAATATAGGCGGCGGACATGTCCGCGGCCAGAGTGGGGCTGGCCTCCACCTCCTCGGCGCTCACCCTCAAGACTTCCGAAACGGAGTCGACGATCATTCCCACCTTCACGTCCTCCGCCTCCACGACGATTATCCTGGTTTCGGCGCCTTTTTCGGCGGCCTCGAGATTGAGCCGCTTGGCAAGATCCACCACGGCGATAATCTGCCCGCGCAGATTTATTATGCCCTCGACAAAAGGGGGGCTCTTGGGCATGCGGGTGATTTCCTCCATGCGCATAATCTCCCGCACCTGGGTAACCTCGACCGCGAACTCCTCGCGCCCCAGGCTAAAGACCACCAGCTGTAGTTCCTCCGCCGTTTTTGCCTCATCTACCATGGTAATTTCCTCCCATGCCATATGGCATGCAGCCGCTTAAACCCAATATAGCCCAACTACCACCTCGCCACAACGCGGCGGCGGGGCGCAGGGTCCTATATCTTGATCTGTCTCTGTATCTCTCTCAAGCGATTGGCTATGTCGTCCAATTCCTGCGCGGCGGCGGTCACTTCCTGCATCGCCGCCGTCTGCTCCTCTATGGAGGCGGAAACCTCCTGCGTGGAGGCCGCGGACTCCTCGGATATGCCCGCTATGGAGGTCATCACCTCCACGACCTTGTCGCTCTTCTCGGATATTTGCTGCGTGGCCGCATAGATGGCGGAAACCCTTTCCGCGATACTGCTGGACACGCTTTTTATCTCTTCCAGCATCACCTGGGCTTCACCCGCCACTATGTTGCCCTCGTCGGCTTCCCGGGTTCCGCCCTCCATGCCCTCTATGGTGCGGTCTATGCCCGACTGAATCTCGCGCACAAGATTGGCTATCTGCGACGCCGCCTTCGCCGAGCCCTCCGCCAGGGTCCGCACCTCGCCCGCCACCACGGCGAAACCGCGACCCTGCTCGCCGGCGCGGGCGGCCTCGATGGCCGCGTTGAGGGCCAGCAGGTTGGTCTGATCGGCAATGGAGGTGATGACGTCGACGATGAGTCCGATCTGGTTGGAGTGTTCCCCCAGTTCCCTGACCGCTCTGGCCGACTCGTCCACGGTGCTCTTTATCTGTTGCATTTTCATATTCGCCCTCTGAACCGCCATCACCCCCTTTTCCACCGTCTCCTGCGCCTGAGCGCTGAACTGGCTGGCTTCCTGGGACCTCTCCGCGACCAGGTTTATCTCCTGCACTATCTCGTTCACCGTTCCCTGGGCCAGCACGATCGTGTTCACCTGTTCCTCCGCGCCGCGGGCCAGCTGGGCGACGGTGTTGGCCGTTTCCTGGGCCGTCTCGGTGGTTTCCTTGGAAACCCCGGACATCATCTCGCTGGCCGTGGTCAATTGGTTGGCCATTTCCACCTGGTCTTTCAATATCTCCCGCATGGAGCGGGAAAACTTGTTTATGGACTCGGCGAGCTCCCCGATCAGCCCGCTGTATCTCTCCTCCGCCTGGGCCGTGAAATCCTTTTCCGTCATCCTGCGTAAAACCCACGTCAAATCCCTGACGGGCAGAATGTACAGCCTGGCGACGGCGAAAGCGGTTCCCGAAACCAAAATCACGAAGACTACCGCCCCAAAAAGCAGCCCGCTAAGAGCGGGGTTCCAGGATAACTTGGCCGCCGCGAAGGATATGCCTATAGTGCCCCCGACTATCACCGGGAAAGCAATCAATCCGGCCAGCAGCGTCAGCCGATAGTATTCCCTCGCGCTTCCCTTTTCCAATGCCTTGTCTAATTCTTCCATTCTGGTTCCTGCTCACACTTTGAACCCGCCAACCAATTGGTTAAGCTTCTCGGCCATGGAGGCCAGCTCCGCCGCCGCCGCCGCCATTTCCTGCATAGAGGCCGTCTGCTCCTCTACCGTCGCGGACGCCTCTTCCGAGGAGGCCGCCGTCTCGTCCGCGATGCTGGCTATCTCGGTAATGGCCTTCAGCGCTTCTTCGTTGCCGGCCACCTGCGCTCTCGTCGTTTCGGCTATATCTCTGGCAAACTGCGACGTATTTTGAATGGAAACGGCGATCTCCTGGAGTGCCCTTCCAGCTTTTTCCACAACTTCCGTGCCGCTCTTCACCTGATCGATGGCCGAGTCGATGCTGCCCCTCATCTTGTTCACTCCCGACTGTATCTCGCGGATAAGGTTGGATATCTGTTCCGCCGACTTGCGCGAGTTCTCGGCAAGGCTTCTTACCTCCTCGGCCACCACGGCGAAGCCGCGGCCCTGTTCTCCGGCGCGGGCGGCCTCTATGGCCGCGTTGAGGGCCAGCAGGTTGGTCTGATCGGCAACGCTGGTAATAACGTCGACGATGATGCCGATCTGCATAAACCTCTCCTCGAGCCCGGCGCTGGCCTCCACCACCGACTCGGCCGCGCCGCGAATAATATCCATGGCCGAGGCGGTTTCAACCGCCGCCTCGGCTCCCCTCTCGGCGATCTCAATGGCCTCGGCGGCGGCCTGATTGGAGAGATCCGCCTTCTCGGCCATCTCCTGCATGGTAAGGCTTATATTTTCCATGGTGTGCGAGGTATCCAATACCCTGCGCGCCTGCTCCTCTCCGCCCTTGGCGATATGGGCGATGGTGCTGGAGATATCCTGGCTTGACGCGTTCATCTGCTGTATGACTGCAGACATCTGCTCGGCGCTATTGCTGAGCTCCCCGGCGATCTTGCCTATCTCGGCGATGGACCCTCTGAGCGCGCTGATCATTACGTTGATGGCATCGGCGAGCCCCCCGAAAAAGCGCCGGTCGCTGACCACTATCTGGCGGGTCAGGTCTCCGTCGCCGGCAGCCACCTGTTGAACCTGCCAGGTCATCTCGTTCATGGTGCCGACAATGGATCTGTAGACGAAGTAGCCGAGCATGGCGAACAGGCAGAGCTGCACCAAAAGAAGCACGATGGTAGCCGTCCGCGTGCCGCCCAAGAGCCTTTCGATGGACCCGATCAAGTCCCGCTGCTCATGCGTCTCCGCCGTCTCGGCGGCCTGCCCAGCCTTCGATGCGCCCACGGAGTAAACCACGATGCAAGAAACGAAAAACCCCAGCACCAGCGCCGTGGAGACAACAGCGGCAATCATGGCCGCCCTCCGGTAATTCAAGCTTCCACCGGAGCCGGGTTTAAGATCGCCTTCCCCTTTGATGCTTTTCATAGAGAATTCCTCCAGAGTCTCCATGCCGTTAAAGCGCCGCCTCGCGCTCGACCGCGCCGCGAAACGCGCGGTTCGCCGGAAAAGGGCCCTCCCTCGACCTTTCCGTTCCGGCTTCGCTCATTACATATATATTAGTTTTATCCCTTGGGGGTCTTTCTCCCTTCCCAAACCGCCCCATGCGCCTCTCGCCACATGGGCTTTTTCCTTTCTCGGGCCTCCTGGTCTCCAATATTATTTCGACCTCCCGCCCCTTTTGCTAAATGGCGCCCTTAAGCCCGCCCACGCCTGTCGTCCCTCCTCCTGCCGGGCCTCCGTCGCATCGACCGTCACGCGGAGCCTCCTCATCCGGAAGTAAGCGCATCCCATGAGTCCCTCTCCTTGAGATAAATTCTTTCCTTTCTTCTGAAAGGAATGAAGCCGCTGTCCCCTGCCCCGATGATGGCTTCGCTTTTTCCGAGCACCAGAAACCCTCCCTTGCGAAGGCAGCGGTTGAAGATGGCCAGTATCCTGCGCTGCCTTTCCTTTTCAAAATAGATCAGAACGTTGCGGCAGAGGATCAGGTCGAGGTGGCGCAAGGGCGGCAAGTTTACGATGTCCATGAGCATGAATTTCACCGGCCTCTTTACCTCCTCCCTGACCAAGTAGTTTTCCCTGCCGGCGAAAAAGTATTCTTCAAAATCCATCCCGGGCAGGACCTTCGCCTCCTCATATATGCCCGCCTTGGCCTTTTCCAGGGCCTTGTCGTCCAGGTCGGTGGCCGTGATGCGCAACGCCCATCCTTCCCGCCCTCCGCTTTTTTTCAGCGCCTCCAGGAAAAGCATGGATAGGGAGTAGGGCTCCTCGCCGGTGGCGCAACCGGCGCTCCAGGCCCTCAGGCTGAAGATCTTGCCTTCACGCTTATGCCTTATCAGTTCGGGGATAACGTCGTCCCTTATCTTCTCGTAGACGTCCTGATCGCGGAAAAATTCCGTGACGTTTATGGTCAGGTCATTGACCAGCCTTTTGCACTCCTCGGGATCCTGCCTGAGACGCTGCCTGTATTGCATGTAGTCGGAGCACCCCGTCGCCCGCATGCGGACCCCTATGCGGCGCTTGAGGTAGTTTGGCTTGTATTGCTTCAGGTTCAAGTCCAACTGCTCCCTCAACTGCTTTAAAAGCAACTCAAACTCCACGTCACCGCTCACGAGGTGTTGCCTCGGCTCTCCGGGGTTTGGCATGTTCATATCTTCTCTTCTCCACAGCTTGGCCTAAAAACGCCCCACCCCTTTCCCCGGACGTGCAACGCAAGCGAATCGCCCCCGCACCGCCGGGTGGCGCTCAGGCCATGTCTTTCATGCTCCGATGCAGTTCGCACTGCAGTTATCGACCTCCCCCGCCCCTTTCTTAACCTGCGGCACATGCTTCGCCTCGCCTGATCGAAAGCCGGCCTCCGCCGTCAACGCCAGGAAGAGCAAGGCGCCCGCTCACCGCCGATCGCGCGACAACCTATCCGCACCGCACGCATGCTGTTATACTTCATTCTATATATGGATTTGCGTGTTGCTGGATTGCCCGGCGCCTGGTCCGGACAAAGGGGTGTTCGATAGTGTCTCCCAGGTTCATACTAGATCCCTTTTCCGAGCAGTACGCCCACAGAACATCCGAGATGCTCTCCTCGGAGATCCGCGACCTGCTCGAGATCACCGCACGTTCGGACATCATTTCCCTAGCCGGCGGTTTGCCCTACACCCAAGCCTTCGATCCCCAGATCATCCTGAGGCTGGTACGTCGCGTCGCCGAAGAAGACCTCGCCGCCGCCCTGCAGTACGGGCCCACGGACGGATTTGCTCCACTCAAGCACAGCCTTATCGAGGTCATGAAGGAGGAGGGCCTTTCCTGCTTTCCCGAAGACATCATTATTACCCATGGCGCTCAGCAAGGCCTGGACCTCATCTCCAAGATACTCATCAACCCCGGCGACCACGTGATTACCGAAGCCCCCTCCTACGTCGGCGCCTTGAACAGCTTCTTGAGCTACCAGCCTCGCGTGCACACCGTTCCCATGGACGGCGAGGGGATGCTGGTCGATCGCCTTAGGGAATTGCTCGACGATCTTTCCCGTCACGGGGAGCACGCGAAGTTCATCTATACCGTTCCTAATTTCCAGAATCCGGCAGGAATTACCCTCAGCGCTCAGCGCCGCATAGAGCTCCTGGACGTTGCCCGCCGCTACGACTGCTTGGTCATCGAGGACAACCCCTATGGCCTGATTCGCTTTGAGGGAGCGCCCGTGCCCACCCTGCGCAGCCTGGACGAGAGTCGCGTGATATACCTGGGAACTCTTTCCAAAATCTTTTCGGCCGGAATGCGCATCGGCTGGGTAGTGGCGCCGCATCCCATCCTGGACAAGCTCCTCCTGGCCAAGCAGTCCGCCGACCTGTGCACTTCCCCTTTCGCCCAAAGGGTCGCGCACATCTACTTTGCCGAGGAGGACTGGCGGGGCGAGGTAAGGAAGGTCCTGGAAATTTATAGGCGGCGCAGAGACGCCCTGGTGGCGGCCCTGGACGAGCACCTGTCCTCATATGCCGAGTGGACCTATCCGCAAGGCGGGCTTTTCCTGTGGTTAACCCTGCCGGATTTCATAAGAACATCGGAAATGCTGGCATCGGCCATCGAAAAGAAGGTGGCCTACGTTCCCGGAAGCGGCTTCTTCCCTTACCAAGGGGGGGAAAGCTGCATGCGCCTCAATTACAGCTATTGCGACGAGGAGACGATCGAGGAGGGTATAAAGCGCTTATCCAAGGTGATAAAGCGAGAGTTCTCCTTGGCCAGGGCCCTGGGTCTAGCCGGCGGAGGGCGATCCCCGGGCCCGTCCCCGGAAAACGCAAAAGGGGGTTGATGGAAAATGCGAATAGGCGTCTTGATGGGCGGACGGTCGCTGGAGAGGGACATATCGTTGCGCTCGGGGAGGAGGGTTTCCCATGC